>ERZ779843.4383-NODE-4383-length-10785-cov-10.144455_pt1 | contig 10785 bp, 9 predicted proteins | sample MGYA00511560_ERZ779843 | MGnify/ENA primary metagenome ERZ779843 (study PRJEB29588, sample SAMEA2158062) | human gut metagenome | biome: human gut; feature: human-associated habitat; material: faeces | place: Denmark | collected 2008/2010 ... | reverse complement strand
GCGGTAAAGTCGGAGCCCCGGCTGGTGTGGAACTACCACACAAAAAGCCCCACCAAGTGGAAGACCTATGATGTCTCCATCCCCGACGGGGTGGACTATGTCCACATCAAGACAAAATGCGACACTTATACCGGGGCCGAATTTGACCTGGTACGGGGCGGCAACACCAGCCATGTCTTTGATACTACGCCGGCGGAGGTTGTATGCACCATGACCTTCCAGGCAGACGGTACGCTGCATGTGCAAGGCCCTTACAGCGGCATGAGCTACAGCTATGCCATCGAGCTCTGGCTCACCGGCTACCACTACCCCACCCTCGCGGACCTGCTGACGCAGGTGACCGCCGTGGAGAGCAGTGTCACCGATCTTCAGGTGGCCCTGTGCGAGCTGTACGAAGAAAAGGAGGAAAATTGATGGCGAAAATTTATGCAGCCCTGATCCGCAAGGGTATCAAGACGCTGGACGAGGTGCCCGCCCGTCTGCGCAGCACCGTGAAAGCCCTGCTGGCGGAGGTGGAAGCCGATGCTTGAAGCCTGGTCCCGCACGCGGGACGGCACCCGGAAGCTGAGCGCAAACTTCACCGTGGCCGAGTTTGCCTGCAAAGATGGCTCGGATCCTGTGTTCGTGGACAGCAGCCTTGCCGCCCTGCTGCAGAAGATCCGCGACCACTTCGGCCGCCCCGTAGTCATCACCAGCGGCTACCGCACCGCCGCCCACAACAAATCCGTGGGCGGGGCCGCCTACAGCCAGCATCTGTATGGGCGCGCTGCCGACATCCGGGTGCAGGGCATCCCGGTGGAGCAGCTGGCCGCCTATGCAGAGACCTGCCTGCCCGGCACCGGCGGCATCGGCCGGTACCCGCCCCGGGCCGGACGGGCTGTGGGCTGGGTCCATGTGGACACCCGCCCCGCCAAAAGCCGCTGGACAGGTTAAGAAGGAGGTGAATCCAATGGAAAGCATCCTGTCCGCCCTGATTGCCGGTGCCGTGACCCTGATCGGGGTGCTGATCGCCAACAGCCGCAGTCAGGCCGTGACCGACACCAAGCTCGAAGAGCTGACCCGCGAGGTGCGCGAGCACAACAATTTCGCCCGCCGCGTGCCCATTCTGGAAGAGCAGATGAAGGTGGCCAACCACCGCATCGCCGACCTTGAGAACCATGAACGAATGAAAGAGAGGAACTGATTTATGGAACTGAGCAACAAGATTTCCGCCGCTACCCTGGCCCGCACCGCTGTGCTCCTGCTGGCCCTGACCAATCAGGTGCTGAGCGCAATGGGCAAGCCCGTGCTGCCCATCGAGAGCACCACCGTGGAGCAGCTGGTCACCGCCGGCATCACCACCGTGGCCGCGCTCATCAGCTGGTGGAAGAACAACAGCTTCACCGCTGCCGCCGTGGCCGCCGACAGCTACATGGCCCGGCTGAAGCAGAAGCAGTGATCGCCGACTGCCCTATATAAGGTAAGAGGGCAAGGCCCCCGGAGACGCAGGTTTCCGGGGGCCTTTTTTCGTCTGCAGCAGGGCGGCAGGAGAAATTCCAGCCGGTTCTTTGCCAGAAATTCCGTCCCTCAAAAAGTGGTTTTCCGCAACAATCCGCACACTCTGCACCAGTACCGCAACCGCATCATTTCACGTCCGCAACAGTTTCTCTTTTTTCTGCAACAAGTTCTTGTGATTTGTGCAAAATATCCAATTCAGACTTTGGAATATTTTCACAAATCATGCGTTTCTACACATTTTTTCTTGACAACCCGCACCGGAAAATGGTGTAAAGGAAGCAGGATAGTAAGCCTTGAAATATGTCCATCCTATGGGACAGTGGTAATGCGTAAAAGACTTGACACCATTTGAAAGGAGCCATCAATCATGACGAATAAAAAGCTGAAACTCGCTGCCATGTCCGTAGCCCTGACCGCCTGTGTCGCTGCACAGCCCATGGCTGCCCATGCTGTGGAAGGCCCCGACTCTGTCGAGGATAACGCTGCCCCGCAGGCCGAGCCCGCCCCTGTGGAAGGTAAGACCGCAGAAGGCGAGGTCGAGGGCAAAGAGGGCAAGCAGGAAGAGTTTGTTCCCCCGGAGAACGATGAGGCCAAGAAAGATGATCAGGCTCCCGCGTTCGGCCCCGGCACCAAGACCGATGACATCACCATCGACTATAAACCTGCTGAGAAGCCGGAAGAGCCCGGCGAGACGGACGAGACTGAGAACCCCGACGGCACCTATGTGAAGGGTGACGTGATCGACAACAACAAGAAGAACGAGGAAACCGGCAAGGACGGCAAGATCGGCGAGGCCACCAAGGAAGAGACCCCCGACAGCTCTTCCAGCACCACCGTTGTGGACCCTGACGCCGAAGTGAAGAAGGGCGACCCCGTGGTGGGCAAGGACGAGGACGGCAACACCACCATCACCACCCCCACCGAGACCACCGGCACCGAGACCACCACTACCACCGGCACCGGCAAGGCCGATTCCTCCACCACCATCACCGACACCAAGAAGGGCGAAGAGATCAACCTCGACGACGAGCTTGGCAAGGACGTGCGCCCGGACTGGAGCACCGATGAGAAAGCCAAGCTGGGTGATTACACCGTGAAAGAGGTCGAGCCCGCCAAGGACGGCAACTCCAAGACCCTGACCCTGAAAAAGACCAGCGAGCCCGAAACGAAGAAAATGTCCGCTGAGGATATCGCCAAGCTGCTGGATGTCCCCGAGGGCGGCGTGGAGAAAAAGACCGACGACGAGGGCAACACCACCTATACCCTGAAAAAGGAAGAGACCTCTACCGACGAGAACGGCAACACCGTCACCCGCACCACCTACTACGAGATCACCGGCAATTCGGTCAAGACCACCACCGAGACCACACTGAAGCTCAAGGTGGAAAAGGGCACCGAAACGAAGAAGGATCAGGATCTGAGCACCGAGGCCGAGTTGCCCGATTCCATCACCGTAAAGAACGGTAAGAGCGAGCTCAAAGTTTCTAAGGATATCCTTGAGAAGGCCCTCGATAACGGCGGCACTTATACGGATACTGATAAAAACATCACCTATACGGTTACGAAAAAAGAGGAAAGTTCCACCAAGCTCAGCAACGAGCAGCTGGCAAAGCGTCTGGGCGATGGCTTCACTTATAATGCCGCCGACGACAGCATCTCCTACAAGGGCGAAAAACTGACCATCAGCCAGAATGATGTTTACCGCAAGCTTCTGAGCTACGACGTCACGGTCACCGAAACCATCAAGAATGAGGGTCAGGTCGAAGGCGGTCAGGCCAGCATCGACAAGGCCAACAACGACGCCAAGCTGGAAGCCATCAAGGCCGCTCTGACGGATGCCGCCAAGAAAACCGGCATCAATGTGGACAGCGAGGATTTCAAGAACCAGCTGAATACGATCGATCCTACCGGCAAAGGCCAGCTCAATCTCAGCTATACCGATGCAGACGGCAACGTTCATACTGTCACCCTCTGCTATGACGGGGCAACGGTTTCTGCGCCTGAGCCGAGCAGTTCTGATCCGAGCAAAAACACCGAGACCCGCGAGGACATCAAGGACTACACCGTCACCGGTACCGCTTATGTGACCGGCTCGAATACGTGGACTGAGAGCGGTTCCCTCAACGGCACCTACGTCAAGCCCGGCAGCGGTGAACTTCCCTCTCTCGATGGTTGGACGATCGCCAGCAAAGACCCAGAGAAGGGCACCACGACCTACAAAAAAGAAGAAACCGTGACCTCGCCCGACGGCACCAGCACCAAGATCACCCGTACCTGCACGATCACGGAATCGTCCGCTTCCCTCAGCGATGCGGAGAAGGCAGATATCGCATGGGCGGAGTTGCTGAAACAGCACCCCGAATATAAGAACGAAGATGAGCTGAAAGCTGCAGGTTATAACATCGATATCGGCAGCATGGACTTCTCCGGCATCAAGCGCGTGGAATGGACGATCGGCACACTTTCTGAATCCACAAAGACGGACACCAAGGATCTTAACGACAAGCTGGTGATTCCCGGCGGCAAGAACTGGTCGATCGACGAAAAGGCCCGCACCATTACGGTGGACGGAAAGACCTACGACAAGGTGACCAAAACCAATGACGGCTACACCTGCACGGTCGAGGACAAAAACGGCGTAAAGACCACCTACACCTTCACCAAACAGGCCGGTGCTCCGCTGACCCCTGAAGAGATCCAGACCGCGCTGGCAGGCCAATACAGTGTTCCCGCTGACAGCATCCGACTGAACGCCGACGGCAAGACCGCGACCTTCACGAAGGGTGACGAAACCATCACCGTGGATTACAGCACCCTGAGCGAGACCCTCACCGTCCGGAAGGATGTGCACACCTCCTCCAGTGTCACCGACATCATCAAGGACAATAAGGATCTTGAGAAGGCATACGACGAGCTGTGGAAGCAGATTCAGGAGATCCAGAGCAAACTTCTGCCCGGCGAGGAACTCTGGATCGGCAATCTGGAGGTTACGGACAAGACCGAGAAGACGGACATCATCAAGTATTTCACCACGGCCATCTCGCCCGAAAATATGAGCAAGGATGAGCTGATCAAGGCTCTGCAGGAGCAGGAGCGGATCGCCAAGAGCTCCACTTACGTTGCCAACAAGGGTTCTGATTACGAAGAGACCAAGAAGAACTACTACTCCGGTGAAAAGACGGATGAATTCAAATCCTTCAGCAAGGCACCGGATGGTTCCAAAATTGAGGTCTATTGGAAATCGACTTGGTGGGGCGGCTATTATTACTATACAGACGCTAACGGCCAGGAAGTTCGTGTTCATAGTAACACTGTGCACTACGAAGAGCAGCGCGACGACATCGGCCACCTCGATCTTGCTTCCGGCTCCAAGCTGGATCTGCTGCCGGACAAGGACGATAAGGTCGATCAGACCGACTGTGTGCTGGTGAGCAAGAATCTGAAGCTGGAGTGGAACTACGATGCCGGAAACCTGGTCAACGGTAAGGGCAACCAGCCGGTCGGCCTGGACAGCAAGATCAGCTGGGATGACGAGGGCGGCGAGGGCGACGGCCACTACGAGTATGACCGCGGCAACCCCAACAACTGCCCCGACAAGAGCGCCTACTACAAGCTGACCGGCACTGTCGCCTATGATCCCATCAAGGAGAACGGCAGCATCAAGCTGTATCAGGGTCAGAGAGGCGACTATTGGACCCCTGGCATCAGCGCAGAGGATCAGGCCATCAATGCCTACCTGGAGGCAACTGGCAGCAACAAGACGGCCAAGGACTTGTCCCCGAAAGAGCGCAATGCCATCGTCGGCACCTACGTTGTGAAGATTGGCACCACTGGCACCAACAGCACCGGTGAGAGCGGCTATCAGGTCTATCGCAAGACCTCTGAGCTGACCGCCTACGGCTATATGACCCGCGATGCCAACACCTGCATCAACAGCACCTACAAGCGCCAGGACGGCACCTGGGGTTACGTCGGCGGCTATGACCTGATGATCTCCAAGCTGACCCAGGTGAGCGAGGGCAAGGTCGTCGGCCAGACGGAATCCACCATCAAGACCATCACCGCCCCGCTGAGCATCCGCAGCTCTCAGGACTTCGCCAACCGCCTTCTGGAGCTGAACAAGCAGACCACCACACATAAAACCAGTGAGCGTGCTACGGCTTACGGCGAAAATACTTCCGGCGGCTTCGACGGTGCCTATACGCAGAATAAGAGCGAAACGGTTACCGGATCCGGTACCGGCAAAGGCCACTACACCACCTTTACCGAGGTGCTGAAGAAGTTCTTCACCGGCTCCGGCAGCAAGGAGCACGATGAGGGCAAAGTTTCCTACACCTACCGCACCACGGACAAGGTGGACACCACGCCAGTGTCCAAGGAGACCGTGACCACCACCGACGCCCATGTGGACTACAACTATACCTCCATCGAGACCCGGACGGTCACGGTGGACGGCGAAGAGACGGTCATCGTCCCGCCGGTCACTCCGCCGGTGGATCCCGATACCCCGGACGGCCCTGTGGAGGATGAGACCCCGGACGAAGTCGTGACCCCGGAGACCCCCGAGCTGCCGCCCGTGCAGGACGCCACCCCGGATGATGCTGCTCCGGAAACTCCGGTCCTGCCGTCTGACGCGGTCCTGCCCGCTGTGCAGGATGCACTGCCGCAGACCGGCGTGAACTGGATGGCCGCTCTGGGCATGGCATTCAGCGGCATGCTGCTGACCATCGCAGGCGCATTCGCCAGCCTCAAGTACAAGGAAAAGCACTGATGCTTTTCCCTTCCAACGTGATCCACGTCAAGTCGTAAACGCATAGAAAGGGCCTCCCCATTCCGGGGAGGCCCTTTCGTGTTGTGTTCGGCTTATGCTTCCGCTTTGGCAGCGCGGTACCACTGCACCAGCTTTTCGGCGTCCTGCCAGCCCTTGCGGTACATGGCTTCCAGTTCCATGCAGCGGTCCAGCACACCGCACACAGCAAAAGCCGCCCCGCAGGCCGGAACGTCCGGTGCCTGCGGGGCGGCTTTTTGCATTTATGAAACGGAGGAAAACGCTCAGAGGTCTGCGCCGTTGGAGCGGATGACCTTCTGATACCAGTAGAAGGAATCTTTCTTGCTGCGGGCCAGCGTACCGGTACCGTCGTCCTGCTTGTCCACATAGACGAAGCCGTACCGCTTGCTCATCTCGCCGGTAGAGGCGGACACCAGGTCGATGCCGCTCCAGGCGATGTACCCCATCAGGTCCACGCCGTCGGACACAGCCTGCTTGACCGCCTCGATGTGACGGCGCAGGTAGTCGATGCGGTAATCATCGTGGACACTGCCGTCGGGCTCCACCGTGTCGTGGGCACCCAGACCGTTTTCCACCAGGAACAGCGGTTTCTGGTAGCGGTCATACAGCTGGTTCATGGTGATGCGCAGGCCCAGCGGGTCGATGGCCCAGCCCCACTGGCTGGTCTGCAGATAGGGGTTCTTCACCGAGCGCACCACGTTGCCGTCGTTCACGGCCTTGCCCTCCAGGCTGGCCGCCACGCAGCGGCTGGCATAGTAGCTGAAGGAGATGAAGTCCACGGTGTTCTCCCGCAGCAGGGCATCGTCGCCGGGCTCGGTGTGCAGCTGCACCTGCTTTTCCGCAAACAGCTTGCGGGCGTAGCCGGGGTAGCGGCCCCGCACCTGCACGTCGATGAAGAGCAGGTTTTCCTGCTCCTTCTGCACCGACTCCCAGACGTCCTCCGGGTTGCAGGAGTAGGGGTAGAAGCTGCCGCCGGCCAGCATGCAGCCCACCTGATTGGCGGGGTCGTACTGGTGGGCCAGGCGGGTGGCCGTGGCGCTGGCCAGCAGCACATGGTGGGCCGCCTGATAGATCACCTGACTGCGGTTCTCGCCCTCCTGGAAGGCGATGCCTGCCCCGGAGAAGGGGCTGTGCAGCAGGATGTTGATCTCGTTGAAGGTAAGCCAGTAGTGTACAAGGCCGGAGTATTCTTTGAAGCAGGTCTCGGCGTAGCGGGCAAAGCATTCCAGCGTTTTGCGGCTGCGCCAGGAGCCGTACTGCTCCACCAGACCCATGGGGATGTCAAAGTGGCACAGGGTGACCAGCGGCTCAATGCCGTACTTCCGGCACTCCTGGAACACATTGCGGTAAAAGGCCACGCCCTCCGGGTTGGGGGTCCGTTCATCGCCGTGGGGGTACAGGCGGGACCAGGAGATGGAGGTGCGGAACACCTTCAGCCCCAGCTCTGCCATCAGGGCGATGTCCTCTTTGTAATGGTGGTAGAAGTCCACGCCGGTGTGGCTGGGGTAATACTCCCCTGCCTGCAGCGTCGGGTGGGGCGTGCCGCCCAGCTTGACCTCCATGCGGTGGACACCGTGGGGCATCATGTCGATGTTGCTCAGGCCGCGGCCGCCCTCGTTGTAAGCGCCTTCGGCCTGATTGGCCGCAATGGCAGCACCCCAGAGGAAGTTTTCGGGCAGTTTGTAATCAGACATAGGGATCACTCCTCTTCCGGGAGATCCTCAAAGCCGATCACCAGCGTCAGCACAAAGGACAGCACGATGGACAGCACCGAGATGCCGGCGATCCAGGCGATGCTCACACCGGGGTTGGCCGGGTCGATGAACTGCACACCGGTGAGAACGCTGGGCGACACCATGGAACGGCTGGCCAGGCCTGCCATGCCGGCCAGGCAGCCGCAGACAAAGCCGGTGATCAGGGAAGCGATCAGGGGGCGCTTCAGGCGCACGGCCACGCCGTACAGGGCGGGCTCGGTGGTGCCGGCGATCAGAGCAGAGGAAGCAGCGGCCAGAGCGGTCTGGCGCAGCTCGCTGTTCTTGGTCTTGAAGGCAACGGCCAGGGACACGCCGCCCAGGGACAGGTTTGCACCGATCTCAGAGGGCATAACGGTGCCCTCCATGCCGGTCTCGGAGATGGTCTGCAGGATGGTGGGGGTGAACACGCGGTGCATGCCGGTGATGACCAGCAGGGGCCAGAGGGCGCCCATGATGCCCACAGCCAGGAAGCCCAGCTTAGCCTGCACGAAGTAGACGAATGCGGAGATGCCCTCGCCGATCATGATGCCGGCCGGGCCGACCACGATGATCGCAATGGGAGCAGCAATGAGGAAGATCAGCATGGGCTTGAGGAAGTTCTTGGTGACAGCCGGGGTGATCTTGTCGATGGCACGCTCAATGTAAGACAGGATCCAGGTCATGCACAGGGCCGGGATGACGGTGTAGGTGTACTTGACGCCCACCACCGGGATGCCCAGGAAGTGTGCGGCGGTATCGCCGACCGTGACCGCCTCCATCATGGTGCGGAAATCCGGGTGCAGCATCAGGCCAGCAATGGCAATGGCGATGAACATATTGGTGTTGAACTTCTTGGAAGCAGAAGCGGCCACCATCACCGGCAGGAAGTAGAAGGCTGCATCACCGATGGTGTTCAGGATCTTGTAAGTCTCGCTGTCGGCCGACAACACACCGACCATGCCCAGCAGCATGACCAGCAGCTTGACCATGGAGCCGCCGATGATGGCGGGGATCAGCGGGGACATGGTGCCCACGATGGCATCCAGAATGTTGTTGCCCACCTTCTTCAGGGTCAGGGGCTCCTTCTTCTCGCCGCGGGCCACCTGGCTTGCCTCGCCGAAGTCGCCCATCTTGAGCACCTCGTTGTAGGCCTCTTCCACATGGTTGCCAATGATGATCTGGTACTGGCCGCCCTGGTTCACGACGCCCATCACGCCGTCGGTCGCCTTGACGGCTGCGTCGTTGATCTTGCCCTCGTCCTTCACCACGAAGCGAAGGCGGGTCATGCAGTGGGTCACGCTGGCAATGTTCTCCACTCCGCCGATGTTCTCCACGATCTTTTTGGAGATCGCAGCATAATCTTTTGCCATGATTGTTTCTCCTTTACCTTTTCAAGTCATCCAATTTCCGGTCGAAGTACTTCTGATGCGTCCATTATAGACGCAGGCAGGTGGTTTGTCAGCAGTTTCTGGGCATAAAAAAACAAGTGCCGTTTTTTCGCACTTGTTTTTTCCAGGTAACACCCTGTTTTTTATTTTGGACTTTTTTCAGATGGCTGCCGGGCCCTCGGAGGTGTAGCGGTAGAGCTTTTTGCCCAGCCGTTCCACGATGCTCATGGCCGGGAGTTGGGTCGTCACATCGTAGACTCCCAGCCGCTCGTAGGTGACATAATAGGCCAGATTATAGTCCGAGAGTTTTGCGATGGTGCAGTTTTCCGTGTTGGTCACGCTGAGGATCTGGCAGTTCTGCTCCTTGAAGCGCATCACATGGCCGATGGTGTCGCGGGACTCGCCGGACACTGAAAACACGATCACCAACGAATTTTCCACGAATCGGCTCTCGGTGGGGTAGTGGGGCTCGTCGATGTACAGGCAGAACTTGCCCATGCTGGAAAAATAGCGTGCCCCGTACTTGGCCACGATGCCGGACATGCCGCTGCCCACAAAAAAGATGTGCCGGGCCTGAAAGATGACCCTGGTCAGCATGTCCAGCTTCTGCTCAAACTCCGCCGAGCAGGTCTTTTTCAAAAAGTCGATGACCTCCGACACATCGTCCTTGACCGGCGGCTGCTTTGCCTGTTCCAGATGCTGGCGCAGCCGGATCTTGAACTCCGCGTAGCCGTCGCAGCCCGCCTTTTTGCAGAACCGGAGGATGGTGGAGGTAGACACATGGGCGGCATCCGCAAACTCCCGGATGCGCATATAGCACACCTTGTCCGCGTTCCGCACAACATACTTATAAACTTCCAGCTCCAGATCATTCAGGCTGCAGATCATCTCTTCGCTGAACATCGGCCGCCCCTCCCTCGTGGTGGTTTTTGTTCCAGTATACTGTATTTTTTGCCGCGTTACAATTCCCCTGCTCAGAAAAAAGCCGCCGCACGGTGGCAGGGCCGTGCGGCGGCAGAAACATGCTTTGGGGAACCGATCAGATCAGGCTCAGGGCCTCTTCGTCGCCCACGAGGGTGAAGTCGGGGTGCATCTGCAGGATGCTGGCGGGCACCTCCGGGGTGACCGGGCCGAAGAAGGCTTTCTTCACGATCTCGGCCTTGCCGGTGCCGTTGACCACCATCAGCACCTTGCGGGCCTGCATGATGGTCTTGATGCCCATGGTGTAGGCCTGCTTGGGCACCAGGTCTACGTTGCCGTCAAAGAAGCGCTTGTTGGCCTCGATGGTCTCCTGGGTCAGGTCCACACAGTGGGTCTCCAGCTCAAAGGCCTCGCCCGGCTCGTTGAAGCCGATGTGGCCGTTGGGGCCAAGGCCCAG
>ERZ779843.4382-NODE-4382-length-10786-cov-4.609542_pt1 | contig 10786 bp, 8 predicted proteins | sample MGYA00511560_ERZ779843 | MGnify/ENA primary metagenome ERZ779843 (study PRJEB29588, sample SAMEA2158062) | human gut metagenome | biome: human gut; feature: human-associated habitat; material: faeces | place: Denmark | collected 2008/2010 ... | reverse complement strand
ATACGCCTGAATCTTCTCAAACATCTTGAATTCCTCCGTTGTTACGGTTTCAAATTGCATAAGACTATGATACGAATATTTTTTCGGTTGTCAAGCATAAAAGTGTAAATATTCTGTATTTTCGAAATTCTTTCATGGCAGGTCCTGCCTTCTTAGTTCAAAAAGTCGCGCAGCTTCTTGCTTCTGGACGGATGGCGCAGCTTGCGCAGGGCCTTGGACTCGATCTGGCGGATGCGTTCGCGCGTGACGTCGAACTCCTTGCCGACCTCCTCGAGCGTGTGCGGCTTGCCGTCGACCAGACCAAAGCGCATGCGCAGCACCTGCTCCTCCCGCGGCGTCAGCGTGGACAGGACTTCCTCGAGCTGCTCGCGCAGCAGGGTATAGGTGGCCTCCTCCGACGGCTGAGACGCCTCGTCGTCCTGGATGAAGTCGCCGAGATGGCTGTCTTCCTCCTCGCCGATGGGCGTTTCGAGAGAGACGGGCTCCTGCGCGATCTTCAGGACCTCTTCGACCTTGCTCTGCTCGATGTGCAGCTCGTCGGCGATCTCCTTCGTCGTCGGCTCGCGGCCGAGCTTCTGCACCATGGAATGAGACGTGCGCAGCACGCGGTTGATCGTCTCGACCATATGTACCGGAATGCGGATGGTTCTCGCCTGATCGGCAATCGCGCGCGTGATGGACTGCCGGATCCACCAGGTGGCATACGTCGAAAATTTATAGCCCTTCGTGTAGTCGAATTTTTCGACCGCCTTCATAAGCCCGAGGTTTCCCTCCTGAATCAGGTCCAGAAGCTGCATCCCGCGCCCCACATAGCGCTTGGCGATCGACACAACGAGGCGGAGGTTCGCCTCCGACATGCGCTTTCGCGCCGCGTCCTTCTCCTGCTCGCTGCCCTCGACCATCTTTTTCGCGACCTCAAGCTCTTCCTCCGGAGAAAGCAGCTTGATTTTGCCGATCTCCTTGAGATACATCCGGATGGGGTCGTCGAGCTTGACATTGGAGTCGTCGATGTCCTCGATATTTTCGTTGGAAACGTCGAGGCCCTCGTCCTCGATGGCCTGCATTTCGCTGAGCGTGGGGTTGTCCATGTCGGCCGAGCCGATCAGATCCAGCACGTCCGACACGTCGATCTCGATCCCGGCCTGCTCCAGAATGTCATAGAACTGCTCGGTCTGCGCCTGCGTGGCGTCGACGTCGTCGAGCGTTTCGACCAGATGCTTGGAGGAGACCTTGCCGGTCTTTTTCGCCTCGGTAATCAGTGCTTCGAGCTTTTGCCGGTTTTCCGCCGTCAGGTCCATTTTCTGCAGAAGTTCCAATTCTTTTCCCATTGCTTACCCTCCATACTGTTTTGTTGATTTCATCTGTTCGGCCAGCAGCCGCAGATTTTCCTCCGAGCGCGTCAGGCTCCGACCCTCATATTCTTCCTGGATCACGCGCAGATAATCCGCGAGCGCCTCATCCGAGACCGGAGATGTGTCCTTGCTCAGGATATACGACAGGTGCGACATCTCCTCCGGGGTGAATTCTCCCTCCATCGCGGCGAGCGAGACCGGCCGGCCGGACTGCACCCGCTGGCGAAGCTGCGTCAGCACCCGGCCGAACAGATCGACTGAAAATGCCTCGGCCGGAAGCGTCACGCTTGCAATCAGTTCCGGCTCGCGCAGGAGCATGCAGATGAGTCCTTCCTCGGCGGAGGCGGAGCGGAGATTGTCATAGCGGATGGCGCGCGATTTCGGCGCTCTTTGGCGTGCGATATCGAGATCCTGCGACTCCTGCTTTTTCTGCTCAATGGCGCGGGCCTTTCGGTAGGCTTTTTTGATCTCCAGCTGCATGGCTTCCGGCGTGATGCCGGCGGCCTCTGCTGCGCGGCGGCCATAGACCTCGCGCTGCACCGCGTTCGGGAACGTGGCGATGAGCGCGGCGGCCTGGTTCAAAAATTCCACGCGTTGATCGTCGAGCGTCAGGTCATATTTGCGCTTGAGACTGTCCAGCCGGTATTCGGCCTGATTCTGGCAGGCATCCAGCAGCACCTCAAAGCGCTGCGCGCCGTATTTTTTCAAAAACTCGTCCGGATCCTTTGCACCCTGCATGCGCAGGACGCGCACCTGAATGCCGGTCTTTTCGAGCATGGGGATGGCGCGGCGCGTGGCGTTCTGCCCGGCCTCGTCGCCGTCGTAGGTCAGAATGACCTGATTGGTGTACTTGGCGAGAATATTCGCGTGCTCATCTGTCAGAGACGTGCCGAGCGAGGCGACGGCGCAGTCGAACCCGTACTGGTGCAGCGCGATGGCGTCCATATAGCCCTCGGTCAGAATGATGCGCCCCTGCTTGCTCTTGCGGGCAATATTGAGTGCGAACAGATTCTTGCGTTTATTGAAAATGATCGTCTCGGGCGAGTTCAGGTATTTCGGCGTGGAATCGTCCATCACGCGGCCCCCGAAGCCGATGATATTGTTCCGGATGTCGATGATGGGGAACATGAGCCGGTTGCGGAACCGGTCGTACACGCCGCCGTTTTTGCCCCGCAAGGCAAGCCCTGCGTCGATCAGTTCGTCGAGTTTATACCCCTTTTCCTTCATCGCGTCCGTGAGCGAGGCCCACGCATTCGGGCTGAAGCCGAGACCAAAGCGCTTGACCGTCTCCATGCTGAGCGCACGCTTTTGTATGTACGCCTGCGCTTCTGTTCCGACAGGAGAGAACAGCTGCTGGCGGAAAAACCGCGCCGCATCCTTGCACAGTGCCCAAAGCCGCTCCTGCTTCTGGTACTGCGAGTGGTAATTTTCGTCCTCCGGGACCTCAAGTCCCGCGCGCTTTGCAAGAAACCGTACCGCGTCAGGATAGTCCAAGCCCTCAATCTGCATGATGAAGTTGATGACGCCGCCGCCCGCGTGGCAGCCGAAGCAGTAAAAAATGCCCTTGTCCGGCGCGACGGAGAACGAGGCGGTCTTTTCCGAGTGGAACGGGCAGAGCCCGAAGAGGTTCGAGCCCCGGCGCGTCAGGCTTACATACTGCCCCACGACCTCATCGATGGGATTGCGCTCAGTGAGCGCATCCAGAAACGGCTGCGGAAACGCCACGGGATCGACCTCCTTTCAGAATGTGTGGGCATCTGCCCCTGCAAAAATCGCGCGCAGCAGCGACTCAGCGTACCTGCCACGTCGCGGGAATAAACAACTCCGAATACTTATAGACCGCATAGCGGTCGGTCATGCCGGCAATGTAGTCGCAGACAATGCGCTCCATGCCGTCAAAGTCCAGCTGCGGCAGGAAATCCGGCGGCAGCTTTTCAGGGTTTTTCATGTAATATTCAAACAGCCTGCACAGCATGTCCTTTGCTTTCGTCTCCTCGCCTTTGGCGACAGGGTTTGTGTAGACGCGGGCAAACATGAACGTGCGCAGCTGATCCATGGCCTGCGCCACGTCCGGCTGCATGCCGAGCGTGCCGGTCAGCATCGTGTTTTCAACCATATTCTCGACCAGCGTATTGATCCGCTGCGAATGCGAGTGGCCGAGAATTTCCGCGATCTCCGGCGGGATATCGGCCTCGGTCAGGATACCGGCGCGCATGGCGTCGTCAATGTCATGGTTAATATACGCGATGCGGTCGGATGTGCGCACGATCTGACCCTCGAGTGTTTCAGGGATAAAATCTCCCGTGTGGCCGAGAATACCCATGCGCACCTCGTAGGTCAGGTTCAGTCCAGCGCCGTCGCGCTCAAGCTTGTCCACCACGCGAAGCGACTGTTCGTTGTGGCGAAAGGGCTTATCCAGCATGCTGGACAGCGCCTTTTCTCCCGCGTGACCGAACGGCGTGTGGCCCAGATCGTGGCCGTAGGCCGCGGCCTCCGCCAGGTCCTGATTGAGCCGCAGCCCGTGGCAGATTGTCCGCGCGATGCGCGCGACCTCCAGCGTGTGGGTCATGCGGGTGCGGTAATGGTCGCCCTCCGGCGATAAAAACACCTGCGTCTTGTGCATCAGGCGGCGGAAGGATTTGCTGTGGAGAATGCGGTCTGCATCGCGCTGGTAGCAGGTGCGCACGTCGTTGTCAGCCTCCGGCTCCGGCCGACCCTTTGTCTCGGCAGCTTTCTGTGCCTGCGGGGATAAAAACTCGTATTCCTCCTGCTCCATCCGTTCGCGCACGTTCATAAAACCCCACCTTACCTCGTCAGAATACCTGTTAGTTTTGAATTCCCTGTGGAATTTGCGTGAATTTTCTTTAAAAACTTATCGGATTTTAACGCCGTGCAGTTCCGTCCCTGCCCGTTCCGGGCAGCGGCTTCCGGCAGAAAGCTCCTGCAAGGCAAGCGTGAACGCTGCCTCCTCCGGCTCTGGCAGAAGGACGGTCATGGCAATCTCGGCGCCATAGTCCGTGTCCCGGAGCAGCCCGCCGCGCTTTTCCAGCTCCAGCTTCACGCGCTCAAAGAGCGCATAGGGGCAGTCGAGCCGCAGTACGCTCCACGGGCGAAGCTCGGAAATGCCCGCGTCGTCCAGCGCGTCCTTCGCGGCCTTCGTGTACGCGCGGCAAAGGCCGCCCGCGCCCAGAAGAATCCCGCCGAAATACCGCGTCACGACGCACAGCACGTCCTGTACGCCCTCGCGTTCGAGCACGTTCAGAATCGGCTGGCCGGCTGTGCCCTGCGGCTCGCCGTCATCGCTGTAGCGCTTCTGGCCGGAATGCAGGATGTAGGCCCAGCAGTTGTGCCGGGCGTCATATTCCTGCTTTTTGACGGCCTCCAGCCGCGCTCTGGCCTCGGCCTCTGTCGTGACAGGGACGATCAGGCCCAGAAAGCGCGATTTCTTTTCCATATATTCCGATGCGCCTTCTCCGGCGGGGATCAGGAACTGTTCCATTACGTTTCCTCTATTACATACTGACGCAGTTTGCCGAATAAGGTTTCGTCCAGCACTGCGTCGATCTGAATTCCGTTGTCTGCATACTCGCTGGAGAGCACCTGTGCCGTGTCGTGGAGTGCCGCAACCATGCTGCCCTGCTGATACGGCAGCAGCAGCTTCACATGATGCTTTCCGCGGCCAAGCTGCGTCTCGATTGCCCCCTTGAGCGCATCCAGCCCGTATCCGTTTGCTGCCGAGATTGCGACTTTATCGCTTCCGCGCGGGATTTCATCATCCGGGACGAGGTCGCACTTGTTATAGCATTCGAGCACGGGCGTGCCGGGCTTTGCAAGTTCTGCAATCAGGCGGTTCACGACCGCGATATGATCCTCGCGCTCGGGATCAGCGCTGTCGATGACATGGACGAGCAGATCGGCGTATTCCAACTCCTCAAGCGTGGCGCGGAATGCCTCGACCAGATGATGCGGCAGCTTTGCGATAAAGCCGACCGTATCCGACAGCAGCGCCTGACAGGTATCGGAGACAGTCAGCTGCCGTGTCGTGGTGTCAAGCGTGTCGAACAGTCGGTTGTTTGCCGGGATGTCCGCGCCCGTGAGTACGTTCAGAAGCGTTGATTTGCCTGCGTTCGTATAGCCGACGAGCGCCACGACGGGCAGCTCGTTTTTCTGCCGCCTGCGCCGCTGTTCGGCGCGGGTTTTGCGCACGAGTTCGAGATTTTCGCGCAGCTTCTGGATGCGTGAACGGATATAGCGCTTGTCGGTTTCCAGCTGCGTTTCGCCGGGGCCTCTCGTGCCGATGCCGCCGCCAAGACGGCCCATTTCCTCGTTCCAGACCGTGAGCCTTGGCAGATAATACTGATACTGTGCCAGTTCGACCTGCAGCTTGCCCTCACGCGTTTTGGCGCGCTGGGCGAAAATATCGAGAATGAGCGCACTGCGGTCGAGCACAGCCGTTTTTAAAATATCCTCGAGCGTCCGCGTCTGCGAGGGGGTCAGGTCATTGTCGAAAATGACCATGTTCGCGCCCGTTTCCAGAACCAGCTGGCGGACCTCCTCGGCCTTGCCCTCGCCGATGAACGAGCGGGGGTCGGGCGTGTGCTTGTTTTGCAGGACCTTTCCGGCGCACTCGCCGCCTGCGGTATTGAGAAGGGCCTCCAGCTCGTCCAGCGTCGTCTCGGTCGCAGTCTCTTCCTTTGTGAAGCAGTCCGCGTTGAGGCCCACGAGCACGGCCCGGTCGATCGTTTTTCGGTTCAGTTCTTCCATAAATCCATTTCCGTCAGTTTCTTACAAATTGCGACAAGCATGAAAAAAGCCCGCACCGATACGCGGTGCGGACTGTCTTCTTACTTCAGGCCGTATTTCTTGTTGAAACGGTCAACACGTCCACCGGTGTCAACAAGCTTCTGCTTGCCGGTGTAGAACGGGTGACACTTGGAGCAAATTTCAACCTTGATGTCCTTTTTGGTAGAACCAGTCTCAATAACTGCACCACACGCGCATCTGATAGTAGTCTGTTCGTACTTGGGATGGATACCTTCCTTCATGAGTTTCACCTCTCTCATCAGATTTCTGTAAAAAGGCAGACTGCCCTTCCCTTGGTTCAAACGCTCGAATATAATAGCATATGCAAGCGGGTTTTGCAAGTATTATTTTTATTTTGTTTGCAAAGACGGAGAATATGCGAACCACCGTGCGCAGCGCAGAAGCGCGCTCAGTCCTTCAGAGCCGCCAGCGCGCCGAGCAGGAACTGCCATGTACGCTGGACGGAGGAAATGGACATTTTTTCGCGCGTGGTATGGATATCAACCAGATCGGGGCCGAAGGAAACGCAGTCGAGCCCGGGAAGCTGACCTGCAAACAGGCCGCATTCCAGTCCCGCGTGAATGGCTTCGATCTTCGGTTCCTTGCCGGTCTGCTGGGTATAGACTGCGGCAAGCTTGTCGCGCAGCGGGGACTCGCGCCGGTATTCCCATGCGGGATACGCGCCCGTCACATGAAGCGACCCGCCCAGCAGCTGCGCCAGCGCGTCGATGCGGACAAGCAGCATCTGCTTCTGCGACGAAACGGAACTTCTGACCGAACTGACCGCTGTCAGAACCCCATCCTCCACATGGAAAATACCGAGGTTGCAGGATGTCTGTACCAGTCCCGGAATGTCCATGCTCATAGCTGCGATGCCGTTCGGCACGAGCAGCAGGAAGTGAATGACGCGCAGCGTCGCTTCCTCCGTCAGAGCTTGCTCACAGGCAGGAGCCGGCTCCAGCGCGATGGTCACGCCGGGGTCGGCTGCGGCGTATTCCTTCCGGAAATCGGCCTCGCAGGCCGCCGCGATCTCACGCGCAGCAGAAAGGTCCTCCTCCCGCAGGGCCAGAACGGCCTCGGATGCGTTCGGAATGGCGTTGTCCTTCAGACCGCCTGCGGCGGAAACGAGCCGGTAGGAGAGTTTTTTCTGCATCGCGTCCAGTACGCGGCCCAGCAGGAGATTTGCGTTTGCGCGGCCCTTGTCAATCTCCTGACCGGAATGGCCACCGATGAGGCCGGAGACGGTCAGATGCGCGCAGGCCAGCGCACAGGGCGCGCTCGTCAGGCCGATGGAGACGTTGGCGCTTGCACCGCCGGCACAGCTGACGGTGAAGATGCCCTCGTCCTCGGAATCGACGTTCAGCATGCGGCGGGCGGAAAGCTGTGTGAAATCAAGACCCTGCGCGCCCTCCATGCCGATCTCCTCATCGACGGTGAACACGACCTCAAGGGCCGGATGCGCAATCACATCGCTGTCCAACACGGCCAGCGCCATGGCTACGGCAATGCCGTCGTCGCCGCCAAGCGTCGTGCCGTTTGCCGAGACGTAATCGCCCTCGATGCGCAGTTCGAGCGCGTCCTTTGTGAAATCAATGGGGCTTTCCGGTGTCTTTTCCGCGACCATGTCGAGATGGCCCTGCAGAATGACGGCGGGCGAGGCCTCATAGCCAGCCGAGGCGGGCTTTTTGATGATGACGTTGTTAAGCGCGTCCTGATACACCCACAGGCCGCGTTCCTTGGCAAAAGAAACGCAGTAGTCGCTGATGGCCTTTGTGTTGCGCGAGCCGTGCGGGATGCGGGTCAGATCCTCAAAAAAATGAAAGACCGCCTTGGGTTCCAGATTTTCCAGTACACGGGACATGATGATCGTTCCTTTCCGTTTCTAAAGTTCATGCGAAGGACGGACAGCGTCCGTCCTTCGCGGTCAATATGCGCTTATTCCGGCAGCTTTTCAAAATCCTCTGCGCCGTGCTTGCACAGCGGGCAGATGAAATCAGCGGGGAGCGTTTCGCCCTCGTAGACATAGCCGCAGATCTTGCAGACCCAGCCGGTCTGCTTTTTGAGCGCTGACGGCTTGGGCTTGACGTTTGCAAAGTAGAAGCTGTAGGTCATGGACGGCGCGTCGGAGAGTACGCGCGCCTCAGTCACGTCGGCAATGAACAGCGTATGCGTGCCGAGATCGATCTCCTGCGTGACCTTACCGCTGACAAAGGCGTTGGTGGAGTACGGCAGGTAATACACGCCGTTCGTCGCGCGGGCCATGCCCTTGACGTCCGCGAACTTGTCCACGTCGCGGCCCGACTGGAACCCGTAATGCTGGAACAGGCCGAACGGCGCGTCGGTCGAAAGCATGGACAGATTAAACACACCCGTCTTGCGGATCATATCGTGCGTGAAATTTGCCTTGTTGACAGCGATGGAAATGCGCTTGGGCGTGTCGGTAAGCTGCGCGGCGGTGTTGATGATGCAGCCGTTGTCCTTTTCGCCGTCGCGGGCCGTCAGGACGAACAGGCCGTAGGAGAACGAGAAGAATGCGTTCTTTTCAACCGGCGCGTCGGCCTTATGCTCTGCCGGAGCAGGCTTTGGCATGGAATCGAAAATGGCCTGCGCCATAGCGTCAACGTCCGCCAGCTGGGACTCCTTGAGCGTGGACTTGATTGTGACTGTCTCGTCGAGAATTGTGCAGTTCTTAAGTTTCTGGAACTCCGCACGCATCAGCCCTGCGGCCGTCGGCGCCCAGGAGCCGTTTTCCATTAAGGCGATGGTGCGGTTCTGGAGATTGTGGTGGACGATATCGTGAACCAGATTCTCCATCGTTACGAACATGCCCGCATTGTACGTCGTGGAGATAAAGACCAGATGGCTGGCACGGAAGCACTCGGAGAGGATATAGCTTGGGTGCGTGACGGACACGTCGTACATCTGCACATTGCGCACGCCGAGGTCAGACAGCTTCGCGGCTAACACATTCGCCGCGTTTTCCGTGCCGCCGTAGACGGAGGCGTAGGCGATGACGACCGCGTCGTCCTCCGGGGTATAGGTCGCCCAGTGGATATATTTGTCGAGGAACCACGCGATATCCTTGCGCCAGACCGGGCCATGCAGCGGGCAGATCATCTCGATCTCAAGTCCCGCGGCCTTTTTCAGCAGCGCCTGCACCTGCGTGCCGTATTTGCCGACGATGTTGGTATAGTACCGGCGGGCATCAGCGAGCCATTCGGTCCGGAAATTCACCTCATCCGCATACAGATTGCCGTTCAGCGCGCCAAAGGTGCCAAAGGCGTCGGCGGAGTAGAGCGTTTTGGTAGTTGTGTCATAGGACACCATGACCTCCGGCCAGTGGACCATCGGGGCCATGACGAAGGCAAAGGTATGCCGACCGGTCGTAAGCGTATCCATTTCCTTGACAAGCTGCACGCGGCTGTCGATGTCGAATGTGAAGAAGTTCTGCATCATGGTGTGCGTCTTGGCGTTGCAGACGACAGTCACCTCCGGGTGGCGCAGGACAAGTTCACCGATGGTCGCGGCATGGTCGGGTTCCATGTGCTGTACGATGAGGTAATCCAGCTTCCGGCCGGAGAGTACATGCTCAACGTTTTCAAAGAACAGACCGCTGACAGATTTATCCACGGTGTCGATCAGGACGGTTTTTTCGTCAAGCAGCAGATAGGAATTGTAACTCACGCCGTTCGTGAGTGGGTAGGCGTTTTCAAACAGATTCAGCCGCCGCTCACTTGCGCCGACCCAGTAGAGATCCTCGGTCATTTTCTTGACACAGTACATAAATCGGAGTCCTTTCAAATATAATAATAGTTTCTATTATTGTTATAACACAGGATGCGCAAAAAATCCAGAAGAATTTGCACGGTTTCCACGGTTATTTTCCCTTGTTCTGCCGCCGCAGACGGTTCAGATGGCGCTCAAAGTAGCCCTGTGAGATGAAGCGTGCCAGAACATACTGGTCAAACAGGGGAACAGAGCAGGAATAAAAGCCGAGCATCTGCCGGTAGCGCTCCATTAAACGCTCCGGCAGAACCATATAGCCCATGCGCATGGATGGGGCCAGTGAATGCGAAAACGTGTTCACATAGATCACGCAGCCGCGCCGGTCCATGGAATAAAGCGTCTGCAGCGGCTTCTTATTTTCGGAAAATTCCGAGTCGAAATCGTCTTCAATCAGAATTGCGTTCCGCTCTGCCGCCCATGCAAGATACGCGCTGCGCTTGGCTGCCGATGTGGTGATGCCGGTGGGGAAGCTGTGAAATGGCGTGATGTGCAGGACGGACGCATTTGTTTTTTGCAGCGCACCGGTGCGGATACCGTCTTCGCTCATGGGCAGCAGATCGCAGACCGCACCGTTGGCTGCATAGACCTGTCGGATCTTTTCATAGCCGGGGTCTTCCAGTCCATAAATGCGCTCCCGGCCCAGCAGCTGCACGATGAGGCCGTAGAGGTATTCTGCACCGGATCCGATGATGATGCAGTCCGGTTGGGCCAGCATCCCGCGGTAGCGCAGCAGGTATTCCGCAATCGCGTTGCGCAGTTCCGCACAGCCGTAATGCGGCGGCTTTTCCAGCAGCCGCGTGCCGCAGTCGGCAATGACCTCGCGCATGAGCCGGGTCAGCGCGGAA
>ERZ779843.4379-NODE-4379-length-10790-cov-2.926316_pt1 | contig 10790 bp, 8 predicted proteins | sample MGYA00511560_ERZ779843 | MGnify/ENA primary metagenome ERZ779843 (study PRJEB29588, sample SAMEA2158062) | human gut metagenome | biome: human gut; feature: human-associated habitat; material: faeces | place: Denmark | collected 2008/2010 ... | reverse complement strand
GAATGATTTGAAAAATCATGTAGACAACAGATATGATTATTTTACATTAAAACCATTGTTTGAGGGGCTTGGAGATATCTGTCAATTTTCTGATAAGCCGATTGTTTTGATGATCGATGAGGTAGACAGTGCATCGAATAATCAGGTGTTTCTGGATTTTCTTGCTCAGCTTCGTGCACAGTATATTGAAAGAGATATACAGCCGACATTTCGAGCTGTTATTTTAGCGGGTGTATATGACGTAAAGAATTTAAGGCGGAAAATCCGTCCGGATGAAGTTCATAAATATAACAGTCCGTGGAATATCGCAGCGGATTTTAAAGTGGATATGAGCTTTTCAAGAGAAGAAATTGCAGGAATGCTCGATGAGTATGAAAAAGATTATCATACAGGAATGGATGTGGAATTACTTGCCGGACTGATCAGAGAGTATACATCCGGATATCCATTCCTGGTGTCGAGGATATGTCAGCTTCTGGATGAGGAAATCAGTGTGAAGAAGGAGTATGGCGATAAGAAAAGTGCGTGGACGAAGAAGGGATTTCTGGAAGCGGTAAGGATTTTGCTTTCAGAAAAAAATATGCTGTTTGAGTCGTTGCGTGAAAAACTGGAAAGCTATCCGGAATTGAACAGTATGCTCTATTCACTTCTATTTACGGGAAAAGCGATTGTGTATAATTATTATGAGACATCAATCAATATTGCGACCATGTTCGGGTTTGTGAAAAATGAAAATGGAGTGCTTGCAGTTTCCAACCGTGTTTTTGAGACTTGGTTATATAATCTGTATTTGTCATCTGCGGAGATGCAGAAAAAGGAAATCTATGCGGCATCGTTGATTGACAAGAATCAGTTTATCACAAATGGTTATTTGAATATGAGATTGGTCCTTGAAAAATTTGTGCAGCATTTTCATGATTTATATGGCGACAGTGACGAGACATTTCTTGAAGATGAAGGTAGAAAATATTTTCTTTTGTATTTAAGACCGATTATCAATGGAACAGGTAATTATTATATAGAGACTCAAACCAGAGAGCAGAAACGGACAGATATTATTGTAGACTATTTGGGTGAACAGTATATCATCGAAATGAAAATCTGGCACGGAAAAGAATATAATAATCGTGGGGAAAAACAGTTGATGAAATATCTTGATGATTATCATGTGAAGAAAGGATATATGATCAGCTTTAATTTTAACAGGAAAAAAGAAACCGGCGTCAAAGAAATTATAATTGACGGAAAGACAATTATAGAAGCAATTGTATAATAATCAGAATTAAAAAATGCCAGGCAGGATACAGCATGCAAAGGAGGAAAAGGGATTGCTGTACCCCGTCTGGCGTTTTCGTATACGGGAAGCTTTGGGGAATTGCCCATATACGATTTACTGAATTTTATCGAATGTAATGTGGGCACTTGGGGAATGCACCACAATCTTATAATCATTTGGATAATATCTTGTAGAGAATACGAATTCTCCGTCATTTACAAATACTTCAACGGAAGAAGTATCTGCAAGGATTTTTACATTTTCCAGAGTGCCGACTTCGGCGTAGCGAAGGCTTCTGCCTGCGGATACGGAAGTTTTACTTTTGGTTGTGAAATGCATCTGGAACCGTCCATTCTCATAGTCAAGGATCAGTTCATCTGAAAGGACAGACTGGAAATGATTCTCCTTAATTCCATCTACATTTACTTCATATACCGGGCAGCCACTCTGGGTAAGTTCATTCTGAACATCCTGAAGCTGTTGTTTTTTTGCATCCAGCTCGCGAACCGGTTTCTGGCAGACTTTGCCATCTTTTATGAAGACTTCTCTTGGAAATGTAAAGCAGTGCTGCCATCCGTCTTTGATGGTCGGATTGGTATATTCTTCGCAATCCGGCATTCCCATCCAGCTGATATGGATGCGTCTCCCATCTTCTGCTTCGAAGCTCTGCGGAGCGTAATAGTCAAAACCATAATCCCACAGATAATATGGGGATAATTTGTAGGAATCTAAAATGTCGCCGTCCACAAGGAAGTAACCGGACTGGTATACATTTCGGTCAGCCCACTCTTTGCCTTCCAGGCCCTGGACGGAGGAGGAAAGGATTTTGATGCCGTCCGTTTCAAAATAATCCGGGCATTCCCACATATAACCGAAAGGCTTTTCGGATTCTACACGGCTGCGGAAGTGCCAGTTTATTTTATCGGAGGATTCAAAAATCAGTGCCTGACCGACATCATTTTTAGTACGTGCGCCCTGGATCATGTAGTAGGTATCGTCCTTTTTCCAGACCTTCGGATCGCGCACATGGCAGGTCAGGTCAGAAGGATAATCGCTGTTGCGGAGCAGTTCTTTTTTGTTGCCAAAATGAATCCCGTCTTTGGTTGTGACGAGTACGGTATTTGCCTCACGACCGGTGTTGATATAATCAAAATCTCCATCTTCCAGCTTGACATTTCCGGTGTAGTAAAGATACATTGTACCGTCTTCGAGGAAGGCAGATCCGGAATATACACCGTGGCAGTCAAATGGCTGATCCGGGTAGAGGGATACACCTTTGTATTTCCAGTCGATCAGATTGGTGCTGGTGTAATGACCCCACATTTTCACACCGCCTTCGGCGTTAAATGGGGAGTACTGGAAAAATGCGTGGAACACACCATCCATCTGACAAAGTCCGTTCGGATCGTTGAGCCAGCCAACCGGAGGCATCAGGTGCAGCTTCTCGCGGAACTGTGTGCCGGATGTCTGTTCTTTTGCTGTCTGGTTCTCTTCTGCTGTATTTACTAAGTTTACAAAATCTCTGGTTAATGCGTTCATATTGATTCACTCCTGGAAATAGTTCCGCAGGCAACGGTCCGGAAAACGTATTGATACGGATATCCGACACCCGCTGCGGGAGACAAATTTGATTATTTGTCATGAGTTATTTTATTTCGTAAGTTTCATAACAGATGATTTACCGGTTACAGTGCCGGGTGCGGCACATTCTACAGAATCATACAGATCTGTATTGGTAAGGATCATCATGGTTGTTGCCGGATGTCCGGCTTCTTTTATTGCATTTAAATCTGCTTCGATCAGCACGTCTCCGGCGTGTACTTTTGCACCGTCAGATACTTTCTTTGTAAATCCATTTCCATCCATTTTTACAGTGTCGATTCCGACATGGATCAGAAGCTCTGCGCCGCCGTCAGTCAGGATGCATACTGCGTGACCGGTATCAAAAATGCTTACGATTTCGCCATCACAAGGTGCGGTGATGATGCCGTCAGCAGGTTCGATCGCTACGGTTTTTCCAAGGACTTCTGCTGCAAATGTATCGTCTGCGATCTGATCATTTGGAATGATCTTTCCATTTACCGGAGCATTTAACACTTCTTCGGAAGAAGTGGTTTTTGTATTGCCTGAAGCTGTTTTGGTTTCGGAAGCAGCAGATTCTTCGCTGTCTGTTTCCTCTACGGAAGCTGCAACAGTAACAGGAGCTTCTGCGACTGGTTCTTTCTTCTTGTCTTTGTAAAGTGCGAAGGATACTGCAAATGCAACACCGACTGCGATTGCCATCTCAATGACGTACTGAAGTGGTTGGTTCAGGCAGAGCAGGATTCCGAAGATACCGGTTACACCTGTTCCTTTTGCACCGAGGTGAACAAGGGAAGCATAAAGGGCTCCGCATCCTCCACCGATGCATCCGGCGATAAATGGTTTAAAGAATCTTAAGTTTACACCAAAGATTGCAGGTTCTGTAATTCCCATAAATGCACTGAGTGATGATGGAAGTGCAAGGGATTTGATCTTCTGATCTTTTGATTTTACAGCAACGGCAAGTGCTGCCGCACCCTGTGCCACGTTTGCTGCACTTGCGAGTGGCAGCCAGTAGGTTACACCGTATTTTGCAAGTTGTCCGATATCGATGGCTGTGTACATTTGATGGATACCGGTAACAACGGTCGGTGCATATAAACTACCCATGATCAGACTTCCAAGTCCGAGTGGAAGTGTCAGCATCCACTGGATTGCTCCGAGGATTGCATTTTCAGCCCATACGAAGATTGGTCCGACGATGGAAAGTGTAAGGTATCCGGTTACGAATACGCTGACAAGCGGTGTGACAAAAAGGTCTAAAACTTCCGGTACGATCTTGTGAAGCTTCTTTTCAAGTACGGATAAGATCCATACAGCGATGACAACCGGAATAACGTGTCCCTGATAGCCGACCATGTCAATGTGATACAGTCCGAAGAACACGCTCTGTGTCTGCTGAACACCTTCTGTTGCAACTGTGTAGGCGTTCTGCAGGGACGGATGGATCATGATCATACCGATAACTGCGCCAAGGTAAGGATTTGCGCCAAATGCTTTTGCAGCGGAGAATGCAATCAGGATCTGCAGGAATGTGTAAGCAATGTTACTGAAAAGGGTTGCAAATACATAGATCGAGCTGGTTGTGCTGATGTGTAAGAACCCGTTACTGTTCATGAAATCCAGTGTGTTCATGATTCCCATAAGGAAACCGCTGGCTACGATCGCCGGGATGATCGGTACGAAAATGTCTCCCAGAAGCTTGATGGCTTTCATAAACCAGTTCTGCTTTTCGGCAGCAGCTTCTTTTGCTTCTGCTTTCGTGCTGGCTGTGATGCCTGCGATTGCAATAAATTCATCAAATACTTTGTTGATGGTTCCTGTTCCGAGAATGATCTGGAGCTGTCCGGATGCTTCAAATACCCCCTTTACCCCGTCTACATTCTCAAGTGCTGTCTTATCCGCTTTCGTGTTGTCTGCAATGACAAGGCGAAGTCTGGTAGCACAATGGGCAGCAGATACGATGTTCTTACTTCCACCCACATGATTCAGAATTTCCTTTGCGGTTTTTCTGTAATCCATATTCTCTCCTCCTTTAGATACAATGTGTAATCGATTTCATATCTTATGCTTAAATAATATGAAAAAAAATGCCATTTGTAAATATGGCATTTTTACTGATAATTCATATTGTTTTTTGTGAAAAGTGTTGAAAGAAACTTTCATTTCCTTAAGAAACTCCGGGAAATCAGGAAAATCAGGTAAGATTTTCGGAGTCTGAAGGGTCTGCTCCAACAAGACGGAAGCCGAGCTTCATCTCGATCGGGATCTGTTCTCCTCTTTCAATACTGTCAAGAAGTAGCTCTGCGCCGCGGATTCCACTGGTTTTGTAGCCGAAATGGATGGTTGGGATTCCTCCGGTGACGGCTTTTAACATCTGGTTATCTCCGAATCCGGTTACTCGGATGGACGTATTTTCAAGGATATAGCGCATTCTTGCACCTGCATCGGCTGCATTTGTCGGAATCTGCTTTTTTAAGTAGGTCTGAATGGCTTCGATTGCTCCCGCTGCTATGGTATCGGTTGCACATGATATGACATCGATATCACATTTGCTTTCCAAAAGATCCAGAGCAGACTCATATCCAGATTCCAGCGTGAAGGCTGAGGTTCGCTTATTTTCCTCGAAAAGCGTGACACCTGCATTTTTGAGTCCTGCGATAAATCCGTCCTCTCTTGCGGCACCTGCCGCCTTGTCATCGCGGGTAACGCCGATGTAAGCAACTCCTTTTTTACTGAATCCGGCAACGGCCTGTCCCATTGCCTTTCCTGCACCGTAATCGTCGTGGTAAATGCAGTTTGCGTGTGAGGTGCGCTGCCCGATCACGACAACAGGAACCTTTGTCTCTTTTAAAAATTTCCGGTGACCGGCGGTGAACATCGTACCGACAAGAATAATTCCGTCCACCGGATAATTTTCAAATAACCGGAGGTATTCTACTTCCTTTGCAGGGGTGTTGTCGGTTCCGGCAAGAAGCATCTGATAGCCTCTTTCGGCGAGAACACTTTCAATTCCGGCAGTGATCCGGCTGATGGATTCAGAATTGATCTTCGGGACGACCACGCCCACCAGGCTTGCCTTTTTGGTACGAAGCATACGCGCCTGTGCGGATGGCTGGTATCCGGTTTCTTCGATGACTTTACGGATCTGTTCTTTTTTTTCTTCACTGACGTAGCCGCCGTTTAGATATCTGGATACAGCTGCGCTGGAGACACCGGCGAGCTGTGCGATTTCTTTGATGGTCATAATCTGGTAAATGAAACTCCTTTGTATTTGATACTCTTATTATAGTGGAAAGCAAAATAACAGACAAGACCGGAGAAAGGAGAAAATCCAATCTTGGTCTTGCCTGTATTATTTTGGTTATAACTTTTTAAAATGATGTGAGTGTCAAAAGTAAATTTTGCCGTTCACATCATTATTATAATCTACGATACAGATTTTTATAGCGTTTTTTGTCCTCTTTCGTTAAGATAACAGCCAGAAGCATGAATGCGACTCCTGTCAGAAGAACGATGATCCAGGTAAAGGTCGGCGTATGATTTTTGTAAATAAATCCGATCAAAAGCTGGTACAGACTCATAAATCCGATACGGATGATCTCCATCAGCCCGTGGATTCTTCCGCGGTGGCTGGATGGGATACGCCTAGTCATGTACGGGCTTTCCGCCAGCATGTAGGAAATCTCACCCCATGTCAGTACGACCATTGCCGCATAATAGAACGGGATGTGTCCGGAAAAGAGGATGAACATCACGTAGCCGACCAGTGTCAGTAAAAATCCGTAGATTGTCTTTTTCGGTTCGGAGGATCGCTTCAGGATCTGGGTGATAAGTGGTGTGAAGAGAACAACGATAAAGCAGTTGATGCTTGTAACTGTTCCGAATATCACCGCACCGGTATCCCCGTGCAGACGGATCAGATCCATAGGAAAGAGATAATTATACATCTGGTAAAGTGCTGTGTACCCGCTGGTGATCAGAATGAACAGCAGAACAAGCCGGTTTTCTTTAAGAATCGTCAGCAGGCTTTCCCCGTGGCGTTCGGCCTGATAAATGGCGTTGCTATCATTTTCTTCTTTTTCCGGTGTGATATTCTGTACAAAGAAATAGATCAGCACAGAAGAAGTGCCGATGGAAATTCCACTGAGCAAAAATGCAAGCCATAAGTAATTGCGAAACATAAATCCGGCTACAGCAGAAGCCATCACGCCGCCGAGATTTGCTGTCAGATACTGGAGGGAATACCCTCTCTCCCTGTCCTTGCTGAGGGTGATGTCCGCAGTAAGCGAATTGTAGGACGGATTTTCTATGTTCTGGCAGGTCGATGCGATAAACATCAGCACAATGGATTTTGTCGTCAGCGGGATCAGTCCGCAGATGATATAAGAAATGACGGAAATCATATCCAGGTAAACGATATTCATTTTCTTATTAAAACGATCGGCCATCTTTCCACCGATCAGATTTGCCGGGATCGTCAGGATCCCCATCAGTGCCGTGATCCAGGCAACCTGCACGGCATTCATCCCAAGCTTCTGGCTTAAGATCATCGTCAGCATCGGACGGACCATTGCCCCCATGGCCGTCACAAAGCGTCCAAAGCATAAGACATAGTTTTCTTTTCTAAGACCTTTGTATTGCGAAATTAGATTCATGATACGTTTTCCCCTTTGCATATTCCCCAGTTTCAAACTACTAATAATATACAATGCGGGCACTTTTTTGTCTATCTTATTCCGCCGGGTTTCAGCAAAAAATGGTGGTTGATTGAAGCCGGAAAATGATGTATGTTAATACTTAGGAAATAGCAGTTGTAGGGGATTACGACTGAGCGAAAAAGGAGAATATGATGAAATCAGAAGAAGTTACGAGAATACTGGAAAATGCCATCCGTATAGGAAAAGGTGTGATCCGGTATGGAAGTGTCGCATCGTATATTCCGGAGCTTGCCAAGGCAGATAAGAATAAACTGGGGATCTGCCTTTACACAATAGACGGCAATCAATTTGAGACCGGAAATACAGAGGACAGATTTACGATACAGTCCATTTCCAAAGTAATGGCACTGTGTCTGGCGCTGGAAACGTTTGGAGCAGAGTTTGTGTTTGATCATGTGGGCGTGGAGCCGTCGGGAGAGGCTTTTAACTCACTGGTAGAACTGGATAACCGGAGCAACCGGCCCTTTAATCCGATGATCAATTCCGGAGCAATTACGGTTGCAAGTCTGCTAGTGAACCATTATTCCATCGAAGATATGCAGAAGTATATGCAGGAAGTATGCGAAGATCCGGAGATCGCGATAGACGAAGCCGTATTTCAGTCTGAGATGGCGACCTGCGCAAGAAATAAGGCGATTGCCTATCTTTTAAAAAGTAAGGACATCATTGATACCGATGTAGAAGAAAGTGTTACCTTTTATACCAAGATGTGTTCCATGTCGGTAAATGCAAGAGATCTGGCAAGGTTCGGTCTTCTGCTGGCAAATGACGGAGTGCAGCTTTCCACCGGAAAACGTCTGATCTCATCTCAAACTGTGCGGATGGTGCAGACCATTATGCTTACTTGCGGAATGTATGACGGATCGGGGGAATTTGCATTAAGAACAGGAATTCCGACTAAGAGTGGAGTCGGCGGAGGTCTCCTCAGCGTGTCGAAAAAGAAAATGGGAATCGGGATCTACGGACCATCTCTTGACAAAAAAGGAAACTGTATCGCAGGCTGCGAATTGTTGGGATATATTTCAGAAGCACTGCATCTTCACATCTTTGATACCAGAGAGTGGAAGGTAGAAGAATAAAAAAGACGATACTACAGAAATTCTTTCATAAGAGTTTCTGCGGTATCGTTTTTCTTTTATCTTAAAACAGATTTTTGAAGTTTCTCTAAATCAGCTTTATCCGGATGAGATAAAGCTCTGTCAAAGTTTTCAATCAACATATCAAGATTTGGTTTGTGGTTTGGATCTTCTTTCATTTTCACATACCGTTCTCTCATAGCCATCGGCATCTTGCCCTGGCACATATACTCTCCTACTATCTGATTGCTCGGATCAATATTTTCACGTACGTTGTGAAGTACTTTCTGATAATACTCTTCGCTTCCACCAAAGCCGGCTGTTCCGAATAAGAAGATTTTTTTATTTCTAAGTGATTTTAACAGTGTGGTTGTCGCTTCGTCAGCAGTTCCTTTGTCTGTCCAGAAGCCGATATAGAGTATTTCTGACTGCGGATCTGCATCTTTACATAGGCCAAAATAATCGAGAGTTTCTTCCGGAAGTATTTCGCGGATCGCGTCGGCAAGTTCCTTTGTATTGCCTGTCATGCTGCTGAATAAAATAGAATATCTTTCTTTTCCCATGTTTATTACCCCGTTTCTTTTAAACATATTTTAATTATAACACTATTTTTTAGGATTGACAGTTTTTTTGTGGTAGGCATAATACAAGAAATAAGGTAATATATAGGTATGAATAAAGTCATTTGGAAAGAGAGGTATGAAAGCAATGGTTGATTTGAAAGTGCTGGAAGAAAAAACACCGATTCTGAAGGAAATCCGCAGTGAAAAAGAAGTGTTTTGGCAAAATCCGGACAAATCAGCTTGTGGGGAAGCAATGGAACAGATCGAACTTGGTATGGAAGATGTAGAAGATGCCGAGCGCAGACTGGAGCGTTTTGCACCGTTCATTATGAAATGTTTCCCGGAAACAAAGGAGAAAAACGGAATCATTGAATCTGTTCTGACACCGGTTCCGAAGATGAAGGATTTGCTGAATGAGAAATACGACAGCAATCTGGAAGGAAACTTATTATTAAAGCAGGACAGCCATCTGGCAATCGCCGGTTCGATCAAGGCACGCGGCGGTATTTATGAGATTTTGAAGCACACAGAAGAACTTGCATTGGAGCATGGGATTTTGAGTCTGGAAGACAATTATGAGAAACTGGCGAGTGAAGAATGCAGAGAGTTTTTCAAAAAGTATACCATTCAGGTGGGTTCCACCGGAAACCTTGGACTGAGTATCGGAATCATGAGTGCAGCAGTTGGCTATCAGGTGATCGTACACATGTCAGCAGATGCGAAACAGTGGAAAAAAGACTTGCTCAGAAGCCACGGGGTAACAGTAAAGGAATATGAGTCAGATTACAGTGAAGCGGTGAAAAACGGACGTGCTTTATCTGATGCAGATCCGAACAGCTACTTTGTGGATGATGAAAATTCAAAAACACTCTTTCTTGGTTACGCAGTAGCGGCAAAACGTCTGCAAAAGCAGTTGGAAGAAAAGAATGTTGCAGTAGACGAGGAACATCCGCTCTTTGTATATATTCCCTGCGGAGTAGGCGGAGCACCGGGTGGTGTATGCTTTGGACTTAAGCTGCTGTTCGGAGATTATGTACACTGCTTTTTCATAGAACCGACACAGGCACCGTGTATGTTAGTCGGAATGGCAACCGGACTGAACCAGGAGATTTCCGTACAGGATATAGGGCTTACCGGACTTACCCATGCAGATGGGCTTGCCGTGGGACGTCCTTCTGGATTTGTAGGCAGAGTAATGAAGAATCTGCTTGGCGGCGAATTTACTATCCGCGATGGAAAATTATATGATTACATGAGAGACCTTCTCGGAACAGAGAACATTTTTCTTGAGCCAAGTGCTTGTGCTTCTTTTGAAGGACCAATACAGATTGAAAGGAATGAATCTGCACGTAAATATTTACAGGAGAATCATCTTGAAGAGAAAATGAAAAATGCGACACATATTGCATGGGCAACAGGCGGAAGTCTTGTGCCGGAAGCAATTCGTGAAGAATACAAAAACACGTATCTGGAGAAATAAAAAGAACCGGCTGATTCATGAATGCCGATTTCTGGTATAAAAAAACTGAGGTCATTGTTCCATGATTAGGAAATGCTGACCTCAGCGTTTTTG
>ERZ779843.4375-NODE-4375-length-10795-cov-8.838827_pt1 | contig 10795 bp, 9 predicted proteins | sample MGYA00511560_ERZ779843 | MGnify/ENA primary metagenome ERZ779843 (study PRJEB29588, sample SAMEA2158062) | human gut metagenome | biome: human gut; feature: human-associated habitat; material: faeces | place: Denmark | collected 2008/2010 ... | reverse complement strand
CGTTGGAGGCCGCGCAGGCGGCACAGCAGGCGGCCCAGGTCGCCCAGCAGGTCGCGCAGACCGGGCAGGTGCCGAAAATCGAATCGCAGCCGCAGTCATCGCAACCCGTCGCACCTCTGCCCAGCTTCGAACCCAAGCCGGTCACCGCGGAAATCCCGCTCGTCGCCGACCCGACCACAGGGGAGGTGCGCTGATGACCTGGATGATCTGCCTGTTCGGCGGCATCGGCGCCATGGCCCGTTATGTGCTTGACGTGTCGATCCAACGCAGCTGGAACCGTGACGGCAACCACAGCTTCCCCCTGGCCACGCTCGTCATCAACGGCGTCGCTTCCCTGTGCGCCGGCATCGCCATGATGTCGTACTATGCGCAGTCGGTGGATATGGGCACGGTAATGACGTTCGTTGTGGGGTTCCTCGGCGGATTCTCAACATTCTCGTCGGCGATCAACGAGGTGCTGTCGCTGATTCGCAAACGCCGTTTCGCCATGGCCCTGGGCTATGGCGCTGCCACGGTCGCGGTGCCGCTCGCCTGCGTGGCGCTCGGATTCGGCATCGCCATGCTGGGCGGCCACGCATAGCTGTCACCGGCTCGGCCGCGCGTAATTTTCACGTTACACGGGCGGTCATCGGGTAACGTTCAGGAAATCTGAGCGCAACCGCGCGAGCTGCTTCCTCTCCTACGTTGTGAAAACAACAAGAGAGGAAAAACCTATGACAGCCGTAACGTATCTCACACGGCATCGTCGACCGGGAATCGTCATACTCTGTTCGATTGTCGCCGTTCTCTCGATGCTTTTCGTACTCCCTCCCGCCATCGCGTCCGCCGCCGATTCCGGCGCGCAGGCCGTCGATGAATGCAATCCGACCGCCAGCAACGGCTGCGTCAACGGCATCCTGCAGGACGCCGACAAGAAGCCGATCGCCGACGTCACCATCACGCTGTCCGGCAAGGCAACGGCGGAAACCAAAACCGCTGCCGACGGCAAGTGGGCGTTTTCCGTTGCCGATGATGGCGATTACACCGTCACCATCGACGCATCCGTTGCGAAAGAGCACGGTCTGAAGGCAAGCAGCGCAACGGTGACGATCAGGAAAGCCAGCTTCGACAAGCAGCGCGGAGTCGTCCGTTTCGACCAAGCTGGCGATTCCACCGGCAGCGGCACGTCCGGCACATCTGGATCGTCCGGCTCGGCAAACGGCACGAAAGGCGCGACCGGCACATCCGGATCGACGGCGGCCACGCAATCGCCAGTCAAAAAAGACGGCTCCAATGTCGGCAAACGCATCTGGCAGCAACTGTATTCCGGCATTATCTTCGGCCTGATGCTGGGCCTCATGTCCGTCGGCATGAACCTCGTCTACGGCACCACCGGCCTGCAGTCGTTCTCACACGGCGAACAGGTGACGCTCGGCGGCCTCATGGCATACGTCGGCACGCAGATGCTGCACATGCCGCTCATCGTCTCCGCCATCTTCGCCATCGTCATCGGCGCGCTGACCGGCTTCATCCAAAACGAAATCGTCTGGGGGCCGCTACGCAGACGCCACGTCGGCACCATGCAGCAGATGATCGTCACCATCGGCCTGTCCATGGCGTTGCAGTACACGTTCCAGTTCTTCTTCGGTGGCGACATCAAAGGCATCGTCAAATCGGTGCCGGACAGCTTCCAGCTCGGACCGATCACCACCGACATGCCGACGCTGGTCTCCGCGCTCATCGCCATCTGCGTGATCGTCGGCGTCACCCTGTTCCTCTACAAGACGCGACTCGGCCGCGCCACACGAGCCGTGTCCGACAACGCGGCGCTCGCCGCGGCATCCGGTATCAACGTGGATCAGGTGGTCCGCGTGGTCTGGATCCTCTCGTGCGCGATGGCAGCCCTGTCCGGCGTGCTGCTCGGCGTCTACCTGAACGGCATCTCCTGGAACACCGGCGCGACCCTGATCCTGCTGATGTTCGCCGCGGTGACGCTCGGCGGCCTCGGCACCGCCAATGGCGCGTTGATCGGCTCGCTGGTCATCGGCATCGTGGCGGACATGAGCTCGCTCGTCATCCCCAACGATATGCGTTACGCCAGCGCGCTGGCAATCCTCATCATCGTTCTGCTGGTGCGCCCGCAGGGCATCTTCGGCAAGCAGCAAAGGGTGGGCTGATCCATGGACATCATGACAATCATCTCCAACGCGGCGGGCGAGCTGATCGCCCCGACCACAGCGGCGTACGTACTCGCCGCCATCGGTTTGAACATTCACTTCGGCATGACGGGCCTTATGAACATGGGCCAGGCCGGTTTCATGCTCCTCGGCGCATACGGATTCGCCATCACGCAGTCGATGGGCTGCAACCTGTTCGCCTCCGTATGCGCGGCGCTCGCGCTCGCGGTCATCTACGCGCTGCTGCTGGGCATTCCGACGCTGAAGCTCGGACCCGACTATCTGGCCATGGTCACATTGGCCGCCGCGGAAATCATCCGCATCATCGGCAGATCGACGGCCATGACGAACTTCACCGGCGGTTCCGCGGGCATCTCACCGCAGGACTTCACCGAGAAATTCGAATCGCTTTCACCGCTGCCGGACGGTTCGACCACGTTCCTGCTGTGGACGTACAGCAACAACATCGCCAACTCCTGGTGGCTGCGCATCGTGGCATGGGTTTTGGTGGTGATCGCGGCGCTGCTGTGCTGGCGCTGGTTCCACTCGCCGTGGGGCCGCATGCTCAAGGGCATCCGCGAGGACGAGAACGCGATCCGTTCGCTCGGCAAGCCCGTGACGCGATACAAGATGGAATCGCTGATTCTGGGCGGCCTGTTCGGCGCGATCGCCGGCATCATCTTCGTCCTGCCGCGTTCCGTACAGCCCGATTCGCTCGGCCGCACCGTCACCTTCTACGTGTGGACGATTCTGCTGCTGGGCGGCGCGGCCACGATTCTCGGCCCGGTGCTTGGCTCCTGCGTGCTGTGGGTGCTGCTCACCTTCGTCAAGGAGGTCATGCGCAACACCGTTCCCGAAACCCTCATCTCTTCCAACCAGATCGAAGCCCTCGGCTGGGTGATCGTCGGCGTCGCGCTGATGTGCCTGGTGATCTTCAGACCACAAGGTCTGTTGGGCGACCGAAAGGAGTTGGCTTTCCATGCCTGATACAACGAATTCTCCGACCACTGGCGTGCGGCCGGCCACGCAACCCGCAACCGGCGTGCAACCCGTATCCGGTGTGCAGCCCGGCGTACCATTCCAGGACCTCACCAAATGGGCCACCAAAGCTCCGGAAGGCGAGACCCTCATCTCCACCGCCTATCGCGACAAAGTCACCGACGATCTGAAATTCGTCGAAAACAAGCCGGGCGTGCACAAGCCCGACCCGATCCTCGTGGCCGACAACGTGACCCGCAAATTCGGCGGCATGACCGCCGTGGACGTGAGCCACTTCGAAATCGAACGGCACGGCATCACCGCGCTGATCGGACCGAACGGCGCCGGCAAAACCACGTTCTTCAACCTGATGACCGGCTTCGATACGCCGAACACCGGCACCTGGCAGTTCGACGGCAAGGACATGGCCCACGTGCAGCCCGAAAAAGTGGCGCGCATGGGCATGGTCCGCACCTTCCAGCTGACCAAGGTGATGAGCCGTCTGACCGTGCTCGACAACATGCTCCTCGGCGCCCCCGTGCAGCCGGGCGAAGGCATGTTCCGCGCGCTGTTCCCCGGCATGTGGAGGAAGCAGGAGCAGGCGAACATCGAAAAAGCCGAGGCGCTGCTGGAACGCTTCCTGCTGATCAAAAAGAAGGACGATTACGCCGGCGCGCTTTCCGGCGGCCAACGCAAGCTGCTGGAAATGGCACGAGCGCTGATGTCCGACCCGAAACTGGTCATGCTGGACGAGCCGATGGCCGGCGTGAACCCCGCGCTGAAACAGTCGCTGCTCGACCACATCATGGCGTTGCGCGAGGAAGGCACCACAGTGCTGTTCGTCGAACACGACATCAACATGGTGAGACACATCGCCGACTGGGTCACCGTGATGGCGGAAGGCAAGATCGTGGCCGAAGGCCAACCGAAGAGCGTGATGAACGATCCGGCCGTGATCGACGCATACCTGGGCGCCCACGCGAACGTGGACCTGGGCGACGATTCCGTGCTGGAAGACCTGAAGGAGGCCTGAAATGAGCGACATCGCAAGCGTGGCCGACGAGCCGCTGACCCGCGCGCAGATCCACATGGGCGAGCCCGAAGGCGAACCGTTGCTCGACGCGGTCGATTTGGTGGCCGGATACATTCCCGGCGTGAACATCCTGAACGGCGCATCCCTGACCCTGCATGAAGGCGAGATCGTCGGCATCATCGGCCCGAACGGCGCAGGCAAATCCACCCTGCTCAAATCATTGTTCGGCCTGGTGCACATCCACTCCGGCAAGCTGCTGCTGAAAGGCGAGGACATCACCAACCTGCGCGCCGACAAACTCGTCTCCCGTGGCGTCGGCTTCGTGCCGCAGACCGAAAACGTCTTCCCCAGCCTGACCATCGCGGAAAACCTGCACATGGGCGCGTTCCAAGCACCGAAACTGTTCAACGAACGCTTCGACTACGTGTGCTCCATCTTCCCCAAACTCGGCCAGCGCAAGAACCAGCTCGCCGGCCAGCTTTCCGGCGGCGAACGTCAGATGGTGGCCATGGCCCGAGCCCTCATGATGAAACCATCCGTCCTCCTGCTCGACGAGCCCTCCGCAGGCCTGTCCCCAATGCTCCAGGACGAGACCTTCATCCGCGTGCGCCAAGTCAACAAAGCCGGCGTATCCGTGGTCATCGTCGAACAGAACGCCCGCCGCTGCCTGCAGATCTGCGACCGCGGCTACGTCCTCGACCAAGGCCGCAACGCCTACTCCGGCAAGGGCCGCGACCTGATGAACGATCCGAAAGTCGTCTCCCTCTACCTGGGCAACCTGGAAGAAGAGGTTCAAGAGGAAGGAAGGTAGGACCCAGGAAATCGCGGAACGGAGCGTATACCGCCTTTCCTTGCCGCTCGACGTACGTTCGTACGCCTTCGGGCTCGGACGGCGGTCTCCGCACGCGTTCCGCGATTTCCCCCTATGATTCAAAATTCTCAATTCCGATTACCGCTGTCGGGCAGTGTCCCAACAGCGGCTTCGGCATGCCTGAAAACAAGCTCAAAACCTTGTGTTTCCAACAGTTTTCGGGCTTCACCTTCGGTTAACTTCACGCATACACATTCGGTTTCCTCGGCACTTATAGTGCGATTCAAGATGGTCGAGCAACACATCTCGATAATCGTCACCAAGGGTTCGGCAATCAGCGGAGCCAAGAGAGGAAACGGTGATTCAAATGAAGAAGATCAACATGAAGGGCATGAGGAAACTGTCCATCACAGCCACCGCCATGGTGGCCGCCGCAGTCATGGCGCTCGCCGGCTGCGGTTCATCCAACTCGTCCAGTTCATCCAGCAGTTCGGCAAGCACCTCCGGCACCAAAACCAGTAAGTTCGTGCTTGGTGGCCTATGGCCGGAAACCGGCTCACTGGCCTACCTGGCCCCGCCGGAACTGGCCGCCGAAAAACTTGCCGTCAAAGACATCAACGACGCTGGTGGCGTGCTCGGCAACAAAATCACCACCGTCGACGCCGACACCTCCGACGCGGACCACGCCGACCAGAACACCTCCGCCGCCCAATCCGTCCTCAGCAAGAACCCGTCGTTCATCATCGGCCCGGCCTCCAGCTCCGTGGTCAAGAACACCTACAAGTCCATCACCTCGCAAAACATTCCGATGCTGTCGATGGGCGCCACCTCGGCCGGCTTCTCCGGCCTTAGCGACTACTTCTTCCGCACCGTCGCCCCCGATACCGTGCAGGGCGCGGTCATGGGCAACCTGATCGCCCAGGACGGCGTGCAGAAGCTCGCCATCGCGGTCTTCAACGACGAATACGGCACCGGCCTGCGCGACACCATCGCAAAAACCGCATCCGAGGCCGGCGTCAATATCGTCTATGGAGAAAAGGATACCTTCGACCCGACCGAAACGAACTTCTCCTCAATTGCCACCGCCATCAAGGCATCCAATCCGGACGCGACGCTCGTCATCGCCTTCGACCAGACCAAGCCGCTGCTGAAGGCGCTCGCCTCCGCGGGAGTGGACATGCACAAGCTGTACTTCGTCGACGGCAACACCTCCGACTACTCCAGCGAGCTCGACGCGGGCCTGCTCAAGGGCTCGAAGGGCACCATCCCTGGCGTCAACCCGTCTGACGACTTCGTCAAGCGTCTCAAGTCCACCGGCGTCGACCTGAAAAACACCACCACCTACGGTGCTGAAACCTATGACGGCATCATCCTCGCCGCGCTCGCCGCACAGAAGGGCGGCAGTGCCGATGGCAAGACCATCCAGGCCAATATGGCGGCCGTCTCCGGATCCACCAAGGGCGAGAAGTGCGATTCCTACAAGGCCTGCGTTGCCCTGCTGAAGGACGGCAAGGAGATTCAGTACAAGGGCCAGACCTCCATCGGCGCGTTCAACGACGCGCATGATCCGAGCTCGGCTTCCATCGGCGTCTATAAGTACGACGCCGACAACAAGCCGGTCTTCGACCACTCCCAGGAAGGTTCCGTACCGAAGGCATGACGGTCGGTTCGTCCGTGGTGCGGACTGACGTGATGGCCGGACGTGACGGCTGACGGCCAAGCCACGCAACGCAAGGGGCGGTGCGACGCAAGCGAGATGATCGCAAGTGTCGCACCGCCCCTTTTGCGGGCGGAACGCGTGTGGAGTACATGCGGAGCGTGCGTGGAAGATGCGTGGAACGCGTCGTGAAACATACGTCGTTCACGGGTGAAAAAGTGGATTTTCGGGGGAATTGAAGAGGGGGAGGGCGTCTTTCGTCAATTGATAGTTCATATTGTGCGAACGATTGCAAAGAAACGTTACAGATGCATGTAAAATAACACATAATATCGCGATTTGTAAGGAAACATCCCGACGATGCGGGGGAGAGGTGTTGGGCAATGGTCGGCATGCGTGACGTGGCGAAAGAGGCCGGGGTTTCGCTGAGCACGGTTTCGCTAGTGGTCAACAAGACGGGCTACGTGTCCGACGACATGCGCGCGCGCGTCGAAGCCGCCATGAAAGAGCTCAATTACGTGCCCAACGAGCTGGCACGCAACCTGTACAAGAACCGCACGAACCTGGTCGGCGTGATCGTGCCGACCATCCGCCACCCCTTCTTTGCCACCCTTACCGCGCATCTGCAACGCGAGCTGGCCGCGCAAGGACTGCGCACCATGCTGTGCTCCACCGCCGACGCGGAAAACGGCGAGGTTGAATACGTGGACATGCTGCGCCGTCACATGATGGACGGCATCATCGTCTGTTCGCACACCACCCATCCGAACGATTACTGGACGTCCATCCACCGCCCGATCGTCGCCTTCGACCGTGTGCTGGGCGGCGGCATCGCGTCGATCGGCTCCGACCATGAGCAGGGCGGCCGGCTCATGGCGCACATGCTGGTCAACACCGGCGCGCACCACGTGGTGATGATCGGCGGCCCGCGCGACCAGTTCTTCGATTTGGCGGCGCGCAACGGAGACAGCCCGGACGATTTCGACCTGCACAAGACAACGTTCCCGACCGTCCGCTACTACCTTGCGCTGGAGCAGGCGCTGAAGGCGGCCGGCGTGCGGTACGAGTACGTCGAAGCCGGCAATGTGGAGGATTTCCAAGGGTATAAGAACGCGGTGAATGCTGTGCTCAACCGTATGCCGGTGGACGGCGTCGATGCCGTGGTCAGCTCCGATATCGGTGCCGCGCTTTGCGTGCGCGAAGCGATGCGGAGGCATATTTCGATTCCGCGCGACCTGCAGATCATCGCCTACGACGGCACGTATCTGACCGACCTGGCCGGTATGAAAATGACCGCGGTGGCGCAGAATTTCGACAAAATCGCGCAGGTCGCGGTCGGCAATATCGTTCGTGCGATCGCCAAGGAAGGGGATGCCAAGGCAGATACGACAAGCGCCACGGGACGCAAGCCGTACGAGCCGGACGTGCTGATTCCCGTGACGCTCAAACTGGGCGATACCACCCGCTAAGCGGGCCGTATCGCCCATCATTGGACGGGCCGTTTCACCTGCTAAGCGGGTCGTTTCGCCTTATTCGTAATCGCCGGTCGGACCGATCTTCAACGCGTCCTCGTGCGTGCGGCCCGAATGGATCGCATCGTTGATCGCCTGGATCTCCGCCGCATCCACGGCAAGTGCGCGCCCGTCGATCGCGCTGATCGGAATCGACCATCCGCCGTGCGTCATGTACAGGCTGTCCGCTTCGCGCAGCTCGGCGATCGGCAGCTTCCTGTACTCCGCCTTCTTGCCTTCTTCAAGCGCCCAGGCGAACATTTCGCGCTGTGATGTGCCATTCAGAATACCGATGCGCGGGTCGGGCGTGACGAACGTATCGCCATAGCGTGCCACAATCGACGAATTCGGGCATTCCATCGTGTAGCCGTCCTCCGTGAACAGAATCGCGTCGCCGACGCCACGGCGGGCGCATTCGCGGTGCACGGCGCAGTTGAACGCGTAGCTCAGCGTCTTCGCGCCGTTGAGCAGCCACGGGGCGCGTGCGGTGATGTCCGACGGGTAGCCGCGCGTCATCGAAGCCATGGTGATCGGCTCCAGCGAATGCAGCGTGCCCTTCGCGTCAAGGAAGATGTAGACGGTCGGCGTGCGGTCGGCCGCCTTGCCCACGCCGGTGTCCGGATCGAGACCACGGGAGACGATGATGCGCAGCATCGGACCGGGTTCCGGATCGTCATACTGGTCGATGACCAGCTGGACCGCGCGGGTGAGCGCGGGAATGTTCGGCTCGGGCATGTCCACCAGACGGGCGGAATTGGCGAGACGCTTCAGATGGTTCTCCAGCGAGACCGGGAAACCCCTCCATACCGTGGTCGCTTCGAAAATGCCGTCGCCGCGCAGCGCGCACAAATCGAACGCGTTGATGATGGGACTTTCCGGATCGACGAAACGAACCAGATCCGCGTCGGGCGCCACGCCTGAGCCTCCGAATAGCGTCTTGCCGTTACCGACTGCCAGAACGATCGAACTCATGGGAACCTCTCTTCCGCGCTCCGCGTCTTTTGATTGCCGCTTTATTGCTGTTGCGCTGTTGTGTTGCGTCAGCGTTCGCGTGCGTCTTCGGCGTCCAACCTAACCATGGTTTGTTTCCACTTGGCACCGCCAATTTGCAATGCGGAAACATACGCGTCATGAATCGCGCGGCTCCCGTAACGTTCGGCGACCAAGGTGAGGGAAAGCGACTCTGAACGTCCGTTTCTGCGGAATCTGATTTCGGGGTTCGTCGGCAGTTCGTTCGGAAAAGGCCGGACGGCGGCCGACGGGAAAGGTGAGCGCAATGGTGGATGGGATGTCCGATATGGGAACAACCGAACTTGGCGCGGCGAGCACGCCCGAACAGGCGCGCGCCGCGTTCCGTGACGGCCTGGTCCGCCCGACCTGCGGCATCGCGCAAGGCTACGCGCAGGCGAATCTGATGATTCTGCCCAAGGAGCAGGCATTCGATTTTCTGCTGTTCGCGCAGCGCAATCCCAAACCCTGCCCGCTGCTGGAAGTGATGGAGCCTGGCGTCACCGCACCCGTCACCGCGCCGGGCGCCGACATCCGTACCGACGTGCCGTTGTACCGCGTGTGGAAGCGTGGCGAACTGGTAGCCGAAGTGCCCGATATTCGCGAGTATTGGCGATCCGATTTGGTCACGTTTGTGATTGGCTGCAGTTTCACATTCGAGTTTCCGCTGATGGAGGCGGGCGTGCCGGTGCGGCACATCACGGCAGGCCGCAACGTGCCGATGTACGACACGTCGATCGAGTGCCGTTCGGCCGGCGCGTTCCATTCGACGATGGTCGTGTCGCTGCGTGGCATTCCGTCTACGCAGGTGGCCGACGCATGCCGGATTTCCGGCTATTACCCGTCCGTGCACGGTGCCCCCGTATGTGTGGGCGACCCGTCCGCGATCGGCATCGACGACATCATGCATCCCGACTATGGCGATGCCCCCGTGTTGGAGCCGGGCGATGTGCCGGTGTTCTGGGCGTGCGGCGTGACCCCGCAGGCCGCGGTGATGGCGTCCAAACCGGAATTCGCGATCACGCACGCGCCGGGGCACATGTTCATCACCAGCAAACGCGATTTGGAATACATGGTGTGAGGCCGAGCGGCAGGTTGCGGGGCGCGGCATGAGATGCGTGCTGCGGCGACTGCGGCAGAAGGGACGTCGCGGCTGAAGAACGCTGCGACGGTAGAACGACGGAAAGGCGACGGAAGGAATGGAAACGATGGCTGTGCAGGAAACAGACGGAAAGCAGACGGCTATGCGAATCGATATGAACAGCGATATGGGCGAAAGCTTCGGTCGTTGGACGCTCGGCGACGACGAGGCGCTGCTCGACGTGGTTTCCAGCGCGAACGTGGCGTGCGGCTTCCATGCGGGCGACCCGTCCGTCATGCTGAGAACGTTGTCATACGCGGCGTCGCGGGGGGTAATGGTCGGGGCGCATGTGGCGTACCGCGACCTGGCCGGATTCGGGCGCCGCTATGTGGACGAGTCCCCCGACGAGCTCAAGGCGGACGTGATGTACCAGATCGCCGCGTTGGAAGGCATGGCGCGGTCGGTCGGCGCGCAGGTGCGGTACGTGAAACCTCATGGCGCGCTGTACAACCGGATCGTCCGCGACGAATCGCAGGCCGCCGCCGTGGTCGAGGCTATCC
>ERZ779843.4373-NODE-4373-length-10798-cov-5.472121_pt1 | contig 10798 bp, 7 predicted proteins | sample MGYA00511560_ERZ779843 | MGnify/ENA primary metagenome ERZ779843 (study PRJEB29588, sample SAMEA2158062) | human gut metagenome | biome: human gut; feature: human-associated habitat; material: faeces | place: Denmark | collected 2008/2010 ... | reverse complement strand
GATAAACGCTGAAGGCATCTAAGCGTGAAGCCCCCCTCAAGATGAGATATCCCATAGAGTAATCTAGTAAGACCCCTTGAAGACGACGAGGTAGATAGGCAGAAGGTGGAAGTGTGGTGACATATGGAGCTGATCTGTACTAATAGGTCGAGGGCTTAACCGAAAGAGGTTAAGGTTTGGATAGAACAAAGAGAGTTATTCTTGAAGGAAAGAATACGGATGTATAATATAGAATATTTAATGTGCAGTTTTGAAAAAATAATTATGAAAGAGGTCTGGTACCTCTTTTTTTGTTTTTAGACTATTTTATTTGTTTTGTTTTTTAGTTTACTAAGCTGCATATGGTGTAGGAAGACAAATTTTGTGAAATGAATTTTTATTGTGAGTTTTTAGCGTGAGTTTTTATACAAATATTAATTGCCATAAATAACATTTTTTGCTATAATATAGTGAAATAGTACGTGTGTTATGGAGGATAAAATATATGGAAACTAATATATTAATGGAAAGTGGTACTAATGAACTGGAAGTGCTTGAGTTTATGGTTGGCGGAAATCATTATGGAATTAATGTTGCTAAGATTAAGGAAATAGTTCCATATAGTAAAGTGACGCCAGTACCTAATTCACATCCTTGTGTAGAAGGTGTTTTTATGCCAAGAGACCTTATGATAACAATAGTAGATCTTGCCAAGGTTATTAAGTGTAAACCATCAGAGGATATAACGAAGGATATGTTTATTATAACTAACTTCAACAAGCTTAATGTTGCATTTCATGTTGCTTCTGTTGTAGGTATTCACAGAGTATCATGGACAGATATCATAAAGCCTGACAGTACTATAAGCAGTGCTGATAGTGGTATTGCTACAGGCGTAGTAAAGATCAATGACCAGCTTATTATCATCCTTGATTTTGAAAGAATAGTTTCTGATATAAGTCCTGAAACAGGACTAAAGGTTTCTGATATTGATAAGCTCGAAGGAAGAGAAAGAAATGAATCACATATAGTAATAGCTGAGGATTCTCCGTTACTTATGAAGCTTATATCAGATTCACTTATTAAGTCAGGCTATGATAATTTAACATTATGTGCCAATGGACAGGAGGCATGGGAATGTCTTGTCAAGATGAAAGATTCCGATTCAATGGATGTTGCATGTGTTATAACAGATTTAGAGATGCCGCTTATGGATGGTCACAGACTTACAAAGCTTATAAAAACTGATGATAAGTTTAAGGATATACCAGTTGTTATATTCTCATCACTTATAAATGATCAGATGAGAGCTAAAGGTGAAGCATTAGGAGCTGATATTCAGTTGTCAAAACCAGAAATTGGTTTATTAGTTAATGAAATAGACAAGCTTCTTAGAAAATAAAATGTATAATTATCATTTTATTATATGATGTAACTTGTATTTTACATTTATATCAATATATGTCGATGATTTTGATTAGTTAGATGGTGTTATCCCTTTTTATAGGTAACACCATCTATGCTTTTGTTAATTCAAGTAATATAGATGAGGTAGTATATGGATAATAACAAAGATTTCGGCACATTGGAAAAGTTATGTGAAGATATTCTTAATGATATGGATACATATGATAGTATACTGTTAGGTTTTGGAACTGAGTTATTGAAATATAAAAATGATGAGATAGATGATGTGTTAGCTTGTCTGGCAAAATATCTTGAACATAAAAATTATTTTATAATATCATCTGTTAAAGATGATATACTAAGAAATTCAGAATTAAATCAGAAAAGAATAGTCTGCCCTTATTTAGGAGAAACAGATAAGACAAATGAAGATAAGCAATGGGATTTATATAATAAGTGGTTATCAGGTACATTAGCAAAAAAATTACTTGTTGTAGAATTAGGAGAGGGATTTAATAATCCTAATCTTATTAAATGGCCATTTGAGAGAATAGTTATGATTAATGAAAAAGCTCGTTTTTACAGAATTCATAGTATGTTTTATCAAATACCACCAGAAATAAAGGATAAGTCTGTTACATATAAATATGATGCCTATGAAGTATTGAAAACACTGGTAAATATGTCCAATCATTAAAAACGCTGGTAAATATTGTTAAATAGACGACTTTATGGTAGTATTCTATATATATTGATAAAGGTGGTGGAATTGTGGCTGAAAATGAAGAAGATTACCTTGATGGTCTTTTAAAATCAATGTCTGAAAGGGAAAATGCAGAGAAGCAGGCAAAAGACGAGGAAGAAGAGATTAAAGAACAGGTTAGAGAGGCGGTTGAAAAGTCTAATACGCCTAATAGCAAGTTTGAAAATATATACATGGATGATCCGGTAGAAAATGATGGTAAGCAGGTAAGTGATGAGCATGTGGAAAAGGTTCTGAAAGATGTAATGACTGTTCCACGAAAGATGGCAGCACCAGGTGTTGATGAATCTTATATAGTAGATGATGAACCTGATACACCAAAACCGGTTTCATCAGTTACGCCTGAGGAAGTGGCTAAGCTTGCAAGGGAAAAAGAAGAGAAGGAAAAGGTTGATGAATCAGTCAAGAGTTCAAATGCAGATAAAGCACTTGATAAGCTGATTGAGGAAACTCAAAAAGATGAAGCAGCTGGCTCTAACTTAAGTAAAGATGATGAGCTTATTAAGGATATGGATTTATCAGATGGTGAAAAAGACAGACTGGTAAATATGAATCTTGATGATTTATTAAATGATGTTAACACAGATGCTGGTTCTACAAACGAAAGCGGAGTCAGTGCTGTTAATGATTTACTTGCACAGATTAATCAGGGAAGTGACCAGGCTGATGATGAGGCATCTGATAACATAGCTTCTGATTTAGCAGCGACTGGCGCAGTGGAAGACAATAAAGCTGATAACAGCTCAGATATTACATCTGCAGGTGATGATGTTAAGAAGCAGCTTGAAGAAGAATTAAAGTCAGTTAATAAGAAAAAAAGGAAAAAAGGTATTTTATCAGTTATTAAAGATATATTCTTTGAAAGTCTTGATGATGAAACAGAAGATGCAGCTGATACCTTAGAAAAGTCAGGCAGAGCAGCTAAGAAAGAAGCCAAAATGGCGAAAAAGGCAGCTAAAGCTGATAAGAACGATAAGAATAAAGCAACAGATGCAGAGCAGGTACCTGTAGCTAAAGGAAAAGATGAAAACGAGCTTCTGATAGAAGAGGTATTTCATGGTAAGGATACTCTTGATGATTCAGCTGCACCTAAGAAAGGTCTGTTTGCAAAGATAAAATACAGAATGCAGCAGTTTAAAGCTAAACAGGCTAAAGAATGTGAGGCTGAGGAACAGCAGGAAGAGATAGAAAGACAGGAAAAGCAACAGCAGGTTGCAGCCAAAAAGGCCCAGGCAGCTGAAAAGAAGCAGAAGGCAGCTGAAAAGAAAACAGCTAAAAAGGAAGCAGCTAAAAAAGCAAAGGCTAAGAAGCCTAAGAAAGAAAAGAAGCCAAAGAAACCTAAGGTTAAACAGCCGCCTAAACCTGGAGATATAATCAGATTCAAACCGAAATCAATAATTGTGTTTGTTATGTTAATAGTTGGAATAGTAGTGCTTGTACAGATGTTTGGATATACTATTAACTATAGTGGAAATATTAGTCTTGCTAAAGATTATTATGCTAATCAGGAATATGACAAGGCATATAATAGTTTAGATGGAATAAAGCTGTCTGGAGATGATGAGACGCTTTATAAACAGGCAAAGGTTGTTATGTATGTTCAAAGACAGTATGAATCATATGAAAATTATGAAAAAATGAATATGCATACAGAGGCACTAAATGCTCTTGTAAAGGGAGTTGACAGATACCAGACATACAGAAGTGAGGCAAAAGAATTAGGCGTTGAGGATAAGATGACAGAAGTGTATAATCTTATCATTAAGGCATTTAAGGATAAGTTTAAAATGTCCGAAACAGAAGCAATATCATTAGTTGAATTGTCAAAGTTAGATTTTACAAGTTATTATTATAAGATTGAAGCATATGGAGAGGCAATAAAATGATTTCAGTGATCGATTATGACGCAGGTAACTTAAAGAGCGTTGAAAAGGCTCTTATATCGCTTGGTGAAGAAGTTGTTGTATCAAGGGATTCGAGCGAAATATTACAGGCAGATAAGGTTATTCTACCAGGAGTGGGTTCATTTGGAGATGCAATGAATAATCTTGATCGTTTCGGACTTGTAGATACGATAAAAAAGGTTGTTGATAATAAGACACCATTTCTTGGTATATGTCTTGGATTGCAGCTTTTGTTCAAGGAAAGTGAAGAAACACCAGGAGCAGAAGGCCTTAATATTCTGCCTGGTAAAATATTAAAAATACCAGCAGCTAAAGGAATAAAGATTCCACATATGGGATGGAATTCATTGGAAGTTAAGCCGGGTGCAAAACTTTTTAAGGGACTTTCAGATAATCCTTATGTTTATTTTGTCCATTCATATTATCTTAAAGCTGATGATGAAGCAATTGTGGCTGCATCTACAGAATATTCAACTCATATTCATGCTTCTGTAGAAAAGGATAATGTGTTTGCATGCCAGTTTCATCCAGAAAAGAGTAGTGAAACAGGTCTTAGAATACTTAAGAATTTTGCAGAATTATAGATTGGAGAGTACACATAATGTTTACTAAAAGAATAATACCTTGTCTTGATTGCAAAGATGGAAGAGTTGTTAAGGGAACTAATTTTGTTGATCTTAAGGATGCAGGAGATCCTGTAGAGGTTGCTGCAATGTATGATAAATCAGGAGCAGATGAACTGGTATTTCTTGATATAACAGCATCAAGTGATGGAAGAAATACAACAGTAGAGCTTGTAAGAAACGTAGCTGAAAAGGTTTTTATACCATTCACAGTAGGCGGTGGAATAAGGACAGTTGAGGATTTCAAGGTGCTTTTAAGAGAAGGTGCGGACAAAATATCTGTTAATTCAGCTGCAATCATGAATCCAGAACTTATTTCGCGGGCTGCTGACAAGTTTGGAAGCCAGTGTGTTGTTGTAGCGATAGATGCTAAAAAGCAGGAAGATGGGCATTGGAGTATATATAAAAATGGTGGAAGAGTAGATATGCATATGGATGCCGTTGAGTGGGCTATGAAAGCTGAGAGTCTTGGTGCTGGTGAGATACTGCTTACAAGCATGGATTGTGATGGTACAAAGGCAGGTTATGATATAGAGCTTACTAGTGCAGTTGCATCAAATGTGTCAATTCCTGTTATAGCATCTGGTGGTGCTGGTAATATGGAGCATTTTTATGATGCATTTACAAAGGGTAATGCTGATGCAGCCCTTGCAGCCTCTTTATTCCATTATAAAGAGATGGAAATAAAAGACCTTAAGAAATATTTGTCTGATAAGGGTATTCCTATGAGATTATAATATATTGTGTTACAGCACAAAAGGGATAATCATTACATTATATAATACATGCTGCAGGAAGTATATGAGGAAAAGAGGAACATAATTATGTCTATGATAACAGGTGACTGGCAGGAAGCTTTAAGTGATGAGTTTAGAAAGGATTATTACAAGAAATTATATACATTTGTAAAGGATGAATATAACAGTTGCGTGGTATATCCCCCAGCAGATGATATATTCAATGCATTTCATTTTACACCACTTAAAAGTGTAAAGGTGCTTATACTTGGACAGGATCCATATCATGAGGTGAATCAGGCTCATGGTCTTAGCTTTTCAGTTCTTCCGGGTAATCCTATACCTAAGTCATTACAGAATATATATAAAGAATTACAGTCTGATATTGGGTGCTATTATCCAAACAATGGTTTCCTTAAAAAGTGGGCTGACCAGGGAGTACTTATGTTGAATACTGTACTTACGGTAAGAGCACATGCAGCATTTTCACATAAGGGAAGAGGCTGGGAGCAGTTTACAGATGCAGTTATCAACGCTGTTAATGCACAGGACAGACCAATAGTTTATATGTTATGGGGGAATTCAGCAAAGGATAAAATTCCTATGCTTACGAATCCTAAGCATCTTATATTAACAAGTGCACATCCAAGTCCACTATCGGCTAACAGAGGTTTTTTTGGATGCAGGCATTTCAGCAAATGTAACGAGTTTCTTGAAAATCATGGAGTCACACCAATAGACTGGCAGATTGAAAATATATAAAAATAATAATATATGAAAAAATCCGCATCCTGTATTATTTCGTCATGAAATAATCAGGATGCGGATTTTTTGTATCAATATTTGTTTATTTACTCATCAATATCTTCTTCAGATCCAGCAACTGCGCCGATAACTGAAATGATAACTACAACGGCAAATATTGAAATTGCAACACCTATAATAGGTCCTAAAAATAATAAAAAGTTCATATTACCGACCTCCATTTATTAGTATTATACACTTTAAATTATTTAATTTCAATATATTGAAATTAAATATTTCAGCATATTTATTATATACAGATGTTTCTATAACACATATGTATACAATAAATATGCAACACTCAGCCTTTTATATAAGTTCACTGTAATAAATCTGATTTAGTAAACATCAGACATTAAAGGTTCTTGTTAGCAGTAGCAAGCATAAGCTTAATTCTGTTAAGCTGGTTAACTTCTGATGCACCTGGGTCATAATCCACGGCGATTATGTTAGCTTCAGGGAATGCTGCACGTAATTCTTTGATTACGCCCTTACCAACAATGTGGTTAGGAAGGCAGGCAAATGGCTGACAGCATACAATATTTCCAGCACCGTTATGAATAAGCTCAATCATTTCACCAGTAAGAAGCCAGCCTTCACCAGTCTGGTTACCAAGTGACACAAGGTCTTTGGCAAGAGCAGCAGTTTCTTTAATTGAAGATGGAGCATCAAACCTCTTGCTCTGTGCTAATGCTTCGTTACCAGCTTTTCTGAACCACTCAAGCAATTTAATTACCACGTTATTGATAAATGCTGACTTAGATGAAGCACCAAGGTACTTGTGTTTGAAGTTAGCATTTTCTGCACAATAAAGAAGAAATCCCATAAGATCTGGAACAACAGCTTCAGCACCTTCAGCTTCCAATAAATCTACAAGATAATTGTTAGCGGCGGGAAGAAATTTAACAAGAATTTCTCCAACAACACCAACTCTAGGTTTTTTAATATCAAGAAGTTCAATATTATCAAAATCGTGAACTATATCACGCAGATTTTTATTGAAGTCTTTCATTCTTACTTTGTCAGAAGTAAGCTGCTTTATACATATCTCTTTCCAATGTTCGTGAAGGGCGTTAACAGAGCCTTTTTCCTTCTCATAAGGTCTTGTTCTGTATACAACATTCATAAATACATCACCGTATTCAATAGCCATCATAGCTTTCTTTAACATAGGCAGATCATACTTAAAGCCTGAGTTAGACTCTAGTCCCTGTGCACTTAAAGAAATAACTGGTATGTATGCAAGATTAGCTTTCTCAAGAGCACGTCTTATAAATCCAATATAGTTAGAAGCACGACAGCCACCACCAGTCTGCGTAATTATAATGGCAGTCTTGCTTAAATCATATTTACCGGAAAGAACCGCGTTCATAATCTGTCCGACAACCATTAAAGAAGGGTAGCAGGCATCATTATTAACATATTTAAGTCCCATATCTACAGACGATTTATTATCATTGGCAAGAACTTCGAAGTTATATCCACACGAATTAAGAGCAGGTTCAAGCAGGTCAAAATGTATTGGTGACATCTGAGGGCAGAGAATAGTGTAATTCTTTCTCATCTCAGGTGTGAATTCAACACGCTTGTATGCACTTGAAACTAACTGTCGCTGGTAATTTTTCTTGTCCCTTACTTTAAGTGCAGCAATAAGTGATCTGACACGTATTCTTGCAGCACCAAGGTTATTAACCTCATCAATTTTAAGAACTGTATATATTTTGCCAGACTTAGTAAGAATATCATTAACGGCATCTGTAGTAACTGCATCAAGTCCACAGCCGAATGAATTAAGCTGTATAAGATCAAGATTATCCTGAGTCTTGACATAGCTTGCTGCGGCATACAGACGTGAGTGGTACATCCACTGGTCCATAACAATAAGTGGTCTTTCAACATTTCCAAGGTGGGCAACGCTGTCTTCAGTAAGAACGGCTATTCCATATGAGTTGATAAGTTCTGGAATACCATGGTTAATCTCGGGGTCAATATGGTAAGGTCTTCCAGCGAGTACAATACCACGTTTGTTATTTTCTTTAAGGTATTTAATAACTTCTTCACCTTTATTATGCATATCAGTTCTTGACTGCATCAGTTCTTCCCACGCATCGTGAACAGCAGCCTTGATTTCTGGTGCGGGAATTAAAGGAAATTCTGCTTTAAGTCGTTTGGCAAGAATTTCTTCACTTTCAAATGAGAGGAAAGGATTTCTGAAATCTATATTTTCTGTCTTTAATTCTTCAACGTTGTTCTTAATATTTTCTGCATAAGAAGTTACAATAGGGCAGTTATAGTGGTTATTAGTGTTATCAATCTCTTTATGTTCATAAGGAACACAAGGGTAGAATATGAATTTAATACCTTTCTTGATAAGCCAGCTTATATGTCCGTGTGCAAGCTTGGCTGGGTAACACTCAGACTCAGAAGGTATTGATTCAATACCTAATTCATAAATCTTTCTTGTAGACTGAGGCGAAAGAACTACACGATATCCAAGCTTAGTAAAGAATGTGAACCAGAAAGGATAGTTCTCATACATATTAAGTACTCTAGGAATACCAACAGTTCCACGCACTGCAAGGTCAGCAGATAATGGTTCATAATCAAAAAGTCTATGGAATTTATAATCAAAAAGGTTAGGAAGATGTTCTTTATTTCGTTCTTTTCCAAGACCTCTTTCACATCTGTTACCAGTTATAAACTGCCTGCCACCAGAGAACTTATTAATAGTAAGGTGACAACTGTTAGTACAACCCTTACATCTTGTAAGTGTTGTTTCATATGTAAGACGGTTGATCTTATCTATTGAAAGCATTGATGATTCAGATATGCCGTCATATCTTTCCCTTGCGATAAGAGCAGCTCCGAATGCTCCCATAATACCAGCAATATCAGGTCTTATGGCATCAACACCTGTAATCTTTTCAAAACTTCTTAATACTGCATCATTATAGAAAGTACCACCCTGTACAACAATATGCTTTCCAAGGTCGTTAGGGTCAGCAATCTTAATAACTTTATATAAAGCATTTTTGATAACTGAATAAGCAAGACCGGCAGAAATATCAGCGACTTCCGCACCTTCTTTCTGAGCCTGCTTGACTTTAGAGTTCATAAATACTGTACATCTTGTACCTAAATCAATAGGGTGCTCGGCAAAAAGTGCAGCTTTGGCAAAGTCCTGAACAGAGTAGTTAAGCGACTTTGCAAATGTTTCGATAAATGAACCACATCCTGAAGAACAGGCTTCATTAAGCTGGACAGAATCAACTGTCTGGTTCTTTATCTTAATACACTTCATATCCTGTCCGCCGATATCTATAATACAGTCAACCTCAGGGTCAAAGAATGCAGCAGCATAGAAGTGGGACACAGTTTCAACTTCGCCTTCATCAAGCATAAGTGCTGACTTGATAAGAGCCTCACCATAACCTGTTGAACAGGCCTGCACAATCTTAGCCTTAGGTGAAAGCTTTGTATAAATGTCTTTAACAGCCTTGATTGTAGTATCAAGAGGAGAACCGTTGTTGCTTGAGTAAAATGAGTATAATAAATTACCATCTTCATCTACTAAAGCAGCTTTAGTTGTTGTAGAGCCTGCATCAATACCAAGGTAGCAGTTACCTTCATAAGTGCTTATATCAGCAGTCTTTACATGATGTGCATTATGTCTTTTAGTGAAATCATCATAAGCTAACTGATTGGCAAAAAGAGGTTCCATACGTTCAACTTCAAATTCAAGCTTGATTTTGCCTGAAAGTCTTTTGATAATATCTGCAACATTTACACATACATTTTCATCATAATTCATAGCAGAGCCAACTGCCGCAAACAAATGAGAGTGGTCAGGTGCTATAACCTGTTCAGGTGTTAAGCTTAATGTGCGGATAAATGCCTGCTTAAGTTCTGATAAGAAATGAAGCGGACCACCAAGAAATGCCACATTGCCACGGATAGGCTTGCCACACGCAAGACCAGAGACTGTCTGGTTGACAACAGCCTGAAAAATAGAAGCTGATAAATCTTCCTTAGTAGCACCCTCGTTAATTAGAGGCTGTATGTCTGATTTGGCAAATACACCACATCTTGCGGCAATAGGGTATATTGACTTGTAATTCTTGGCGTACTCATTAAGACCAGAAGCATCTGTTTGTAAAAGTGAAGCCATCTGGTCGATGAAAGAACCTGTACCACCTGCACATATACCATTCATACGCTGGTCGATACCATTAGTAAAATATATAATCTTGGCATCTTCACCACCAAGTTCTATTGCAACATCACACTGAGGTGCATAATCCTGAAGTGCTGTAGATACAGCGACAACTTCCTGTGTAAATGGTACTTCAAGATGTTTGGCAAGTGTAAGTCCTCCAGAACCTGTGATAACAGGGTATATTTCAAATTCACCTAACTGAGCGACAGCCTTTTCAAGAAGAGATTGTAAGGTCTCCTGAATATTAGCAAAATGTCTTTCGTAGTCAGAAAATAAAATATTATTATTATCATCAAGAATAGCGATCTTTACTGTTGTAGAGCCAATATCAATACCTAATCTGTATTTGTTCATAGTCATTACGG
>ERZ779843.4370-NODE-4370-length-10806-cov-33.829504_pt1 | contig 10806 bp, 9 predicted proteins | sample MGYA00511560_ERZ779843 | MGnify/ENA primary metagenome ERZ779843 (study PRJEB29588, sample SAMEA2158062) | human gut metagenome | biome: human gut; feature: human-associated habitat; material: faeces | place: Denmark | collected 2008/2010 ... | reverse complement strand
CGCCACCCGTGCGCGGGAGGCCGTTGCCGGGGCGCTGGACGCCGCCGCCGGTGGGTTCGGGCTGGACGCCGTGTCCGTCTGTGTGGACGACGCGCTGGATGCCCTCTGCGACCTGACCGGCGAAAATGCGTCGGAGGCCGTCATCAACGAAGTATTTGAACGCTTTTGTGTGGGAAAGTAACAGCTAGGGAGCAAGTGTAAATTAGAGGGAAACAAACGTGAATCATTTGGGAGATTATGACGTCATCGTGATCGGTGCGGGCCATGCGGGCATTGAAGCGGCCCATGCGGCGGCCGCACTGGGTGCGAAGACGGCTGTTTTTACCATGAGCTTGGATGCCATCGGCAATATGCCCTGCAATCCCAGCATTGGCGGAACGGCAAAAGGAACGTTGGTACGTGAATTAGATGCACTCGGCGGCGTGATGGGTCTGGCGGCGGATGCCACCTACCTGCAAAGCCGGATGCTGAACAAGGGCAAGGGCCCGGCAGTCCATGCCCTGCGGGTCCAGACTGACCGCAAACGTTACCACGAATATATGAAGCACGCGCTGGAACTGACGCCCGGCCTTGCCATCCATCAGGCGGAAGTGGTTTCCATCGAGGTGGAAGACGGCCACGTGAAGGGCGTTGTCACCCAGTTGAACGGCGAGTACGGAGCCAAGTGCGTGGTCATTGCTACAGGCACCAACCTCGGTGGCAAAATTTTTGTGGGTGATGCGTGGTATGCTTCCGGCCCGGACGGGATGCACGCGGCCAACGCACTGACCGAGAGCCTGAAAGCGGCTGGTCTGCCCCTGCGCCGGTTCAAGACCGGCACCCCGGCCCGTGTCCACCGCCGGAGCATTGATTTTTCGAAGCTGGAATGCCAGCCCGGCGACCCGGACAACGAATTGCAGCCCTTCAGCTTCATGACCGATGCCCCCATGCACAACAAGGTGGAGTGCTGGATCGCCTACACCAACCCGGAGACCCACAAGATCATTCTGGACAATATCCAGCGCAGCCCGCTTTACGGCGGCATGATCGAGGGCGTCGGCCCACGGTACTGCCCGTCCATCGAGGATAAGGTCGTCCGCTTTGCGGGGAAGGAGCGCCACCCCATCTTTGTGGAGCCCTGCGGCGAGAACACCGAAGAGATGTACTTGCAGGGCGCGTCCAGCAGCTTGCCGGAGGATGTGCAGAACGCTTTCTACCGGAGCATCAAGGGGTTCGAGAACATCGAGATCATGCGCCCGGCCTACGCCATCGAGTACGACTGCGTGGACCCCACCAGCTTGGAGGCTACGCTGGAAAGCAAGCAGGTTCGCGGCCTGTATGGAGCCGGGCAGTTCAACGGCACCTCCGGCTACGAGGAAGCCGCTGCGCAGGGTCTGCTGGCGGGCCTGAACGCCGCCCGCAATGCGCTGGGCGAAGACCAGCTCATCCTGCCCCGCCACACCAGCTACCTCGGCACCTTGGTGGATGACCTCGTGACCAAGGGCGTTATGGACCCTTACCGGATGATGACCAGCCGGAGCGAATACCGCCTGACCCTGCGGCAGGACAACGCCGACCGGCGGCTGACTCCCATCGGCCGGGAATACGGTCTGGTGCAGGACGATCGCTGGGCCAAGTACCAGCAGACACAGGCCGTTTTGGACGCGGAGCGCCGCCGTCTGCACGAGACGCACCTCCGTACCGCTGACCTGCGGGCCGCCATGGAAGCAGCGGGCCTTGCCCCGGCAGCAGAGGGCGGCATTGCGGAAGAGCTGCTCCGCCGCTCGGAGATCAGCTACCCGCTCATCGCCGGTCTGATCGGCTGGGGGGAGGGGATCACCCCGATGTTGGCCGAGCGGCTGGAAACGGAGATCAAGTACGCGGGCTACATTGCCCGGCAGGACCGGATGATCCGCGACGTGGCCCGCCACGAAAAGACGCTGATCCCGGAGAATTTTGTCTACGAGAACCTGACCGGCCTGACGCTGGAAGCCCGCGAAAAGCTGGCCCGCATCCGCCCCAAGAACCTTGGGCAGGCGGGCCGCATCCCCGGCGTTTCGCCCTCGGATGTCGCTCAGCTGAGCATTGCACTGGCTGCGAAAACGCCAGCCGAGAACGATACTTGATAAAGGGACGATACAATGGAACTGACGCTTTATAAGGGCCGTCCCCACGACTGCACCGGGCGGCTGGAAAAAGAGGTGCGCACCTACGACCTGCTGGATAAGCTCGGCATGGAATACTGGCGCACCGACCATGCCTTTATGAAAGCTGACACAATGGAGGATTGCAAGGTCATCGACGACTGCCTCGGCGCGACGGTCTGCAAGAACCTCTTCCTCTGCAACCGGCAGAAGACGAACTTTTACCTGCTGATGATGCCGGGGGATAAGCCCTTCAAAACGAAGGAGCTTTCCCATCAGCTCGGCATTGCCCGCCTGAGCTTTGCTTCGCCGGAGGATATGGAGCAGTACCTCGACTGTACGCCGGGTTCCTCTTCCATCATGGGCCTTGCCAATGACCCGGAGAACCATGTTCAGCTCCTCATGGACGAAGATGTGGTCAAGGGCGAGTTTCTGGGATGCCACCCCTGCATCAATACCTCTTCGCTGAAGCTGCGGACGAAGGAAGTACTGGAAGTGTATCTTCCCGCCGTGCACCATGAACCGATTTACGTGAAACTGACGGGAGAATAAAAATGATCGACAAAAACAGATTGGAACAAAAGTGTTCCACATGGAACATTTCTCTGACCGGCACCCAGCTCGACCAGCTGGATGCCTTTGCCGAGATCCTTGTGGAGTACAACCAGAAGGTCAACCTGACCGCCATCACCGATCCGGAGGGCATCGAGGACAAGCACTTCCTTGACAGTCTGCTCTTTGCCTCCCAGCCCGAAGTGGCGGGGAAGATGGTGGACGTCGGCGCGGGCGCGGGCTTTCCCGGCATCGTGACCAAGATCTACAAGCCGGAACTGGAGCTGACCTTGATGGAACCCACCGGCAAGCGGGTGGAATTTTTGAAGTATGCGTGCGGCCAACTGGGCCTGACCGGCGTGGAGTTCTCCAAGGAGCGCGCCGAGGAAGCAGCCCGCAAGGTCTGGCGGGAGCAGTTTGATCTGGCCTCGGCCCGCGCTGTGGCGGCGCTGCCCATGCTGGCGGAGTATTGTCTGCCGCTGGTCAAGGTCGGGGGCAGCTTTCTCGCCATGAAAGGCGCTTCCGGCGAGGAGGAGCTGAACGCTGCCCGCGGTGCCATCAAGAAGCTGGGCGGCGAGTACAAGGAGACCCGCACCCTCCACCTGCCGGGCGGCGACACCCGCACCCTCATCCTCTGCAAAAAGATTTCGCAAACTCCGACAGCCTACCCCAGAAATGGCGGCAAAATCGCAAAAAGCCCACTGAAATAACGCTGCAACGAAAGAAATATGAAACACCCTGCCGAACGAAACTTCTGGCGGGGTGTTTTATTTTCTGGTACACTGGGGATGGAACGGTGCAGTTTTCCACCTTTTCCTGAGAAATGGTTGAAAACAAACGCAACCTTTGGTGAAAGGAGTCACATTATGTTTGAACGCAAAAAATCAGCCGGGAAGATCTTTCTTCTCCCGGTGGACGACATCCATCCCTCGCCCTATCAGGCGCGGACCAGCTTTGACGAAGCGGAGCTGGCGGGCCTCGCCCAGAGCATCCGGGAAAACGGTCTACTGCAGCCCATCACGGTGCGGAAGGCGGAAAACGGCTACGAACTGGTCGCGGGGGAGCGGCGTCTCCGGGCCTGTAAGCTGGCCAAGATGAGCACCATCCCCTCCATCCTCTGCGATTATTCGGATCACCGCACGGCGGCGCTGGGGCTGCTGGAAAACTTGCAGCGGGCCGACCTGAACCCCTTTGAACAAGCGCAGGGGCTGCGGGATGTCATGGTCCTGTGGGACTGCACCCAAGCCGAAGCGGCCAAGCGGCTGGGGATGGCCCAGCCCACCTTGGCCAACAAGCTGCGGCTGCTGCAATTGACGCTCGACCAGCGGCAGTTTATTTTGGACAACGGCCTGACCGAGCGCCACGCGCGGGCGGTGCTGCGCTTACCTGAAAACCGCCGCAGCGAAGCCCTCATCATGATCGCCAAGCGGAAGATGAACGCCCGCGCCACCGACCTTTACATCGACCAGCTCCTCAACGCCACAGCGCAGGGCAAGCACCATATCTCCATGGTCAAAGACGTCCGCATCTTTGTGAACACCATCGACCACGCCATCCGCCTGATGACGGACAACGGCGTGCCCGCCACCGCCCACCGCGAAGAGCGGGACGGCTATATCGAATATACCGTCCGCATCCCCACCGCCGCTGCGCAGAAGTAGGGGAGAACCCCCCTCTTTGCTGTTCCACATGGAACAATCCGGGAGCAAAATCAGAAAAAACTGCGAAAGAAACCCTGCTTTTGCGTAAAATTATGAAGAATCGGGTTCAAAAAGCCGCGCTGATGTGCTATACTAAAGAATAAAGGGGCTTGCAGACGGGAAAACGGCAGCCCGACCTCGAATGTTCCACGTGGAACAAATAAGTTTTCCTGAGAGGAAGAAAACGCGCGTGGCAAAAATAGTTGCAGTTGCAAACCAAAAAGGCGGCGTCGGTAAGACGACCACCGCCGTAAACCTGTCGTCCTGCGTTGCGGCGCTGGGCAAAAAGGTGCTGATCGTGGATCTGGACCCGCAGGGCAACACCACCACCGGCTACGGCATTCCGAAGCGGAGCGTGGAGCTGGGTACTTATGAAATGCTGATCGGCGAGGCGAGCGCCCGCGAGGCGGTCCGGCACACCGAGTTCCGCACCGACGTGATCGGCTCCAACACCCGGCTGGCCGGTGCGAGCCTTGAGATGATCGACCTGCCCGGCCGCGAGAGCCGGCTGCGCAAGGCGCTGGCCGAGGTGCAGAAGGACTACGACTTCATCTTTGTGGATTGCCCTCCCAGCCTCGACCTGCTCACACTGAACGGCCTGTGCGCCTGTGACAGCGTGCTCATCCCCATCCAGTGCGAGTATTATGCGCTGGAGGGTCTGTCGGAACTGATCAGCACCCTGAAGACCATCCGCAAGAAGTATAACCCCTACCTCGACATCGAGGGCGTGGTCTTCACGATGTTCTCCGGGCGGCTGAACCTGACGATGCAGGTCGTGGATCAGGTCAAGAAATATTTCGGCGCGAAGGTCTATAAAACGACGATCCCGCGCACGATCCGCATTTCGGAAGCGCCCAGCTACGGCCAGCCCATCAATTTTTATGAGCCGAAGGGCAAGGGCAGCGAGGCCTATATGGACCTCGCCATTGAGTTCGTGAAGAACAACCGCCCCCACGAGCCCGCCAAGCGGCGCACCAAGGCGGCCAGCGCACCCGCTGAGAAGAAAAACGCGCTGGAAGAAGTTTGAGCAGAAGGGTAGAGGGAGAACATGGCAAAGAAACGAGGAGGCCTTGGCCGGGGATTGGAAAGTCTGTTTGAGGACGTTTCCCCCAGCTTTGAGTCCGATAACAAAGTCGAAACTCTGCCCCTGCGGGAGATCGAGCCGGACCCCGGCCAGCCCCGCAAGACCTTCGACGATGAGGCGCTGGGCGAGCTGGCCGCCAGCATCGCGGAGCACGGGCTGATCCAGCCCATCGCGGTGCGGCCCAAGGCTGCGGGCGGCTATCTCATCGTGGCGGGTGAGCGCCGCTGGCGTGCATGCCGGATGGCGGGCCTGACCGAGGCCCCCGTCGTCGTCAAGGATGTGACCGACGAACAGGCGATGGAGCTGGCACTGGTGGAAAACCTTCAGCGCGAGGATCTGGACCCGGTGGAAGAGGCAGTGGGCATCCATGAGCTGATGGCCCGGTGCGACCTGACGCAGGAACAGGCGGCGCGGAAACTGGGCAAGAGCCGCAGCGCGCTGGCCAACAGTCTGCGGCTGCTGAACCTGCCGGAAAACGTGCTGGAACTGCTCAAGGGCGGCTTCATCACGACTGGCCACGCCAAGGTGATCCTGAGTCTGCCCACGGCGGAATTGCAGGAACAGGCGGCCCAGATGATCGCCGACAACGACCTGAATGTGCGTCAGGCCGAGGCCCTGTGCAAGAAGTTGGCGAAGCCCCCCAAGGCTCCGGCAGAGCCTGCCCCCATCGACACCCTTCCCGTGGAAGTGGAGGAGAGCCTGAAGGAAGTGCTGGGCAGCGAAGTCAATGTCGCCTACCACGGCGGCAAAGGCAAGCTCACCGTGCATTTCTACTCGGACGAGCAGCTGAAGGCCTTTGCGAACCTGCTGGGCAAGTACCAACAATAACGCGATCCAAGGCGGGCTTCCGCCTTTGAACGGCACGGGGCCGCCCCCCGCGCGAATGAAATAGAGTAAGGAGAGTAAATCATGCTTGATATCAAATTTGTCCGTGACAACCCGGACGCGGTCAAGGAAAACATCAAGAAGAAGTTCCAAGACGCAAAGCTCCCGCTCGTGGACGAGGTCATCGAAAAGGATGCCAAGTACCGTGAGTGCCTGAAGGAAGTCGAGTCCCTCAAGGCTGCCCGCAACAAGCTGAGCAAGGCCAACGGCCCCCTGTTCGGCCAGTTGAAGAAGTGCATCGACGAGGCCCAGAAGGCGGAGCTGCAGAAGCAGATCGACGCCAACAACGCCGCCGTCAAGGCCGACGCCGACAAGATGGCAGAGCTGGAGGCCGAGGAGGCCGAGCTTTCCGCACGCATTCAGGAGATCATGTACACCATCCCCCAGATGATCGACCCCAGCGTGCCCATCGGCCCCGATGACAGCTACAATGTCGAGGCACAGCGCTTCGGCGAGCCGGTTGTGCCCGATTTCCCCATCCCGTACCACACCGAGATCATGGAGAGCTTTGACGGCATCGACATGGACGCTGCCGGCCGCGTGGCGGGCAACGGCTTCTACTATCTGCTGGGCAACATCGCCCGTCTGCACGAGGCTGTTCTGGCCTATGCCCGTGACTTCATGATCAACAAAGGCTTCACCTATGTGATCCCGCCCTTCATGATGCACGGCAACGTGGTGCAGGGCGTCATGTCCTTCCCGGAGATGGACGCCATGATGTACAAGATCGAGGGTGAGGATCTGTACCTGATCGGCACCAGCGAGCACACCATGATCGGCCGCTTCATCGACCAGACCCTCGACGAGAGCCAGATGCCCCTGACCCTGACTTCCTACAGCCCCTGCTTCCGCAAGGAGAAGGGCGCCCACGGCATCGAGGAGCGCGGCATCTACCGCATCCACCAGTTCGAGAAGCAGGAGATGATCGTCGTCTGCCGCCCCGAAGAGAGCGCCGATTGGTACGAGAAGCTCTGGAAGAACTCCGTTGAGCTGTTCCGCAGCATGGAGATCCCCGTCCGCCAGTTGAACTGCTGCTCCGGCGATCTGGCAGACCTGAAGGTGAAGAGCTGCGACATCGAGGCTTGGAGCCCCCGCCAGCAGAAGTATTTCGAGGTTTGCTCCTGCTCCAATCTGGGCGACGCACAGGCTCGCCGTCTGCACATCCGCATCAAGGGCAAGGACGGCAAGACCTATCTGGCCCATACCCTGAACAACACCTGCGTGGCACCTCCGCGTATGCTGATCGCATTCTTGGAGAACCACCTGCAGGCCGACGGCACCGTGACCATCCCCAAGGTGCTGCAGCCCTACATGGGCGGCCTTGAGGTCATGGTTCCGACCCACAAGAAGGCCTGATTTTTCCACGGCAGCTTCCTAAAATGTTGAAAATGCTCCACCGCTTGCAGATGCAGACGGTGGAGCATTTTTGCGTGGAAAAAAGAGCTTTGAAAAAATTTTGATTTTTTTGAAAATATCTGTTGACAAATGGTCTGCGTCTGGATATAATAATAAAGCACCGTTCAAGTGCGCAAACAAAATATGGCGGCATAGCTCAGTTGGCTAGAGCATTCGGTTCATACCCGAAGTGTCACCGGTTCAAATCCAGTTGCCGCTACCATGTTACAGAGTTTCGCTAAGATATGGGGGACGGTCATCTGCAATAGTGGATGAAGAATGTCGGAGGTTTTAGCGAAGCTCTGTATTTGTAAGGCCCGTTGGTCAAGCGGTTAAGACACGGCCCTTTCACGGCTGTAACATGGGTTCGATTCCCGTACGGGTCATAAAAGCTCTCAAGCAAAATGCTTGAGAGCTTTTTTATTTGACCCGTACGGGAATCGAACAGGGCGGCGGTGCGAAGCACCGTAAGCAATCAGCCCAGTGGGCTGTTGCTTAGCCCGCGGGTCCTAGCAATTTAGGAATGCCTGTGGGGCGAGACTGCCGTAGGAGGAATCGAACAGCACAATTATTCCCTGTACTTTTCCATCATTTCCTTGAACAGGATGGCCGGGGACGGCGGGGTGTAGGTGATGGCGTTGGCTCCGGCGGCGATGGTGGCCGAGATGGTCTCGCCGGTCTTGCCGCCGCTGGCGATGATGGGCACATCGGGAAACTCGTCCCGGATCTTTTTCACGATGCGGGGCGTGTCTGTGCTGCACGCCACATTCAGGATGGAAGCCCCGGCCTCGATGCGGGAGCGGATATTGGTGTCCTCTTTGGTCACTGTGATGATGACCGGGATATCCACCACCCGCGAAACGGCCAGCAGATTCAGGTCCGAGATGGGGGAGTTCAGGACTACACCCATCGCGCCTTGGCTCTCGACGTCGCGGGCGAGGTTCAGGGTGCGCACGCCATGGGTGGTGCCGCCGCCCACACCGCAGAACACCGGGATGTAGGATGCCTTGATGATGGCATCGCTGATGGCTTGCTGCGGGGTGAAGGGGTAGACCGCGAACACCGCGTCAGCGTCGCAGTTGCGGATGATGGCGAGGTCGGTGGTGAAGACAAAACTCTTCAGCCGCCGCCCGTTGATGACGATTCCGCTGGCCTGATAGACCTCCTGCGGCATTTTCAGGATGTTATGGCGAAGGCGGCTCTCGACGTTGGGGGAAGCTTTCTTTTCGGTTGCCATGCAAAAACCTCCAGATCAATTTCAAATTTGGATCAAATTATAAAAAAGAACGGTCCGTAATGCAATGAACTCCCCGTAAACAATGTGAAAACAAACGTGTGTCGGAAAAAGCGGCCCTTCCCGCAAAGAGGAAGAGCCGCTTTTTGACGTCAGTGTTTTTTTGCGTAGGTAAAAATGTCCATCGGCATGGCCGCCAGCGCATCGGCCCCGGCGGCAGTGAGCTCTGCTTCGCCCCGGAAGCCCCACAGCGCCCCCATGGCGGGCAGTCCGGCGTTGTGGCCGGTCAGGATGTCCACATCGCTGTCGCCCACAAAGAGGGTGGTTTCCGGCTTGGCACCGAGGTCGGCCATCAGGGCATAAACGCCGGTGGGGTCGGGCTTGGTGGGCACATTCGGTCTGCTGCCCCGGACGAGGGCGAACTTCCCGGCACCGAAGTAGTGTTCGATGATCTTTCCGCACAGAGGGTCTGCTTTGTTGGAGAAGACGGCGGTCTGGATGCCCGCAGCGTTCAGCGCGTCCACCAGCTCCGGGATGCCGGGGTATGGGGCGGTTTTGTCCTCCTTGTGGGCGTCGTACCGGGCCGTGAATTCGGCCAGCGTGGCGGTCAGATGCTCCGGCGTGCGGGCCTCGGCAGGGGAAAAGCGCTCCACCAGCTTTGGGATGCCGTTGCCCACCATATGCTTGAACTGCTCAACGGAGAACGTCGGCCAGCCATGCTGTGCGCAGACCCAGTTGCCCGCGTCGGCAAGGTCGTCGATGGTGTTCAGCAGGGTGCCGTCCAAATCAAACAAGATCGTTTTTATCACAGAGAAAGACTCCTTTTTGAAAACATCCAAAGCCCTCGAAAAAGCTCCCCCTCTGGGGGAGCTGGCGCATCAGCGCCTGAGAGGGTTTTCTAAAAATTCAAAACAATTTTGCGCGTCCCGCCACGGCACGCTGCGGACGGTCAGCTTAGCCCGGCCGGGAAAGGCAAAGGTCAGGTTGGTGCGGTCCACATTGGCAGCCCACGGCGACTGGTTCGCCGTCAGGCAGAGGTCCGGGTGGAAGACGCAGATGCTGTGCAGGTAGATGCCCCGCTGCCGCCGCAGAGTCAGCTGCCCGTCCCGCAGCCAGACCCCCTCCCGCCGGTAGCCCATCATGCCGCCCGCCAGCCCCGCCGCAAAGAAGACGGTGGGGAACAGCAGGGTCACGGTCAGGCTGGGCAGGGTGTAGACCGAGAGGAGGGTGAGCAGGGCGCAGAGGGCGAAGGGGATGCCGGCCGGTGCTAAAAAGATGAGGCTCCGCTGTTCGGTGCGGGCTAGAAGGTCCGGCGGCATCCGAAACTCCGGCAGCAGCTCGCGGAAAAGCGCTTCCTCCCCGGAACGGTAGACGAAGAGGGGTAGCTCCGGCGAGCAGCCTCCCGCCGTGACAAAGACGGGCCAGCGCCGCAGCAGCCGCGCAAAGGGGGAGAGCCGGACGTCCGCGTAGCTGATCTCGGCCGTCTTCACCCGGATCTCGAACCGGTCGAGCCAGCCGCCGCTGCTGCCGATCTGGTCGGCGGTGTGCCAGACCTCGTAGTGGACGGTCTGGACGAAGCTGCGGATCAGGCTCAGCCCCAGCAGGAAGCCCGCAAAGGCCAGCAGCCATGCGGCACCGGTGGGCAGCCACCGCGCCGCCAGCCCGGCCAGAAAGTTGATCTGCGCAAAGGCCAGCTCGTAGCGGTCAGAGTCCTGCCGGCTCTGCCGGATGGCCAGCAGGAAGAGGGCCAGCGTCGAAAGGCCGTTGGCCCCCAGCAAGCCCAGCGCGGCCCGCTCGCCGCCCTTGGGGCGGTGGAGGCTGGGGGGTGCCCCC
>ERZ779843.4366-NODE-4366-length-10811-cov-2.995909_pt1 | contig 10811 bp, 8 predicted proteins | sample MGYA00511560_ERZ779843 | MGnify/ENA primary metagenome ERZ779843 (study PRJEB29588, sample SAMEA2158062) | human gut metagenome | biome: human gut; feature: human-associated habitat; material: faeces | place: Denmark | collected 2008/2010 ... | reverse complement strand
CATACGTGTGTCTTTGTTTGCTCCGCAGAATGCATCTACAACATAAAGTTTCTTGTTAGAAAGTTCTTTGATTGCAATATCTTTTACTGCTTTCCAAGCTTCCTGTGTTGCAGGATGGTTATCATTCTTATATTCATCAGATGTCCACCATACAGTATCTTTTGAATTCTCATCAACTACGATGAACTTATCTTTTGGAGAACGTCCAGTGTAGATACCTGTCATTACATTGACTGCACCAAGTTCACTTTCCTGTCCTTTTTCAAAACCTTCGAGTTCTGGTTTTGTCTCTTCCTCAAATAATAATTCATAAGAAGGATTGTGTACGATTTCTGTCGTTCCTGAAATGCCATACTTGCTTAAATCGATTTTAGCCATCTTCATTTAACCTCTTTTCTTTTATTTGCTGCTGTATATTTATAAATTCTAGTCTTGTTATATTCTTCCACAACAGCATTTGTTTTATTATTGCATTTTTCTACGCAAAAGTCAATACTTTAACAATCTTTTCACAATGTGTTTTTGCAAGTTCTTTCTCTAAAACTTTTATTTTTTATTCTATTTTTTGTTTTAAAAGCGCAAAATGCAAGATTTCACATGGAATCTTGCATTTTACGTATTTTTATCAATACAGAAAATATATTTATCATTTTGTAAACGTTCTATACTTCCAGAATATTCTTCACTGTATCTTTCATCTTATCAGCATCACATTCCAGATCATGCAGAATATTTGCATTCAGGATATCTTTGATCGCCTGCGGCATCTCACGTCCTGATGTTTCTTCCAGAACCTTCAGAAGACTGAACTCATCCTGATCTGCATACTTCGGATCAATTGCACTCATGACACTCTTCACGAATTTATATGGACTTGCTGTTGATGCAATCACGCATTTCTTATTGTCTCCACTGTTCTTCTGATAACATTCACACACATAAGATGCTACACTTGTATGTGTATCCATCACATACCCTGTCTTATCATATACTTTCTTGATATTCTGCGCACACTCTTCTTCTGTCGCATATCCAGCCGCGAAATCATCAAGACGTGCCTTCATATCTTCTGTAATTGTATATTTTCCTGTGGATTTTAATGCTTCCATCATATCTTTTGTCTTCTGGTCATCATCTCCGCTGATCCGATAAAGCAGACGTTCCAGGTTGCTGGAAATCAGGATATCCATAGATGGTGATGTTGTGAGGATAAACTCACGGTTTCTGTCATAATCACCTGTCTGGAAGAAGTCAAATAACACTTTATTGTCATTCGATGCACATACCAGTTTATCGATTGGGACTCCCATCTGTTTTGCATAGTATGCAGCCAGGATATTACCAAAGTTACCGGTCGGAACTACTACATTGATCTTCTCACCGTCTTCAATCTCTTCATTTTCCAGAAGTTTGGCATATGCATTGACATAATATACCACCTGTGGAACCAGACGTCCGATATTGATCGAGTTGGCTGATGAGAACTGATAGCCTTTCTTCGCAAGTTCTTCTGCAAGTTCTTTATCCTCGAACATGGCTTTTACACCACTCTGGGCATTATCGAAATTGCCATGGATCGCTACTACATTTACATTTTCGCCTCTCTGTGTCACCATCTGAAGTTCCTGCACTTTGCTGACTCCGTTCTTAGGATAGAATACGATGATCCTTGTTCCTTCCACATCTGCAAATCCGGCAAGTGCAGCTTTTCCTGTATCTCCGGATGTGGCAGTCAGGATTACGATTTCATTCTTTACATCATTCTTCTTTGCTGAAGTCGTCATCAAATGTGGCAGAATAGATAACGCCATATCTTTGAACGCGATCGTTGCACCATGGAATAATTCCATATAATAAGTATCATCTACTTTTACAAGCGGTGCGATCTCTTCTGTGTCAAATTTGCTGTCATAAGCTTTATCGATACAGCTTTTCAGTTCTTCTTCCGTAAAATCTGTCAGGAACTGTTTCATTACGAGATATGCGATCTCCTGATATGTCTTTCCTTTCAGATCCGACATTGATACATCCAGTTTCGGAAGTTCTGATGGTACAAAAAGTCCTCCGTCCGGGGCAAGTCCCTTCAGAATTGCTTCAGATGCTGTTACTTTCAGATTCGAATTTCTTGTACTTTTGTAATATAAACCCATGCCAATGCTCTCCTTATATGATTACTTTCTCTTGCTGTTTGTATATTTTACAAGTCCACCTGCAGCGATCAGTTTCTGCATGAATTCAGGGAAAGGCTGTCCCTGGAATTCCATACCTTTTGTTCTGTCGTAAATCTTACCGCTGTCAAAGTCGATCTCTACTTCATCACCTGCTTCGATTGCTTTTGCCGCTTCCGGACACTCAATGATCGGAAGTCCGATATTGATCGCATTACGATAGAAAATTCTTGCAAACGTCTCTGCGATAACGCAGCTGACACCTGCTGTCTTAAGACATAATGGCGCATGTTCTCTTGAAGAACCGCATCCAAAGTTCTTGTTGGCAACAATAATATCTCCAGGCTGTACTTTATTTACAAATTCAGGGTCGATATCTGCCATTGCATGGCTTGCAAGTTCCTGTGCATCGAATGAATTCAGATATCTTGCAGGAATGATTACGTCTGTATCTACGTTATCTCCGTATTTAAAAACATGTCCTAAAGCTTTCATTATTTGTCACCTACTTTCTCTGGGTTAGCGATATATCCTGCGATCGCACTTGCTGCTGCTACTTCCGGTGATGCCAGATAAATCAGAGAATCTACATGTCCCATTCTTCCTACAAAGTTACGGTTTGTTGTAGATACACATTTTTCTCCTGCTGCCATAACACCCATATGTCCACCCATACAAGGTCCACAGCTTGGTGTGTTGACTGCACATCCTGCGTCTACGAAGATTTCCAGAAGGCCTTCTCTGATACACTGTTTGTAGATCTTCTGTGTTGCCGGAACGACCATAACACGTACATCCGGATGAACAGTATGTCCCTGAAGAATGGCAGCTGCTTTTCTCATATCTTCCATTCTTCCGTTTGTACAGGATCCGATCACGACCTGATCGATCTTGATTGGTTCCATTGCTTCGATCTCGTCAATCGTCTTCGCATTGCCCGGAAGATGCGGGAATGCTACTGTTGGACGGACTTCGGAAAGATCGATCTCTACAACACTTTCATATTCTGCGTCCTCATCTGCTTCGTACACTTTATATTCTTTCTTTGTATGTTCTTTTAAGTATTCTTCTGTCTTTTCATCTACCGGGAATATTCCGTTCTTGGCTCCGGCTTCGATTGCCATGTTTGCCATTGTGAATCTGTCTGCCATAGAAAGATTCTTGATTCCGTCTCCGGTAAATTCCATGGATTTGTAAAGAGCTCCGTCCACACCGATCTTACCGATGATATGGATGATGATATCTTTACCACTTACATATTTGCCAGGCTTTCCTGTCAGTACGAACTTGATCGCACTTGGAACTTTGAACCACAGTTCTCCCATTGCCATACCTGTTGCAATATCGGTTGTTCCGACACCTGTTGAGAATGCACCCAGCGCACCATATGTACAGGTATGGGAATCTGCGCCAATGATACATTCCCCTGCTGCAACAACTCCGGCCTCCGGAAGGATTGCATGTTCTACTCCTGATTTTCCCTGTTCAAAATACCAGCTAAGTCCCTGATTCTTTGCAAATTCACGGATCGATTTTGAGTTCTCTGCTGATTTGATATCTTTATTCGGTGTAAAGTGATCTGGTACCAGTACCACCTTGTCTTTGTCAAATACTTTGTCTGCCATCTGTCTGAAGATTGGCAGAGCCATAGGACCTGTGATGTCATTTGCCATAACTACATCTAACTTTGCTTCTATTAACTGACCGGCTGTCACGCTGTCAAGACCTGCATGAGCTGCCAGTATCTTCTGTGTCATCGTCATTCCCATAACGAACCTGTACCTCCTTGATCTCTCATAGTTTTATACTGTATTTTAGCACAGTAAAAAAGGGCATGCAAGAAATTATAAATTTTAGTGCATAATTTTTCACTTCTGTTTCTTGATATTATGCAGGTATGGGATCTCAATCGGATCGATCGGAGTAGCCGGATTTTCAATTTTCCCCTTCAGAGTTCTTTTGTGTTTCTTAAGGAGCGCACCACCTTTGTTATAGAACCAGAAAGAATATGTCAGAATTTTATGGGCCGGTCCCATCTTGTCTTTTGCCGTCTTTCCATAGAGCACTCCGCCTGCTTCAATCGCAGCTTTACTCCGTATCAATGCGATCAGCTCTGTCTCACAGGTAACTCTTTCCGGAAGAATCGTATAGCCTGTCCCGATGCAGTCCGGTCTGTGTGCATCGCTTCCCCCTATTCCCGGCTTTTTATATTTTTCCGCAAGCTTTCTTGCACCTTCGTTCGATTCTGCAGATTCACATGCATTAAAAGCCTCTATAAAGTCAAATCGCTTGATCAGTTCCGGTGACTTATAGAATCTGCTGGTATTCGTAAAGCTCAGGTACTTTTCTCCGCATGGATGTGCAGGTCCTAAGATCCCACCATGTCTGTGCACAAAGTCGATCAGCACAGACACCGGAAGTCCCTTCACTTCCAGGAGACGCATCTTAACACCTTCCGGCATGATACAGATAATATGACCTGCATCCAGTGTATCATATTCGATTCCCTTCAGAACTACGAAGTCTTCATGTACCTTTCCTTTCATGTGATATTTCCAGTGACGATAGCCATGATAAGTGTCATGATCCGTGATCAGCATTCCGTCAAATCCTTTTTCTTTCAAGGTTGTGATGTATTCATCCAAGCTTACCCGGCTGTCCACTGAGCCTTCCCGCACATGGCAATGCATATCTATCTTCATAAGTAAGCCTCCTTAACTTTATTCTTAATAGTATTATATCACATCCCTCTTAAATTACAACGAAACTGCTTCCCGGCTTTCTTATATCTTTCTTAATCTGATCTTTCTTAATCTGATCTGTCAAAATAATACATCCTGCCTGTAGGTAACAGTTTCTATTGCATATTTCGGTATAAAAAATACCTGATGCAGTTTTTAATTTTCTGCACCAGGTGTTTTTCTTATCACATTCGTATATAGAAATTACCGTCTGTGTCGGATTTTCTTCATTAATCAATATCGTCAGGATGAAAAACTACAACATCTGAATCATCTGTTTCAAAAATCTCCACATCATCTTCATCCAGAAATCCGTCTTCCGGCTCATCCGTTTTTTCAACTGTCACAACATCTTCATCGTCGTCCAGATTATCTTCATCTGGCTTCGTATCATCCAGATCAAATATTTCTGTCACAGTCTCTTCCTTATCTGTATCTTCAGCATTATCCGTTTTTTCTTTATCCCCGGCTGCTTCCATACTTTCTTCCGGCTCTCCATCATCTAAAAGCATTCTTGCTTTTTCAACCTCAGACTCCATAGATACCTGTTCTTTGATCTTCTTTGAGAATATCTTTTCTTTCTTTCCAATCTTTCTGGACTGCATCATCGTCTGAACTACAATTCCGATCACTGCGATTGCTGCACTCATCACATATCCGATCCAGCCAATCTTCGTCATTCCACACACAAACGGTAATGCCATTCCAGCCTCTACACCGCCCATGATGCCAGTCACAAATATAACAAAAAACTCAGCAAAAATTACCGTAAGTATCGCAACGATCAGAGCGATAACCGCACAAATAGCAAGTACTATCACTGACTTTGTTTCAAGCAGCGTAACAAATGTGCCGAAGGATCCGAAAAATGTCATAATAAAGATTCCAAATTTGCGAAGTGCCGCACACATAACGCATAATATTACCGCACACACTGCAACCGCCACAAGCATTTTTGTCATATCAAAGCCGGCAATCACTCCTACCGTTGCTCCAATAACTGCTCCCACAGCCAGTCCTACAAGTGCCGATAACACCCTTACAATTTTCAGTCCAAACAAAGCTATGATTACTCCTACCACAACTGTTGCGATCAAAGCCCCCATAATTTCCGGCGTCTTTCCTGCAACAAAGATACTCGTGGGTCCGTCTGCCGATTTCAAAACTGATGTTACATTCTCCATATCCATACTCCTTTCTCTTATACCCCTCATTATACATAACCACCGCTGTCGGTTTTGTATTCTCAAAAGTATAAAAGGCCGTGTTTCCGAAGATTCACAGCCTCTGGTTCCATATCTGCCTTTAGAATGCTACTGCTCCCGTTGATGTTCCGTTAATTACATAATAAACAGCTGACTCTTCTGGCTTTATGTATAAATCCATTGTCTTGATATCTCCGATTTTGTTTCCAGAAGATGTCCATGCTTTTTTTACTCTTGCAATGATTTCTTTTTCTTCCACCTGTTTTCCATAGTATTCAACAAAAGCACTTACTTTAATCTCTTTCTTTGCTGTAGATTTCTTAGCTGTTGTTTTCTTTGTCGTTGTCTTCTTAGCTGTCGTCTTTTTAGCAGGTGCTTTTTTGGCAGTTACTTTTTTCTCTGCTGTTTTCTTTTCTGCTGCCTTAGAATTTTCAATCCTAAGAAGTGCTGATGGACCTGACAGGAAAAAATCATAAGGATCATAGCCTGTCAGCTTATCCTTGTCATAAACAGCGCCTGTCTTTTTCGTCTCATAATTATAAACCTGTGCCTGTGAAATGATTTCACTGTCTATATACATAATCTTGTCAGGTGTTACTTGAAGTGCCGCCTGACCGCTGTATACACCATAAAAAGAATCTGCTGCCTGACAAATATCATAGCCATCTGACAAAGTATCATTTTTCGTATTTCTTTTTATCTGGTTGGCTGTTTCTATCAGTGCTTCCTGACGCCAATGACTGTCTGTGAAATAGTATGCCTCAAGAGACAGCGTCTGTGTAAGATCAATAAACTTCGCATATGGCATCCCATTTTCAAAGTATTTAAAAAACTTATCATAATCCATCACCGGATACCCATTTTTCGCCGCAAGATAATATCCTTTATCTGGTACTATTGCTGCATAAATTTCATGGCTGCCATTTTTTAAATACTGTGTATAGACATGCTCAAATGCATTAACTGCATGTGACACGGAAGCCTCATTGATTTCGCTTTCTATTGATGATGCGTAGCCGTCTGCAATATAAATTCCATGAACATCTTTTTGCTGATACAAAGAAAACAGTGCTTTCGTTTTTAGCTTTCTGAATGCTTCACGAAATGGAAACTGATCCTGACTGTAGCGCTCAAAGCCACTCATAAATTTTCCCTTTCCCACACTGTCTTTTGTAAGCGCGGGAAGCTGTGCCAGACGTCTTCGCTCAGAGACAGATATCTGATTTGGCGTATGAAACCATGCTGCAAGGCAAAGTATTCCAAATGTAAGTCCTGTTATAAGCAATGTGACAATAGCATGTTGTTTTTCTTTTTTTATCATAAACTCTCCCCAATGCTTAAAACCTAAAATATAAAAATGGATTATATGAACCGTCCACCAAAAAGGCAGTTGCCAGCAAAAATAGTCCTACAAGCACAATCGGCATCACCCAATTAAGAATACTTCCTGCCTTTGTTTTCATAAATCTATTAAATGCTGTCACTGGCAGCGGTGTTGCTGCGATTGCTGCAAAAATAAGCAGCAGTCCATAGCTTCTTAGATAATACACACTTTGTACTGATATGACTGGCAATTTTCCTGCGCCAAACAATCCGCCTATTCGCTGCATAGCCTGTGGTATTGTGTCTGCTGAAAAAAGAATGAAGCTAAGTAAAATAATAAAAAGCAAATACAAATGTGAAATAATAGACGGCATTCGTTCCAGCCATTTTCCCCATAAAAATCGCTCGCACAAAAGAAGCACTCCAAAACCTGCTCCCCACAAGACAAAGTTCCATGATGCGCCATGCCACAGTCCTGTAAGCATCCACACGGCTATGACATTTCTCACATAAAGTCCAGTCTTTACGCGGCTTCCTCCAAGAGGAATGTAAACGTAATCGCGAAACCAACTGCTAAGACTGATATGCCATCTGCGCCAGAACTCCTTTACGCTGCGGCTAATCAGAGGATAATTAAAATTTTCTGGAAACTGAAAGCCAAAAATGCGGCCTAGTCCAATCGCCATATCACTGTAGCCTGAAAAATCAAAGTAAATCTGAAGTACAAGAGCTGTTGCATACATCCACCAAGATAATATGCTTGGCTGCGATGTTTTTAGACAGATATCTGTCAGTTCTCCCAGTACATTTGCAATCAGTACCTTCTTGCTTAATCCTATCAAAAATCGCTGTATGCCTGATGCAGCAAGTGTGACGCTATGCTTTCTTTCCTGCAGCTCTCTTTCAATATCCGTGTATCGCACAATCGGTCCCGCAATCAGCTGCGGAAACAGCGATACATATGTTCCAAATGAAATAATGTTTCTTTGGGCTTTAGTATCTCCTCTCCAGACATCTACAGTATAACTGATGATCTGAAATGTATAAAAACTTATTCCTATTGGAAGAGACAGCTTAGAAAGAGGCAGTGACACACCTGGCAGCTGATTCACATTTTCAATTAAAAAATCAGCATATTTAAATATAAGAAGAAATGACAGGCTGACTGCCACAGATATCCACATTAGGATGAGTCCGCTTTTTTTATTCTGTTTTTTTTCAATCATAAGTGCAAAAACAAAACCACTCACAATTGACACAATCATAAGCACAATATAGCGCGGCTCTCCCCATCCGTAAAAAATCAGGCTGAACACAAAAAGCACTGCATTTTTCAATTTCCGCGGTGCTGCAAAATAGCACACCAGCACCGCCGGAAGGAAATAATATAAAAATGGAAGTCCGGAAAATAACATTTTACTTTTTTATTTTTTTATTTTGGCTGATAGGTATTGTCTGGATTACCGCATACCTCTGTGAACGCAGCTACAGCATCGTCTATGCTGTAAAGCTCATGATCTGCCATAAAAAGCATAATAATATTATCCTTTGATACTACAGTCAGCTCATCTGCCTCTACACATACCCACTTGCGCGGATTAATTCCATCTGCCATTTTCTGTGCAATATCAGCTGCATCTGCCTTATCCTTAAGTCTAACAAGCACAAGTGAATATGCCTGCGAACCCATCATTGGCTCAGATACAATTGCTGCATCAAGCTTTTTCACATCATCCATCGTCAGACCTGTATAGGAAGATACTGCATACTCATCATCAAAATCAACAGTGTCAGTTTCCACATCAAAATCTGGTCCCTTGATTGCATACATCTTATCTAACAGCTCACTAAGCTCTGCATCTAACTGCAAAACGTTTTCATCAGTTGCTGCTGCCTCTGATTCACTCTCAGATAACGTCTCTTTTGTTTCTGTCTCTTTTTCTGTTTGATCCTCAGTCTGCGCTTCTGTCTTCTTTTCAGTTGCTTTCTCGGTTTCCTTCTCAGTTTTCTTTACGGTTTCCTTTTCATTTGCCACTGTGCCTGATGGCTTTGTTGACTCTGGCTTTTCATTTCTGCCGCATGCGCTCATAGAGAGTGCTGCCGCTGTCATTAAAATAATAAGTCCTGTTTTTCTCATGATTTTCTCCTTTCATAAAACAAACAGGGACAGGGAATGTGACTTTTAACGCCGCATTACCCTGCCCCCGATGGCATTTAAACTTCTATCTTATTGTTTTCTGCATTGCACAATTTTATACATGCATCGCATATTTCCAATTCATTACAGTTCAACTGTTACCTTGTCAAGCTCCCAGATCTCGTCAACATACTGCTGGATGGTACGGTCAGATGTGAACTTTCCGCTGCATGCGGTGTTCATCATAACGATGTGTGCCCATCTTGTCTGATCCTGATACAGCTCGTTAATCTTCATATGTGCCTCATGATAGGACATGAAATCCTTGAGGATGAAGTATGTGTCTGCGCGGTCGCTGCTGTAGGTATTAAGCAGTGAATTGTAGATATCGCGGAACAGCTCCGGATCCTGTGGTGAATAGAAGCCATTGATTAACTGCATAAGAACCTGACGAATCTCCTGATTCTCGTTGAAAATCTGCATTGGATCATAGCCGCCATTCTTCTCATAATTGATAACCTCATCTGCGGTCATACCAAAGATAACAGCGTTGTCCTTGCCAACTTCCTCAAGAATCTCTACGTTTGCACCGTCAAGTGTACCGCAGGTGATTGCACCATTTAACATAAACTTCATGTTACCAGTACCAGATGCCTCCTTAGATGCAGTAGAAATCTGCTCTGAAACATCAGCTGCTGCAAAGATAATCTCTGCATTTGATACACGATAGTTCTCAATGAAGACTACCTTGATCTTGCCGTTGATGGACTTATCATTGTTGATGACATCTGCTACAGAGTTGATCAGCTTAATGGTCAGCTTTGCACGGCGATAGCCTGCTGCTGCCTTTGCACCAAAAATGAAGGTATGTGGATAATACTCCATATCTGGATGGCTCTTTAACTCATTGTAAATGTACATAACGTGCAGGATGTTTAAGAGCTGTCTCTTATACTCATGCAGACGCTTTACCTGTACATCAAAGATGGAACGCGGATCAACGTCAATTCCGTTGTGCTCCTTGATATACTTTGCAAGACGAACCTTGTTCTGATACTTGATGTTCATGAACTCCTGCTGGCTCTTCGGATCATCTACAAACAGCTTAAGCTTTGAGATCTCAGGAAGGTTGGTAATCCATGCATCACTGATCTTATCAGTTACCCAGTTTGCAAGCAGTGGGTTTGCATGAAGCAGGAAACGTCTCTGTGTGATACCATTTGTCTTGTTGTTAAAC
>ERZ779843.4365-NODE-4365-length-10812-cov-3.241517_pt1 | contig 10812 bp, 10 predicted proteins | sample MGYA00511560_ERZ779843 | MGnify/ENA primary metagenome ERZ779843 (study PRJEB29588, sample SAMEA2158062) | human gut metagenome | biome: human gut; feature: human-associated habitat; material: faeces | place: Denmark | collected 2008/2010 ... | reverse complement strand
CTTGCGCGGTCATGCAGCGTGATCGACCTAATCAAATTAGGATTTGAGCTATGCGGAACTTACCGAATAGACCCTGCAAGTCCCATTGGATTTCGGCCTGCTCAGCCCCTTTCGAGCACAGAGGCGATCAATCGCTTTATAGACAAAATGCATGGCAAAGTGCCTCGGAAAGCAAAAACAGCTATTCGTTATGTCTGCGACGGTTCGGCATCGCCGATGGAAACATGTTTGGCGCTATTGCTGGGCCTGCCCGCTCGCTATGGCGGTTACGGATTAGGCATGCCGGAGATGAATGCTAAGGTTCTGATCCCCGCAAGGCTAGGCAAGCGAACCACATATCGCAAATACCACTGCGATCTATATTGGTCCGAACAGAACGTTGCCATCGAATACAATAGCCGCGAATTCCATGTGAATGAACTTGCTGTGGAGCGGGATGCGTCACGCATCAACAATCTCAAAGCTGCGGGGATTGAAGCTCTTGCCGTTACTCGTGCGCATGTCGCCGACAACGTGAAGTTCGATGCCATTGCCCATTCTGCAGCAAGCCTCATGGGAAAGCGTATCAGGATCGCCTATGTCGACATCAATGAGCGTCGAATGAGCTTGCGCAAGCAGCTTTTCTCCAAGGATCCTTGGTGCTGAGCTGCCTTGCTAATTGTTTCATGCTGCGAGGATTGGCGCCCTTGCGGGAATTGTCTTGGTGACAGGTTGATTTGAGCGTTGCTTCGGGCTGCCAAGAACAATGGTCTTGTGAGTGTCGCCTTGGCGTTGGGCGATTTGGCTGTTGTTCCAGGATCTTTCTTTGGGTTGGCGTTCTGTCTGCCTATTGATTCGTTGTGCCTATCTTCGAGGTTGCTTTGGCTGCTGTGGCAAGATTCGCGCGCCATGTATTCTCTTTTCGCTGATTGCACGAAAAAGGGGGCCTCCCTGGCAGCGTTTGCGCGAAATGCATGCTTTTCGCGCTGAAGCTGGCAGGATCTTCGTCCCATGTATCCGTTTCGGGGTGCAATCGGGCGATTTCGGATACATAGCGCGCGAATCTTGCCAGGGAGGCCCCTTTTTTGCGTCGAGGTCCCTGGAATCATGCATGGGGCGAAGATCTTGCCGACGCTCGACGTTGCGCGGGCCTCTCCGCTCCGGCGGGCAGAATAAGGGCCCGTGCTGTGTGAGAAAAGGGCATGCGCATGTGGCGTTCATTCCCAGCATCGGCTTCCCTCGATACGAGAAGGCTGAAGAAGGCGGCAATCTTGCCGTTTATGGAAAACGGCCGATGCAATCGCGGGAGGTGTCTAGCCCGTTTGCGGAAGAGCTTGCGCTGAAGAGCCTAGCCTTGCCGTTTGGTTAGTGATGGAGCCAGAAATGCGTACGCCGCTTTCGTCTTTGATGGCCACATGGCCGTTAACGGCGCCATCCTTTACGGCAACAACAGTGCCCTCGATCTGATTGCGAGCGGAAATGTTTGGGATCTTTCGTTGCGAACATGACATTGGTAGCCTTGATTACCGCATAGCACTCTTTGCCTTCGGCAAGCTCCAGCTGCTTTACCGATTCCATGGTGATATCTGCTTTGATGGGGTTGTGGTGCCGCGGCAGATAACCACAACGCCGTTAACGGCGCCATCCTTAACGGCAACAACGGTGCCGTTAATTTGGTCGCGAACGGAGATCTTCGTGTTGTCCTCCTTTGTATTTGAGTGATTGAACTGGGAAAAAGCGGAGTAAGTATCTTTATTCTCAAGAGAAAAGGAAAACCTACTATTCCTAATGCTCCATAGTTGCGCCAATAAAAAATGGACGCCCTAGGGCGTCCATTTCGTGTGCTATGCAAAATGTGCGGCAATGCCGCGATGAAAAGCTACTCGATCTTGCCGTAGCGCTCTTCGGTGATTTGGTCGAGCGTCTTGCCCTGGGTCTTGGGGCACCAGATAACGCCCACAACCAGGGAAATAAGAAGAACGACGCACATAATGACAGCTGCAGGGAAGAAGCCGGCAGGGTTCGTGGAAATGTCGCCCATGATGGCGCCAACGCCCACGAGCGACCAAATGCCCAAAGCGCCACGAACCAAGAAGAACATGATGCCCTGAGCGCCGCCGCGATACTGTGTGGGGAACAGCTCGGTACCCCACAGAGCGTAGAAGCACTGAGCGGAGAAACCTGCGGAAATGCCCCACAAGATTACGTATACCCAAAGAACCCAGCCCATGGATTCGGTGTCGCCACTCTGGATAGCAAGGCCGAATACGGCAATAGCAACCCAAGACAGCAGCGCCAACAGCGCAGAGGCACCGAACAGCACGCGGTGGGAGACAATGTCGCCGAAGCGGCTGAAGATTGCCAGCGAGCAGACGGCAACCAGTACCCACTGAACTACGCCCAAGAGGCTCTGGCCGGTTGCATCGATGTTGCCTGCGGCAGCATAGAGGTATGGCATGAACTGACCGTTGGTGCCCGCAGCCAGGTTCCAGGTCAGGTACACGGCAACCAGGAAGATGATGGTCTTCACGTTCACGGGGTTCTTCAAAGCGGTTGCCATCATTTTGCCGAAAGACTGCTTCTCGGTGGCAGCAGCGTTCTTTTCGGCCCAGTCGGCGGATTCCTGCAGCTGACGCTGAAGGTTCCAGGCGATAAGGGCAACGATGAACAGAACCAGGAACAGCAGGCGGGTTGCCAGCATGCCGTCAAACGGGCCGTAGGTGCCTGCGGGGAGCAGGGTGGTGCCATCAGACTCGAAGCCAGGGATGATGAAGCTCATGACCAGCGAAAGGATGAAGATGATGGCGGGACCGCAGCTCCATGCGAACTGGCTGATGCCGATGTTGGAAGCGCGCTTCGTGGAGGTAGACGTTTCGGAGATATAGCTCCAGGAAGCGGGAACGCCAGCGCCTACGGAAAGGCCGGACAGCACAACGCCCACTACGACCATAGGAAGGTTCACGGCAACCATGGCGATGAATACGCCGGCAGCGTAAACCAGCAGATTGTACTTATAAATAGTGGTGCGGCCGAACTTGTCGGTCAGGAAGCCGCCGATCAGCGCGCCAACAGCTGCGCCGAAAGCGTTTGCGCCGATGGCGCCCAGGATTGCGGTCCAGGCGGAGCCGAAGTTGAATGCAGCTGCCCAAGCGGTAAGGGCAAGGCTGCTGGCTACGATGCAGCCAGAGTCAAGGAAGTTGGTCAGGGAAACCGCCATGGTTCCCTTGCGTTCTTGGGAAAGCGCCAATGCTTTACCTTTCTAGTCGAGGTGGAATGCGCAGGGCAGGTCTACGGAAACGGGCGAATTGTCTGCATTCGTTTCCATGACGCTTGCCATGAAATCCCACCATTTCTTGCAGATATCGGTCTTGGCAGACTCGGCATAGCGTTCAGGGTCGTCAAGCTCGATATATCCGAAGAGGATGTTGGTTTCCTCGTCGATGAAAATGGAGTAGTTGTGCCCACCGTATTCGTGGAGCATGTCGGCCATTTCGGGCCACAGTTCGTTGTGGCGCTTCTCGTACTCTTCAGCAAAGCCTGGGTAGAGCTTCATCTTGAAGCCTGAGATGGTACGCCCATCAGCAGTTTTACGGATAGTCATCGAAGTGCCGCCTTAGTCCAGGAACTCATCATTGACGGTGAGGCCGAAATCGATGCCGATCTGGCGCAGGCCTTCGTCGGAAATAGTGTTCAGGAATTCGTCGGAGCCGCCATTCATCTGGCGAGCGCGACGATATACATCAGCAGCCTTTTCGATGGTGTGCATCAGGCCGAAGGTGGTGTCGAAATCGGGGCCGGAAACGAACAGGCCGTGCTGTGCCCAAACAGCTGCCTCGTACTTCTTCATGAGTTCGGAGGTTGCCTTTGCGATCTCAGCGCCACCGGGAACCATCCAAGGCACAACGCCAACGCCAGAGGGGAATACCACGATACATTCAGTCATGGCCTTCCACAGGGCGCGGGTGAAGTAGCGTGCGTCAAGCGGGCATACGAACGTCATAGCAATGACGTTGATGGGATGAGCATGGTAAATCACGCGGCATTCGTTGTTGGTGGCCTCCATGCGCACGGCATGGTTCATGAAATGCGTGGGGAATTCGGAAGTGGGCTTGCCACCGTCGGTCAGGCCCCATACGATGCGCCAGGAATCGCCGGCGTCATTGATTTCGACGATGCCGATGTTGTGGGAAGGGTCACTCATGACGTTGCGCATATAGCGGCCAGAGCCGGTGGTAAGGAAGAACGCGCCGCGCAGGCTATCTGCCTGTACGCCCATGTTCACCCACTCGCCGGGGTTTGCGTTGAAGAAGGGGCGAGCCTGCTCTACCTCCTCTTCCTTCATGCGGTAGGTAAGGTTGCCGCCATTGCGCTCGTGCCAACCCTGCTTCCAACCGTCGTCGCACAGACGGCGGAAGCCGCGCACGAAGCCCAGCTGCTCGACGGCAACGCCAGAAACTGCGCCGCGAGCTGCGGAAACGCCGCTTTTAAGCGTGTCCATAGCACTGTCGATAATGTCCATCATTGTCCTTTCGTTCTGAAGTACCGAATGATCGGTTTCGGAAAAGCCGCTCGGGTAAGTGGCTTTTCCGAAACGCATTCGACTTGCGTTTACGGAGTTGAATCTCGGCATCGGATCCTTCCGGCAAGGGCCTTCCGGTGCCTGGTGCGTTTCGACAAGGGTTCCTCGGTGCCAGAGGCTTCGACGATGGTTCCCTTGGCACCGGACGCCCCGGCAAGGGCTTCCGCCTTGCCTTCTAGGCGCAGAAAGCGCCCCTCGAGAAGAGGGGCGCTGAAAAATACGCAGGCTTACTGGCGCTTGGAGAGCACCTCGTCTTCGTAGGCCTTAACCTCGTCCCATAGCTGGTCTTCGGCAACTACGCCCTGACGTGCGCAGTACTCGTCCCAAATCGCGGTCCAAGGCATGGTCTTGAACTGCTCGGTAACGATCATCTTCTCGGAGAACTGGTAGGTATCCTGCAGCTCCTTCAGGCGATCCCAAGGCTGCAGCAGTTCGAACAGCAGGCACTTTTCCATGGCGCGCATGCCGGTAGCCCAAGCGCCGATGCGGTTGATGGAAGCATCGAAGAAGTCCATGCCGATAAGGACCTTGTCCATGCCCTCGGGGCAGCGGACAACCTCAGCAGCGATGTCCTTGATGGAATCCTCGAACAGAACAACGTGGTCGGAGTCCCAATGCATAGAGCGGGTAACGTGCAGCGGCACGTAGGGGAAGAACTGCAGCAGGCTGGGCAGCTTGTCGGAAATGCTTTCCATGGGGTTGAAATGACCCGCATCGATAAGCACTACATGGTTGCCGCCCTTCTTGGCAGCGTAGGATACGTAGAACTCCTGGTTGCCGGTGGTGAAGCCTTCAACACCGATGCCGAATACCTTCTGTTCAACCGCATCGATAACATGTGGGGTTTCGAAGGAATAGATTTCGTCGAGGGAGTCCTTCAGGCGTGCACGCAGGCCATAAGCGTCAGCGGCATAGTCCTTCAAGCCGTCAGGGATCCAGAAGTTGTTCAGGACCATATCGTCCATTTCCTCGCCGATGCGCTCTGCGATCTGGCGGCAGGCGATGCAGTGACGGATCCAGAAATCGCGCACTTCTTTTTCGGGGCTGGAAACGGTAAGGCCTTCCTTTACCAGCGGGTGGCTGAACAAGGTGGGGTTGAAGTCGATGCCGAAGCCGTTCTTCTTTGCCCAGGTTACCCAGGGCTCGAAGTGCTTGTACTCGAGCTTGTCGCGATCAACCCAGGGGTTTTCCTCGGTGAAGATGGCGTAGCTCGCGTGCAGGTTGATGCGCTTCTTGCCGGGGATCAGGCTTGCTGCCTTCTCGAAGTCGGCCATGAGCTGTTCGGGGGTGGCGGCGCGGCCAGGGTAGTTGCCCGTGGTCATGATGCCACCGGAAGCTGCGTTATCGTCGCCCTGATCGAAGCCGACAACATCGTCGCCCTGCCAGCAGTGCATGGAGATGGCCTTGTTTGCCAGGGTTTCGATCACTGCCTCGGTGTCGATACCCTGCTTGGCATACGCTTCGCGCGCCAATTCGTACATAGTGGTCATGAATGCTCCTTATCTGTACCTAAAAGGTTGGTTGCTGTTATTCGAATCGCTTCACGTCGAATGACGTTGCGATAGCGTCGCGGACGCTTTGAAGGTCGGGGAATGCGCCATCGGCGATCATCTGCACGGCAAGGTTGCCCAAGCTTGTTCCCTCAACTGGACCGGCGAACACGGGGATGCCGCATGCGCGGGTGGTGAGTTCGTTCAGATATGCATCTTGGCAACCGCCTCCAACGATGTTGATGGAAGTGTAGGTGCGTCCGGTAAGCGATGCCATTTCTGCAATGGATTCCGCATAGCAGGAGGAAAGGCTTACATATACGCAGCGCATAAGCTGACCGACGGTTTGGGGCACGTCCTGCCCGGTTTCAAAGCAGGCGCGGCGAATCTCGTCGATCATGGAATCAGGCGCCAGGAAGCGGTCGTCGTTCACGTTCACGTGGGCTTCGAAGCTGTCTGCCTCTTTTGCGTGGGCAATGAGGTCGGGGAAGCCCCACTCGATTGCCTCATGCGTGAAGGGGGGCAGCTCGTCTTCGTCGGTTTGCTGATGGGTGTCTTTTCCCTCTACGTAGGAAACGCCGTTCAGCTCACGGCGAATAGACTGGATCATCCACAGGCCCATGATGTTCTTCAAGAAGCGGAAGCGCAGCTCAAAGCCGCCTTCATTGGTGAAGTTCTGGAAACGGGAGGCATCTGAGGTGATGGGGCCTTCGTTTTCAACGCCCAGCAAGCTCCAGGTGCCCGAAGAAAGGAACACCGCATCGGCGTCGCGCGCGGGAACAGCCAGGTAAGCGCTGCCCGTGTCATGCGTGGCAGGCGCGATGATATGCGTGGGGTAGCCGATTGCTCCTTCGATTTCAGCGGTGACGGCACCCAAATCGGTGCCGGGCATAACCACGTCGCAGAACATGCTGCGCGGAATGTCGAATGCCTCCAAGATGGTTTCATCCCACTGCTGGGTGCGAGCGTTCATCAGGCATGTAGTGGAAGCGTTGGTGTATTCGTTGGCTTTGGTGCCGGTTAGCAGGAAGGCCAGGTAGTCGGGGATCATCAAAAACGTTTCAGCGTTTTCAATCTGTTCGGGGTGCTCACGCTGGAGCGCCAGCAGCTGATAGATGGTATTGAACGGCTGGCGCTGAATACCCGTGCGGCGATACACCTCATCAGGCGAAACGATAGCATCTGCCACGGCGTACATGCCGCTGGTGCGCTCATCGCGGTAGGCTACCGCATCACCGAGCATGTTGTCTTCGGCATCGAGCAGCACGAAGTCGACCGCCCAGGTGTCGATACCCACGGTTTTGGGCGCATAGCCTGCTTCTTTGCATTTTGCCAATCCCGCAACGGTTTCGCGGAACAGCATATCCACGTCCCAGCAGTCGTGACCGCCGGAGCGTTTCTGGATGTTATCGAAGCGATGGATCTCGGTAAGCTCGATGGTTCCTTGCGGAGTAACCTCGCCGATTACCACGCGGCCGGAAGAGGCGCCGATATCGACGGCGGCATAGCAGTTGGTTTTGATTTCCATTAGTTATCCCCCTCTGCTTCAACGCCGATTTGCACGATCTGCATTACGTTGGTGGGGCGCGGCGAAGGCGCAGTTGGGTCGAAGCTTACAGCGTCGCCCGTTTGGCTGATGCGGGGAGAAGTGGTGCGGTCTCCCAAAGTGAACACGCAGATATCACCTTTGTTCACGAAGTTCTTTTTCACAACGACGCTGCGAGCTTGCTCAAGAACGTACGAGGCGTCACCAACAACTTTGCCCAAAAGCGGCGTAACGCCCCAGTTCAGCTGCAAAGAGCGTCGGTATTCTTCCGAAGTGGTTACCGCATAGATGGGCATCTTCGGACGGTAATTGGAAACGATACGGGCCGTGCGGCCGGTCATCGTAGGGGTAACGATGCAGCAAGCGCCCACGTTTTCTGCGGCGGTTACGGCAGCCAAGCCTACAACAGCGGAAATGCTCTTCTGCTCTGCGTTGCGGTTGGGGATGGAGCCTTCGTCGTAGATATGCGATTCGCTTGCCTCGGCAATGCGTGCCATGGTTTGTACTGCGGGAACTGGATACATACCGATGGCAGTTTCGCCGGAAAGGGTAACGGCATCGGTTCCGTCGTAGATGGCGTTTGCCACGTCGGCAACCTCTGCGCGCGTTGGGCGGGGGTTGCGGATCATGGAATCGAGCATCTGCGTGGCGGTGATAACCGGACGGTAGGCGCGGTTGCAGGCTTTGATGATCTTCTTCTGCAAGTGCGGAACCTGGTTAGAGGGAACCTCTACGCCCAAGTCGCCGCGGGTAACCATCACGGCATCGGAGACTTCGATGATTTCTTCGATGTGATCTACTGCATGCGCGTTTTCGATTTTCGCTACGATTCGAATGCTTTCGCCGCCGTTTTCTGCGAGGAAAGCGCGAATGGCACGCACGTCTTCGCCACAGCTTACGAATGATGCTGCTACGAAATCGACGCCCTGCTGAATGCCGAACAGGAGGTCTTCCTTATCCTGTTCGGTCATAACGGGCAGCGGAACGTTGGTGCCAGGCAGGTTCAGCTGCTTGCATTCGCCGAGCATGCCGGAGTTCTGAACGGTACATTGGATATCGGACCCCAGGATGCGATCGACGGCGAGTTCGATTAGGCCGTCGTCGATAAGGATGATGGTGCCGGGTTCAACATACTTATAGAGCCCTTTGAACGTTTGATGCACGCGGCGGGAAGTGCCGGCGATGTCATCTTCGGTGAGGAAGAAGTTGTCGCCCGCGCGGAGCAGCACGGGCTCGTTGCCCTCAAGCTTGCCGGTGCGGATAGAGGGCCCTTTCGTATCGAGCATGAGGGCGCAGGGTGCGTCCAGTTCGCGACGAACCTTTTTCAGGCGGTCCATGCGCGCTTTATGCTCGGCGCGGGAGCCATGTGAGAAGTTGCAGCGGGCAACGTCCATGCCTGCTAGCACAAGATTTTTCAATGCTGACTCAGAGTCCACGGCGGGACCCAGGGTGCAGATGATCTTGGTTCGCTTCATCATAGGGATGATGCGCCTTTCGACCGTGCGGTAAACGCCCGTTCGTGGGGTTAGTTCGACCGCTAAACGACAATACGTTCAGAATTGTAAACGAAAATTAAGAAGTATGCTTGTGTTCATCGTTTTTTCTAAAGCTGCATACGTTGCAGCAGGTGTTGGCTGCGCTCGTCTGGGTGCCGATTGCGCCGGCTCGTGTTACGCGGAGTGTTACGCGCGCTGTTTCGATGCTGCCGTAGGTGCCAGTCGTGGTAGTCTGATGGGGAGAATCGAAAGGCGGCCATTATGACCTGCAGCAACCCAAATGCCACCGAATCGGCAAACGTAACCGAGAAGTTGAAAGCCCACGCGCGAGAGCTCGAGCCTTACGTTATCGAGCGTCGGCGCCACTTCCATGCGTATCCCGAATTGAGCGCTCGTGAGGTCTCCACTTCGCGCACGATTGCCGAAGAGCTCGATAAGCTTGGTATCGAATATGTGCGAGCGGGGGGAACGGGGCTCATTGCCACCATCAAAGGTACCGCGCCCGATGCGTATGACGAAGAGGGCAAGCCGCGCCGTCGCATTGCGCTTCGAACCGATATGGATGCGTTGCCCGTTTTGGAGCAGACGAAGCTACCCTTCGCGTCGCGGAACGAAGGGGTTATGCATGCCTGTGGCCACGACTGTCACATGGCAATGATGCTCGGCGCTGTTCACCTGCTTCTGGGCATTCGAGACCAACTGCATGGCGAGGTGCGTGTCTTGTTCCAGCCGGCGGAAGAGATATCGGTCGGTTCGCGCAAGATGATTGCTGAAGGTGCGCTCGATGGGGTGGATACCATTTATGCTGCTCATATTTGGAGCGAAGTGGAAGCGGGTACCATTTCCGCCGAAGCGGGGCCGCGCATGGCGAATTGCGACTGGTTCCGCATTGATGTCGCGGGCGCTAGCGCGCATGGCGCCATGCCCCACAAGGGCGTCGATGCCATCGTTGTGGGCGCTGCGGTTATCGATGCGTTGCAGGTTATCGTCAGCCGCGACGTTTCCCCGTTCGATCCTGCGGTTATCACGATTGGCGAATTCCATGGCGGTGTTGCGCGAAACATCATGGCGGGCACAGCGTACCTAACGGGCACGGTTCGCTCGTTCACGCCCGAAGTGCGCGATTACATCAAGGAGCGCATGGCCCACGTGGTTGAAGAAGTGGCGCTTTCGTATGGCGCAACCGCGAAATTCGAGTGGACGTACGGCAATTCGTGCCTGGTGAACGACGAGGCTTGCGCCGCACGTGCGCAAAACGCCATTGCAAAGGTTCTTGGCGAAGAGGCGCTTTGCCATTACGAGGGTACGCTTTCGGGTGAAGACTTCACCGAGTACCTGGCAAAGGTTCCCGGCGTGCTCGTGTTTATTGGTGCCCGTAATCCGGAAGTGGGCGCAACGTATCCGCAGCACAGTTGTTTCTACAATGTCGACGAAAGCGTTCTGGTGGGTGGCTCGCTTGCTGCAGCGCAGTATGCCTTCGATTTCCTCTCTGAAGAATAGAAGGGCTGCAGTTTTCGGCCTTGCTGCCTTGCCCGCCTGTTTCACTGATTTGCGCCGTCGTTCCCTTGCCCGGGGCGGCGGCGTTTTTTTATGCGGTGAGGCGCCTGGCCTGCAGTTTGGCCATTTTCCCGTCCGTATGGCACTACCGCCTCCCGTGCCCGCCCGATACGATTTTTCCATCTGACGAACACATGAACGAGGGGAGCGGTCATGAATGCCAGG
>ERZ779843.4364-NODE-4364-length-10814-cov-6.083837_pt1 | contig 10814 bp, 8 predicted proteins | sample MGYA00511560_ERZ779843 | MGnify/ENA primary metagenome ERZ779843 (study PRJEB29588, sample SAMEA2158062) | human gut metagenome | biome: human gut; feature: human-associated habitat; material: faeces | place: Denmark | collected 2008/2010 ... | reverse complement strand
CGCCGGGGAGTTCGGGACCGAAAATTTCTGAAACACCATTTCAACCGTTTTTCACCCATGAAAACACAAAAGGGAGTCCGCGAGCAGCATTCGGACGAACTTCGGAAGGCCCGGCGCCTCGAACCGCTCCGCAAGAGCGGCAAGGAGCGCCACACGCTCTACAACAGCCTCGGCGACGAAGACGACGAGGAGCTTACGCCCTATCCCCGGCGGGAGTCGGCCCTCGACTACCTCGACGACGACCAGCGATAAAGGCCGCGCGGCAGACGCATCCCGGCGGCACGACATACCCGGCGGAGGCCCCTCCGGCCCCGTCGCAAGAACCTCGCGCCCTTCCGAAGGAGAAGGGCGCGGAAAAAGAACGTATATGACCGAAAAATTCATCATGGCGGGGCGGACGGCCCTGCACGTCTGCGACTCGGAACGGGGCGACCGGTGCGTCGTGCTGCTGCACGGCTACCTCGAATCGCTGCTGGTCTGGGAGGAGTTCGTACCCTATCTTTACAAGCACGTCCGCGTGGTGACGCTCGACCTGCCGGGCCACGGCATCTCGGTCGTCGCGGGAGAGGTTCACACGATGGAGTATCTGGCCGACACGGTGGCCGACGGACTCCGGGCGCTGGGCATCGCCCGCTGCACGGCGGTCGGGCATTCGATGGGCGGCTACGTCGCCCTGGCCCTCTGCGAACGCCATCCCGAACTGCTCGACGGCGTGGTGCTGCTCAGCTCCACGCCCAACCCCGACACGCCGGAGAAGGCCGAAAACCGCCGCCGCGAAATCGCCCTCGTCCGGGCCGGCAGGAAGGACGCGCTGGCCCGGGTGGCCCCGGAAACCGGATTCGCCGAGGAGAACCGCCCGCGGATGAAAGACGCCATCGAGGATCTCGCCGAGCAGGTGTTCGTCACCGAAGACGAGGGCATCGTCGCCCTGCTCAACGGCATGATCGCCCGCAAGGACCAGAACGAGATGCTGCGCGCCTCGAAGGTTCCCCAGCTCTTCATCCTCGGACGCCGGGACGGCTACATTCCCGTCGAGACCGCCGAAAGGATGGCGGCCGCCCATCCGCAGGCACGGGTCGCCTGGCTCGAACACAGCGGACACATGGGCTTCCTCGAAGAGCCGGAGGCCACGGCGCAGGCGATCCTCGGCTTCGTACGCGAAACGGGCGGCCCGGCCGAATAAACGCCGTACGCCCGGCGCCGGCGGAGACCGCTCCGGAGGCGCCCGAGACCGCCGTCCCGGCACGGCGGCATCTTCTCCGCTTCTGCAACGGACGACCCTTCGGGGCCGTCCGTTTTCGTATCCCGGGGTCTGCGTTCCGCCTTCCGCGCGTCTCCGGAAGAGCCTTTCGGCCGCTTTCCGGACCTCCCAAGGATTTACTTCGCCGGCGCACGGCATAATTTACAATCAGTTATCGAGCAACGCATTACGATAACAATCCGATTGAAAAAACCTACTTTCCGGTTTAATATCCATCGTGAAAAGAAATATTATGGTGAAATTTGTGTGACAACCTGACCGACCTTATGAGAAACCTCTGCTCGCTGATGACTTCGTTCCCGGCCGACCGGCTGCGGCCTCTTCCGCCGCGCACGGAGCATACCCGTCCGGCATGCGCGAAGAGTTTCCCCGCCTTGCGAGGGGGGGGAATTTCCACCGCGGGAAATAGTCCGCAAAACCGGTAAACCGACGCGCGTCTTCCAAACATCCGACGCACGATCCACACCTGATATTATAATCATAGCCGATCCCGACGGCGGAGCGTACTCCGGCGCCGGTCCGTCGTGCGCCCTGCGCATCCGTTCCTCCGCCGGGAACGGACGCCCCGCCATGCCCGGCAAATCCGATTTCAAATCCATAACCCAACAGAAAAAGCCTATGAAACACAACCGACTCCGTTTTTCCGGCTCCCCTCCGGACGCCGCTCTCCACGCCGGGTTCCGGCACGCAGCAAACGAAAAATCCATCAATTAAATCAAACGTTCCCACATGGACCAAAAACGAAGCATAGAAACACGCCTCAAGGGCGTGGGTATCCTGCGCAGAACCACACGGTATCTGCTTGTCACGATGCTGGCCGTCCTGGCATCGGCGACCGCGCTGCAGGCGCAAAACACCGTCATCAAAGGCGTCGTCACGGACAAGGGCGGCGCCCCCATCGCCGGCGTGACCGTCGTGGCGAAAGGCACGACCGCAGGCGAAGTGACCTCGAGCGACGGCTCCTACACACTCAGCGTTCCGGCCGGAGCGGAGGTGCTCCAGTTCTCGTTCATCGGCATGGAGACCCAGGAGGTCGCCATCGGCTCGCGGACGGAGATCAACGTCACGATGGCCCCCGGCTCGCTCGGCATCGACGAGGTGGTGGTGGTCGGCTACGGTACGCTGGCCAAACGCGACCTCTCCTCGTCGGTGGCTTCCGTGAAGAACGAAGACCTCACCGAACGCACCACGGCCTTCAACATCATGCAGGGCATCGCGGGCAAGGTCGCCGGCGTGAAGAACGTCTCGTTCTCCGGACGTCCGGGCGGCTCCTCGGCGCTGCGTATCCGCGGTATGGGTTCGATCAACGCCGGCAGCGACCCGATCTACGTCATGGACGGCGTGGTGGGCGTCGATCCCTCGCTCATCAACCCCGAAAACGTGGAGTCGATCGACGTGCTGAAGGACGCCGCCGCAACCTCCATGTACGGTGCGCAGGGCGCCAACGGCGTGGTCATCATCACCACCAAGTCGGGCAAGAAGGGACAGGGAACCGTGACCTACAACGGCAAGGTGGGCTTCGGCTTCCTCAACCGCAAGCTCGACCTGCTCGACGCCGACGAATACATGGAGGTGCAGCGCCGCGCCTACGCTTACAGCGGCAAGGTGATGCCCCACCTCGAGACCCCTTACGAGAACCTCTTCTACTACGCCAAGGACCCCGCCGGCAACTTCCAGCGCGACGAGAACGGCTACCTGATCGCCTCGCCCAAATACGACACCGACTGGCAGGAGGCGCTGACGCAGACGGCCATCACCAACGACCACACCGTTTCGTTCGCTTCGGGCAACGACAAGACGTCGGTCTATTCGAGCATCGCCTATCAGAACTTCGAAGGTCTGGTCAAATACACCAACTCGGAGCGCATGACGGGAACGGTGAACGTGAAGAGCGACATCACCGACTGGCTCAACGTGCAGACCGTCGTGACGGCCGGCACGGACAAGACCAACGCCGCCGACGGCGAGAGCGGATTCGGACAGGGTCCGGTGCGCAACATGCTCGAGATGCCACCCATCGTTCCGGTGCGCTACGAGGACGGCACGTGGGGCCGCAAGGACGACTACCCGCTGGGCGAGCTGGCCGAAAACCCGCTGCGCCTGCTCCAGGAGAAGAAGAGCGTCACCGAGACCGACTACGCGATCTTCAACGTCATCGCCGACATCCACCTGACCAAGAAGCTGACCTTCACGGCCAAGGGCGACTATCAGATGACCAACCGCCGGACGCTGAGCTACGCCAAGGCCGGCCTGCACGGCGAGACCGACACCAACGGCGGCTACGCCGACATCGGCAACACCAAGTCGCGCCGCTGGTCGAACGAGGACTACTTCACCTATGCCGACTCGTGGTTCGACGACCAGCTCAAGTCGAACTTCGTGCTGGGCGCCAGTTGGTACTACAACCACTCGGAGAACTCGTCGGCGGGTTCGGAGCAGTTCTTCGACGACTTCTTCGGCTACCACAACCTCGGCGCCGGCACGGTCTATCACAAGCCCACGTCGGGCATGAGCCAGCAGACGATGAACTCCTACTACTTCCGCATGAACCACACCTTCCGCGACAAGTACCTGCTGGGCTTCACGCTGCGCGCCGACGGCGCCTCGAACTTCGGCGCCAACAACAAGTACGGCTGGTTCCCCTCGGCCTCGGCGGCGTGGATCATCTCCGAGGAGCCCTTCTTCGACGCGGCCCGCAAATGGGTGAGCAACCTGAAGCTGCGCGCCAGCTACGGTACGGTGGGCAACGCCTCGATCCCCAACTACAGCACGATCTCGCAGTACAGCAACGACCAGATGATCCTCAACGGCGCGCTGAACCCCTACGTCGTGCTCTCGAACCTCGGCAACGCCGACCTGAAGTGGGAGACCTCGAAGCAGTTCAACGTCGGTCTCGACGTCTCGCTGTTCGACAACCGGCTGGAGCTGATCATGGACTACTACAACAAGACCACCACCGACCTGCTTTTCCAGAAACAGGTTCCCTACACGACGGGATACGCCACGACGTGGACCAACCTGGGCAAGATCCGCAACAAGGGTTTCGAGCTCACGATCTCGTCGCGCAATATCAGCCACAAGAATTTCCAGTGGACGACCGACCTCGTCTTCTCGACCAACCGGCTCATGGTGATCGACGTCGGCGGCGAGCGCATCGACCTGGGCAACAACGCCATCGCCGAGGCCGGCAAGCCGTGGGGCTCGTTCTTCGTGCTGAACCGTCTGGGAACCTGGGGCCTCGACGAGGTGGACGAAGCCCGCAAATACGGCAAGAAACCCGGCGACCTGAAGTTCGAGGACCGCAACCACGACTACGTGATCGACGACAACGACCGCCGGATCATGGGCAACGGAACCCCCAAGGGCGACATCACGCTGGTGAACACCTTCCGCTACAAGGGCTTCTCGCTCATGGTGGACCTGAACGCCGCCTACGGCTTCAAGATCATGGGCATCACCACGACGATGATGGAGAACCGCCAGCTCTACGGCAACTCCATGAAGTCGGTGCTCAACGCCTGGACGCCGGAGAACCAGAACTCGATGATCGCCGCACTGCGCCTCCCGTCGGACGTGAACTTCGGCGAGAACGAGAAGGACTCGCGGATGCTCTACGACGGCGACTTCCTGCGCATCCGCAACATCTCGCTCTCGTACGACTTCAAGCCGGAGCTGCTCCGCAAGCTGCGCGTCATCAAGGGCCTGAGCATCGGCGTCAATGTCGAGAACCTGCACGTATTCACCGAATATCCGGGCTACGACCCCGAGGTGGGCGCCTTCAACACGGACCGCGGCCAGAGCATCGACTTCTACTCCTACCCGCACCCGACGACCGTCTCGGCCAACATCAAGATCACCTTCTAACAACCGAATCCCTATGAAAAGAGAGATATTGAACATCGGCTGGGCGCTCGCCGCGACGGCGGCGCTGTCGTCGTGCGACTCGTTCCTCGAGGAGTCGCCCAAGACCTTCCTTTCGCCGAAATACTACTTCCAGACGGAAAACCAGATCACCGCCGGCGTGAACGGCCTCTACACCTTCGTGGACGACATCTTCGACGGCGACATCGAGGTGGGCACGCAGAACTTCATCTTCCTGGACTACCTGCCCGGCTACGGCATCCGCCCGCGCGCCGCGAGCAGCCTCTACCTCTCGCAGGCGCTCAACCTCTCCGTCACCGAGGAGAGCACCCACGTCGAGAACCTCTGGAAGTCCTCCTATTTCGCCATCGAGAACTGCAACGGCGTGATCGCCGGCATCGAGGCGGCCAAGAACGTGGAGATCGCCGAGGACACCCGCAACAAGCTGCTGGGCGAAGCCTACTTCCTCCGCGCGTACAACTACTTCAACCTCGTGCGGCTCTACGGCCCCGTGCCCCTGAAGAAGAAGACCACCTCCGACCTGTCGCAGGCGCAACTGCCCCTGTCGTCCGAGGAGGCGATCTACGAAGTGATCGTCACGGACCTCACGCAGGCCGAGAAACTGATGGAGAACGCCCCCTGGACGAGCACCGACGGCCGCGTGACGAAGGGAGCCGTGAAGTCGATGCTGGCCAAGGTCTATCTCACGATGGCCGGCTATCCCCTGCAGAAGGGCGGCGAATACTACCGTATGGCCTACGAGAAGGCGCATGAGGTGTACGAGAGCGGGCAGTTCCGCCTGTTCGACACCTACGCCGAGATGCGCGACCCGGCGAACGCCAATTCGGGCGAGTTCATCTGGATGATCCAGCGCGAAGCGGACCGGGCCGGCTCCCCCGTGCACAACGACATGCTGCCCTATCCCGAACCCTCGAAGGCGATCTCGCAGAACGGCGCCTACGGCGGAGCGCTGGCTCCCGCACAGGCCTTCTACGAGTCCTACCCCGCCGGCGACCTGCGCACGGCCGAGAAGGGCTACTATTACACCGAGCACGAGGCGCAGGACGGCTCGGGCGTCGTGGAGCTGGGCGCCCCCTTCATCTACAAGTACTGGGACGCCAACGCCGCCGAAACGGGCAAGTCGGGCATGAACTACGCCCTGCTGCGCTATGCCGACGTCCTGCTGATGATGGCCGAGGCGAAGGCGCAGGCCGACGGCGGCTCCACCACCGACACGGACGCCGTGGAAGCCTACTACATGGTCCGCCACCGCGCCCTGCCCGACGAGGAGAAGCCCTCGAAGATCGACGTGAACCAGGTGCTCAAGGAGCGTTTCTGGGAGATCTGCTTCGAGACCCAGACATGGTACGACATGCTGCGCACGCGCAAGGCACTGAATCCCACGACAGGTCAGATCGTGGACCTCATCGGCTGCCAGACCCCCGGCCACACCGAGGGCGCACGCTTCGAGGAGGCCGACCTGCTGCTGCCCTACCCGCTCCGCGAGAAACGTCTGAACCCCAACCTGGTACGGAAATAACCGGCCGGGAACGTCAAAAAAAACGTGAGATGAAATTCCGATTCAGATATGCGGTCCTCCCGTGCCTGCTGCCGGCCTTCGCGGCGGCATGCAGCACCGAGGCCACACACCGCAGACCCAACATCTTCGACGACGAGGAGTCGTTCGCGGCCGTGACGTTCTCGTCGAACGCCGACTCGCTCTTCCTCTCGTGGGAGCTGACCGACGACCGCATCCAGTTCGACAGCTACCGGATCACGGACAACAAGTCGCAGCAGGTACTGACGGTCGGCCGCGACGAGACCTCGTGCCTGCTGACGCACGTGCCGTACAACGAACCCGTAGCAGTCTACCTGTCGCTCGTCGCGGGCGGCGAGGTGGTGAAGACGGCCAAGACGGACGTCGTGATCGACGGCCTCGACAAGACGACCGCCGCGACGCTGATCCCCGACCGGGGCAGCGTCACGGGCGGCGACGGGACCTACTCGATCCCCCTGCCCGACGGCCGGAGCATCTTCCTCATGGGAGACTCCTACATCGGGCCGGTGACCAACGGCCAGCGCCCGACCTCCGACCACATGTTCCGCAACACCTACATTCTCTACGACGAGGGGCGGGTGAGCGCGATCTACGGCGCCGGAGGCGACGGGAACGCCTCGGCGGCCGTACCGCCGGGTGTATCGGACGAGAGCAGGAAATGGTACTGGCCCGGCCACGGATTCGTCGAGGGCAACACGCTCTACGTCTTCCAGACGGTCATGTACCAGGGAGCCGAGGGCATGTGGGGATTCCGCTACGAGACGACCGACATTCTGGAGTACGAGCTGCCCTCGCTGACGCTGCGGCGCACGACCCGCATTCCCTTCCGCGGTTCGGAGGACATCCACTACGGCATGGCCGCGCTCAACGACGGCGACTACGTTTACGTCTATGCCCAGGTGGACGTCACCAACGACGCCGATCCGATCTCCGAGGTGCTGGTCGCCCGCACCACCCCCGCGAAACTCTGCACCGACTGGGAGTACTACACCGGTTCGGGCTGGAGCACGGACCCATCGGCCGCCGAGCGGCTCGAAGGGCTGGCGAGCGTGCCGGTCTCCTCGCAGTTCAACGTCTTCCGCCTGCGCGACAAGTACGTGCTGCTGACGCAGAACAAGCGTTACAACAGCGGCGAGATCTACACCTTCACGTCGGACAGCCCCGCGGGACCGTGGCGCAATAAGCAGCTGATCTACAGGATTCCCGCCATGGAGAACAGGAAACTGTTCACCTACAACGCCATGGCGCACCCCCAGTTCGAAAAGGACGGCATGATCCTCGTCAGCTACAACGTCAATACCGAAGAGTTCTCACAACAGTTCAGCGACGTCAGCACCTACCGGCCCCGTTTCTTCTGGATCGGAATCGACCGGATATTGAACAGCAAGCGATAACCACAAAAAACAGAAACCATGAAAAAATACGCATTGATACTCACGTGCGCGGCGGCCTGCGCGGCGCTCACGGGCTGCGAGGATGTCTCGGACCGTATGTCGTCCGACTACCCGAGCACCTACGACATAAAATACGGCATCCGCCAGGTCCTCCAGTACGACCCTATGAACATCAACGGAATCGACGTGGCGGAGAAGTTCGACTTCTTCGGCACGCTGCGCTTCACGATCCACGTCAAGGACAACCGGATGGCCAGCCTCGAGTTTTCGAACGGCGACGTGCCCTTCTCGCCCTACGCCTTCGAGATTCCCTCGGGCGAGGTCGAATGCTACCTGGACACCGAGGCGCTGCCCAACGAGCTGCGGATCAAGGGGACGGACAACGTCGTCGCCTACTTCCAGAACGGCGAGTTCTCGGTCCCGTTCCAGCTCGACTGCGAGGAGCTCAACTACAAGTACACTTTCAAGGAGATTGTCGAATAATTTAACCCGGAACGCGTTATGAAACCTCTGAACAGATTCAAATATTGGATAATGACCGCCGTCGCGCTGCCGCTCATCGGCATCGGCTGCATGGAGATCGTGGAGATCATCCATCCCGAGGATGCGAAGGTAAACAGCGACATAGACATTTCGGTGAAGATCAAGTTCACGGCCGAGACCGACCACCGCTCAGAGATCGCCTTCGCGATTCTCGCGCCGAAGGCCTGGAACATCCGGGAGAACGCCTCGCTGACGCTGACCACCGAAGGGTACGTCAATCAGGGATTCGCCGAGGTCGTGGACGAACAGATGACGCCGATCCCCGAGGGCGCCATCGAGCCCGGCACGGGCCTGCCCTGGCCGGACGCCTACCAGAGCCAGATCGGCCTGATGGGCAACACCGGCCCGATGGAATGGGTGATCTTCCAGTCGAAGACGTCGTTCGACGTGAACGACCAGCGCGAAAACGGCAAGGAACCGATCGTCGGCACGGTGAAAATCCGCCTCAAGACCGGCCCGCAGGCCATCAAGTGCTTCATGGGCTACGGCTGGTGCAGCCTGAACAAGGGCTTCGACGTGGGCGGCGACGACGGCAAGGGCAGCAACCGGCGCTACAAGGAGAACGAGAAGTCGAAGGTGCTGACCGTGACGGGCGGCGACCTGCCGATGCTCGACTACACGGTGGAGAGCCTGGTATCGACCGTCCCGTCGGTATTCGGCTACGGCGACATCTTCTCGGTGAAGTTCTCCGCCGTATCCGGCTCGACGGAGACCGCCCTGAACGGCCAGGAGAAGGTCTATCTCTGGGGCAAGGCCGTGTACGACGGCGGCAAGGAGGTGATCGTCGATGAAATCAGCGACAAGACCCTCATGGAGAAGATCAGCGAAACGGCCTACCAGAAATACATCTACCCGCGGCACTTCTTCGGCCTGCCGGCCGACGCCGAGATCGAAGCCACCTACTTCCACTTCACCAACGAGGACCGGAGCATCGTCGTGACGGACCCTGCCTCGGGCGAGGACTTCCTCGTCTCGGAGACCGTGGAATAATCCCCACCCCACACGACCGAAGGGACCGGCCGGGAAATACCCGGGCACGGTCCCTTCGGCCGTTTTTCGGGCGTTCTCCTCATCATGACGCCCTGACCGATCCGGGAATCGTTCCGGAACGAACGGCCGGTTCCGTCCGGCGCAGCCGCACAATCGTACAACCGAAACCGGCCCGAATTTTCCCGATTCGAACACGCGGCGCAATTCACCCCCCCCGCCTCGCGCCCCGCCCGGGCCGCAGTACCGTCCCGCCCCGGTCCGCCGTCGCTCCGATCCGCCGGATTTCCGCAGCCTGCCATTCGATTTTTCCTCCGGTCCCACACGGACATTCCGCAGACCGGGCACCGAACGCCGCATCGTCTTTCCCCGCAAACCAGCCCCGTCATCGTCCGGCGCGATTCCGATATCCATCCGACATGGATCGGTCCTGAAGAACAATAAATGCGTCCTGCATCAATTTTTTATTCTAAAATTTGGATAATATCTACAATATTCGCTATATTTGAAATACGAACATACCCGAAAGTATGTTTGGCTGTTCAATCAAACGAAACTACCAAAGCAACTCACCCACAAAGAACAGCCAGGGACGTATTATGCACGGTTCTTGGCTATTTGTGGGAGTATTGGTAGTACTCGTTTGAAAGTCAGGAATCCGTGCATGTCCTTGGAACCATTTGAAACCGAATGAGGATATGCCGAATGGAAACGATTCGAATGCAGGCGGGGAAAACGCTCTCCAAGCCCCTGACCGGTCACCGGACAGATTCCGGATAAAGTTTCGTCGTTTTCGGACGGATTGTCCCCTCAAAGCGCAATGCCCGGCATCCATGATTCGCCCCGGAATTTTTCCGGAGCCGTCCGGACATCCGTCGCTCTGCGGGACCGTACGCTCCCCGCTTATCCATTTCGACCCTCGAGACTGCGGCGCAGCAGCCTCATACACACACCCTGCGGATCCGCGACGGAGAAGAATTCGTCGTACAGTGACGCAACACACACGCAGGAGGGGCCGTCCGGTTCGTGCCGGCGGCCCCGTTTTTTCGGCCGAAACCGCAGTCTCCATGTCCCGTGTTCCCGAATCATCCCGAATATGCCCACCCGCGCAAACCGGAATCGGAATCCAACGAACCGGCCGACAGCAAAAGAAAAAGGCCCGACGGTCTTCGACCGTCAAGCCTTTCCATCAGTCGGGGTGACTGGATTC
>ERZ779843.4359-NODE-4359-length-10830-cov-2.380510_pt1 | contig 10830 bp, 4 predicted proteins | sample MGYA00511560_ERZ779843 | MGnify/ENA primary metagenome ERZ779843 (study PRJEB29588, sample SAMEA2158062) | human gut metagenome | biome: human gut; feature: human-associated habitat; material: faeces | place: Denmark | collected 2008/2010 ... | reverse complement strand
GGGTTGTGTCATCGGCCGCTATGGAAACCGGATCAACCATGCCTCGTTTTCCATCGATGGTCAGAAATACGAACTGGTGCCCAATGAACTGCGGGACGAAGTCCCCGTCCAGTGTCATGGCGGTCCCGAGGGCTTTGACCGCTTTGTTTGGGAGAGTACGCCCCTGCAGGAGAAGGATCGGGTCGGCGTGCGATTCCAGCGTGTCAGCCCCGATGGTGAACAGGGTTATCCCGGAAATCTGAATTGCTCGGTGACCTATTGGTGGACCGAAGAGAATGTCTGCCGCATCGAATATGAGGCGACCACCGACCGCCCGACTGTCGTCAACCTCTCGAACCATACGGTATTCAACCTGAAAGGTCCCGGGGACCGTTATGTCATGAATCATCTGATGCAGGTGGAGTCCGATACGTATGTCCTGGCCAACCGGCAGCTTTGTCCCGACCGGCTCCTTCCGGTGGAGGGTTCGCCGTTTGACTTCCGGCAGATGCGCCGGGTCGATTATCGGTTGGATAACTATGCCGATGAGCAGTTGCGCATCGCCAATGGTATGTCCGGGTGTTGGATCATCCGGGATTGGGACGGGTCGTTGCGGAAGGTCGTGGACCTCTACGCTCCGGAGAGCGGCCGCGGAGTCGTGACCCTGAGTACCGAACCGGCCTTTCTGACCTTTACGGGTCGGACGTTCGATGGCAGTCAGATCGGGAAATGCGGTCCGATGGAAAAGTATTGCGGAATGCTGCTGGAAACATTTCATGTTGCCGATTCGCCGAATCAGCCCGAATTCCCGTCAACTGTGCTCCGGCCCGGGGAAACCTACTCTTCGATAACCGAGTGGCATTTTTATGTCAAGTAGCATGATCCGCCCTTTTTTTGTGTCGTTGACGCTGTTCGGACTGCTGCTCTCCGTCCGGGTTTGGGGTTACGAATTCACCCACCTGACCAAGGACAACAACGGCCTCTCCTATGACGGAATCAGCGCCATCATGCAGGACTCCCGGGGCTTCATCTGGATCGGAACCTACAAGGGCCTGAACCGCTATGACGGAAATACGTTCAAGGTGTACGGAATGTTGGAAATGGGCCTTGACTCCGATTTCGTTTATTCGATTGTTGAAGATTCGGAGGGCAATCTCTGGATCGGGACCGATAAAGGGGTCTGCATGTACAGTTACCGGCAGGATCGCTTCGTTCCTCTGCGTACGGTCAGCTCCGAGGGCTCCGTCATCACCAATAAGGTGACGTTCATCACCGTTGAACCCGACGGCAGGGTCTGGATGCTTGTGAACGATCAAGGCTGTTTCGCCTATGACATTCACCGTGGGGAACTTCACGAATGGCCCTATCGGAAGATCGGATTTTCGGGATTCCGGAAGATGCTCCGGTGCGTCGACGGCGATGTGTGGATCTCCCGCTATCACTCCAATCTTTACCACGCGGACAGTTCGTTTCGGGAGGTACATCCGGTGGTGTTGGGGGATCAGTCGGATTTTTTCGAGGATGACGAGATCGAGGGGCTCTTCTATGCTCCCGACGGCAGCCTCCTCGTTGCCAGTATGAAACGGGGGCTCTCCGAAGTCGATCTGGTTGCGAAACGTGTCGAGGTGCTGTTGGCGTTGCCCGAGAACTCGCTATTGCAACATGCCTTTCTGGAGAACGACCGCAATGTCTGGCTGTCGACGTCGAAGGGTGTCTGGCGTTACGATCTGCTTACGGGAGAGTCCCTGTGCCTGCGGAACGACGAGATGGACATGTTCTCGCTGTCCAACGATTATACCACCTGCACGTTCGTGGACAAGGACGGCGGCTTGTGGGTTGGGACGAAGGATGCCGGGGTCAATTATTCGGGCCCGAGCCAGAACAATTTCGAGAAACAGTATCTTGCCGACGGCGAGTCGTTGGAGAATGTCCTGGTCAGCGGCTTTGCCGAGGATGAAGCGGGGCGGATCTGGGTAGCCACGGAGGAGAAGGGGCTGCTGGTCTACGATCCGCAGGCACACCGGACCTCGAAATACCGGCTTGAGGGGATTCCGTCAAGAATCTGCTCGATTTGCTATGACGACGGATATTTGTGGTTCGGAACGCGGGTCGGACTGTTCCGTCTGGATATTGCCGCGAACCGGCTCAAGGTCTATGGCGTTCTGAAGCGGGTGCAGGGCGTGAACGATCCAAATGTCTACATGATTTACAAAACTTCGGACGGAGAGATCTTTGTGGGTACGACGTTGGGGCTTTTCCGATATGAACGGTCGTCAGACTCGTTTCTTGAAATTCCGGCGTTCGACGGTATTTTCACCACCTCGGCGGTCGAGGACCCGCTGCATCCAGGGGTTGTCTGGTTCTCTAGCTATGCGAACGGGGTCTATTGTTGGGACTCCATCTCGGACAAACTGGTCAATTACGACGCTTCGTCGGGTTGCGGACTGACCAACGACAAGATCTGCTCGATTTTCATCGACCACAAGGCACGGATCTGGGCTGTGGGCTTCAGTATTGGGGTTGCAATGTTCGACCGTGAAAGCGGACGCTTCACGGTGTATGACCGCCGCAACGTCCAGGCACTGACGTCCGATGTCTTTTTCAAGGCGTTGGAGGATAAGGCCGGGAACCTGTGGCTTGCCTCCGACGAGGGCCTTGTGGAGTTCAATCCCGAGATCGGCGGCGGATATGTCTATACCCGTATCGATGGTCTGCTGGATTCGAAGTTTACGAACAGCGCCTTCCGGAGCGCCTCCGGAGACATGTACTTCGGATCCGACAATGGCTTCATCCGATTCAATCCCGAAGCGCTGCCGAGAACTTCGAACATTCCCTCCGTGGTGTTGTCCTCCATGCAGATCGGCGACCATGAAGCCCGGTTTGCGGAGAACCTCGATCTCATGTCGAAGATTTCGCTCGATCGCGAAAACAATTCGTTCGGGTTCAATTTTTCGCTGCTCGGGCTTTCGGCTCCCTTCTCGAACAAGGTTCAGTGTCTGCTGGAGGGGTATGAGAGCTCCTGGCGGGACATTGCCGCTACGAAATCGGTCTTTTATTATAATGTACCTCCCGGGCAGTACCGGCTTCGGGTACGGGCTCAGTCCGATGAGAAGTGGATGGAGGGACGGCCGCCGCTTGTGATTGCCGTACATCCGGGCTTCTGGGCCTCGGTTCCGGGGGCGATGTTGGTTGTTCTGATCGTATTGGTCGTGTTTTTGCTCTGCGTGCTGGTCATTCAGCATCGCCTCCGGCTGCGTAAGGAGCGCGAACAGGAGGCTTATCAGAAGGCCAAGGACGAGGAGATGTTCCATGAAAAGATGAATTTCTTTTCGCATGTCATCCATGAGATCAAGACGCCGCTGACGTTGATCAAGACGCCCTTGAGCAATGTGATGAGCCGGTGTGCAGATGAGGAGAACCAGCACGACCTGAACGTTATGTACCGTAGTGCGGAGTACCTCTCCAAGCTGGTGAACGAACTGCTGGACTACGTCCGCATCGAGCGGATGGGCTATGCGCTCAAGTGCGAACCCGTCGATTTCCTGGAGCGGCTCCATTCGTTGCTGTTCAGTTTTGCGGATGTCGCCCGGGACCGCAATCTGACCATCGAGGTGCAGGCTGATCTGGAACAGGCGGTCGTATATGCCGATTCGGCCGCTTTGGATAAGATCCTGAACAACCTGCTGCTCAATGCGATCAAGTATGCGGAGACGAGTTTGACCATCTGCGTCCGTACGGACGAAGGACGGGTTGTGGCTGATTTCATCAACGACGGCCCCGGGATCCCGAAGGAGTATCGGGACGAGATTTTCAAGCCTTTCGTCCAGTATCAAAACGATTCGACTCCGGTTTCAGGCGGTGTGGGAATCGGTTTGCCGCTGGCCAAGAATCTGGCTCGGATGCATTCCGGCGATCTGATCTTATCCGGGCGTACGGACGTGACGGACTTCGTGTTGACCCTGCCGATGGTCGATTCCGAAGAGAAGACGCCCGAGATGGGGGGTGAGGAGCTTTTCGAGGAGGAGAAGAAGACGGGACCGGAACTTCCCTGTATTCTGATCGTGGACGACAACCGCGAATTCCGCGAGTATCTGGCCTCGAAACTCGCCGAGAACTATGCGATCCTCATGGCTCCGACGGGTGTCGAAGCCTTGAAAATCCTCAAGGAGAGCGATGTGGACATGTTGTTGACGGATATCTCCATGCCCGGAATGTCCGGCCTCGAATTGTGTGCGAAGGTCCGCGAGGATATTGAAATTTCGCACATCCCGGTCCTCATCATCTCGGCCCGCGGTTCCGTACAGTCGAAAATCCAGGCGATGCAGGCCAGAGCGGACCTCTATATCGAGAAGCCTTTCGACCTGCAGTACCTCGTTTCGAGTATCGAGAACATCCTCGACCGCCGGGTACTCCTGCGCAATGCGCTGGAGCAGGGAGTCTCGGGAATGGCCGTCGACATGTTCGGACTCCCCAGAAAGGATGAGGAGTTCCTGGAGAAGTTCAGCTCCATCATCCGCGAGAATCTCGGGAATGCCGAACTCTCGAACGAATTCCTGGCCGAACAGATGAATATGAGCCAGTCGACCCTGGTGCGTAAGATCCGCAAATTGTTGAATACGTCGCCGAACAACTATGTCCGTTCGATGCGGATTGCGGCCGCTGCGGAGATGTTGAAGAATTCTCACGGAAACAATATCTCCGAAATCTGTTATTCGGTCGGTTTCTCGAATCTCTCCTACTTTACCAAATGCTTCAAGGAGAAGTACGGTAAAACCCCTACTGAAATTGTACGGGATCAGGCCTCCGAGCAGTAGATTGTGGCTTGGAAGGCCTTCTGGCGGGCATTGATTGGAATTTTGCATCTTTTGCATCATATCTTTTGATCGGTTTTGCCTGCTGTGGATATATTTGTTCATCGATGCAAACCAACTTAAAACCACCAATCAAATGAAAAGAACTTTACATCTGGTTTTGGCTGTTGCCGCACTGACTCTGGTCGCGTGCGGCGAGGCTGAGGAGAACAACCATGGGTTGAAGTACGACTCCCTGGATGTTAATTTCTCTGCCACGAAGGCCGGAAGTGAGTGGTCCGAAGACGACGTTGTCGGTGTTCGGGCGACCTGCACGCGGAACGGAACGGAGAATGTCCTGATGAGTGCGAATGATCCGGCCTGTTTCACTCCGGTTGCTGCGTCGCAACAGGCCTATCTGGTGAAGAAGAGCGATGGTGACAACATCATTGCCCGGTCCGGAGACCACAATTATCGTTTCTACGCCTATACGCCTTACGACGCTTCGATCAAGGATCTCTCCAAACTTCCGGCGAGCATCCCGGACGAAGTGGTATTCGGAGAGCCGTTGCAGAGCCTGTATGTAGCCGAAGCCTCTGTGACCGGTGTTGTGGCACCCGTGGCGATGGATTTCCAAACGCCCTCCTGCCTGCTCACCCTGGAGATTCCGGACGACATCGTTGCCATGTCGAACACCGTGCTGAAAAAAATGGTCGTCAAGGCTTCCGAGGATCATCCGTTGACCTCGGATATCGCCTATGAAGCGACCTATGATATTTATACGGGAAAAACAACGGTGGTTAACGGCTCCGGAGCCCGGGAGATTATGATGGATTTCGGCGCGAACGGCTATGAACTCCCGTCGGGATATACGCCGGTGACGGTGCTGATCGCCCCCTTTACCGTGCCGGAGGAGGGGTTGCGTGTGGAATTTACCGATGTCGACGGTGCGACGAACTCCGTTCCGCTGCTGGCCAACCAGGCCGGTACGTCGTATGCGGCCGGTGAGGTCATTTCACAGACCCTGAGTTCGTCCAGCGACGGCATCATACCTTGTACGTCTCCCGTCGAGTGGCCGATCGGCTATCGGCGTATTCAATACGACGACCCAGCCGCTCTGGATGACCGACCATATCTGGACGGCCAGCCAGCCTCAGGCGACCATGACCTACGAGGTGTCGGAGGACAACCCCGCACCTGTCAAGATCGAGGTGAACAACTTCGTTCAGTACAACTACAGCTCGGGATGTGTCAAGGGCTCGTGGACGGGCGACTATTTCGAGTTTGACGTTCCGGTTCGGAACTTCAAGGCCGGCACGGAGGTGACGCTGACCCTGCCGACCTACGGACGCGGCGCCCCGTTGTTCTGGGATGTCTACTACCTCGACGGTGAGGAGTGGAAATGCGACCGCTCGTCGCATACTTCGCCCGACGGACAGTTCACGATGACGTCGACGCTGATGATCGAACACGGTAATCGGGACGGCAGTTTCGAGGGTATCAAGTACGAAGTCAAGATGCGCTTCGAGAATGCCATCCAGAGCGGACACCTGAAGATCCGTTTCCAGGTGGCGCATGGTGGATACATTACCAACCCTGCGGGCGCCTATTCGACGGCGTGCCGCGAGCTGACGGCCGAAGAACGGAAGACGTTCGATATCGGTGCTACATTGTTTGCGTTCGTGAACAAATCCGGCAACGTGAACTCCGTCAAGATTGAATGGTAAACAGTTTAATGAAGGAACCCGTTATGAAAAGCATATTCAGCAAGATATTGTATGTATTGGTCCTCTTGGCGGTATCGCTGCCGGCCATGGCTCAGCGCAACGTCATTACCGGTGTGGTTTATGATGAGTCGGGGCTTCCGTTGACCGGCGCTTCGGTGATTGTCGAAGGCACAAACCGGGGCGTGACGACCGATTCGTATGGAAAATACCGGATCGAAGCTGCACCCGAAGAGGTGTTGGTCTTTAATTTCCTGGGCTATCGGAGCCAGAAATTCAAGGTGGGGTCCTCCACTGTCCTGAATGCCGAGATGGTGCCGGAGTCCCAGGTACTCGATGAACTGGTCGTCGTCGGTTACGGCGTGCAGAAGAAGGTGAATGTGACCGGTTCGGTCTCTACGGTGGATTATGAGGAGCTGTCGCAGTCCCGTCCCGCTACAACGACGTCGGGTCTGTTGCAGGGTGTAAGTGCGGGTCTGTATGTCTCGCAGACCTCCGGAAAACCGGGCAGCGAAGGAGTTTCGATGCGGATTCGCGGCGTGGGAACGCTCAATGATGCCGCGCCGCTGGTCATTGTGGACGGTTTCGAGGGGACCATCGACAATGTGAATCCGCAGGATATCGCCTCGATTTCGGTCTTGAAGGATGCCGCCTCCTGCGCCATCTATGGAAACCGCGGAGCCAACGGCGTGATCCTGATTACGACCAAAACGGCCAAGGAGGGTCGCTTCAATATCGAGTATACCGGCATGGTGGCCTATCAGGAGCCGGAACACTATTTCGATGTCATTTCGAATTATGCCGACTACATGGATATTATGAACGAGTCGGCTTGGAATGTCGGCAAGGCCAATGTGTTCAGCCAGACGATGATCGACCTGTGGCGCGAGAAGGAGAAGGATCCCAACGACATTGCCGATTCGGGCTATCCGAACTATGTGGCCTATCCCAACGTGGACTGGATGGAGGCGATCTTTACCCCTTCGGTCTATCAGAAGCATTCGATCTCGGCCAGCGGCTCGACGGAGCGTATCAAATATCTCATGTCGGTGTCGTATATGAACAATCCGGGTGTAATCGACAATTCGGCCGTGACGCGAACCTCCTACCGGCTCAATCTCTCGTCGGACGTGACCAAATGGCTCGAAGTCGGGGCACGGATCTATGGGTACCGTTCGGATACGGAGTTGGCGGATATTACCGGGTCGATGACTCTGCTTTCGCGGGGCGTTCCCTGTATCTATCCCTACTACGACGGGAAATACGGCTGGATGGAGAACCCCGAGCAGAGCTCCGAGTCGCGCAATAACCTCTACTACTTCAACCGTTACAAAGGCTCGAATGTCACGCATTACAACAATGCGACCGCCTTTGTCAATGTCAAACTGCCGTGGAACATCCGCTATCATGCGTCGTTCAACTACTCCTGGCGGGATGCTCTGCAGAAGCAGCATCCGACCTTGGGCGATGCCTATTCGTTCAGTCGCGACGAGGTGGCCTACAGCTATAATGACTTGAGCAAGCTCTATCTGACCTACACGCAGGGCCACACCGGAAGATGGGAGTTCCAGACGACGCTCGACTGGGCCGAAACATACGGGAAACACGATATCTCGGCCATGGCCGGTTTCGAGGCCTACTACCTCAACGACCAGAGCTTCTCATCGACCAAGACCGGCTTCGAGAACGATGTTCTGGAGGAGCTGGACAACGTCCTGGAGGCAACCTCGATCTCCGGATCCCAGACGGATTACGCTGCCGCCTCGGTCTTCGGTCGGGTCACGTACTCCTATGCGGACAAATATCTGGCCGAGGTCAATCTCCGTTATGACGGTTCGTCTCGTTTTGCCCGTCAGTCCCGGTGGGGACTTTTCCCCTCGTTCTCGGCCGGATGGCGCATCTCGCAGGAGGATTTCCTGAAGGGTACCTGGGTCGACAATCTGAAATTGAGACTCTCCTGGGGCAAGTTGGGCAACAACTCGATCGGAAACTATGACTATTTGTCGACTTATGCCTCGGGCTATTCCTATCCGTTTGGCGGGAAATTGGCTTCGGGGGCCGTGTCGACCCTGTCGAACGATCTGCTGGAGTGGGAAACGACGACCTCTTTCGACGTGGGTCTGGAGTTCGCCACGCTGAAAAACCGACTGACGTTCGAAGCTGACTATTATGACAAGCAGACCGACGGCATTCTCTACAAGGCTCCGGTTTATGCGACCATCGGCAACAAGAGCGCACCTTATCAGAACCTTTGCGGGGTTTCGAACCGGGGCTTCGAATTTACGATCGGATGGCGTGATCAGGTGAAGAATTTCCGCTACGGCATTTCGGCCAACTTTACCCGGAACTGGAACAAGGTGACCAAATACAACGGTCGGCTCAAGGCCGGCTGGGTGACCGACGCCAACGGTGTGCGGAGTTATGTCACCAACATCGGCGATGTCTCTACGGTGGTCGATGCGGCACGCCGTACGATCGAAGGCCGGCTCATCAACGAGTATATCCTGGTCAACACCTATTCGGGTGACGGCTCCTACTTCTTTGCGGACGGGTCTGTGAATCCGGCGGGAGGTCCGCGGGACGGAATGATCCGCACGCCGGATGATATGACCTGGTTGGAGGCCATGGTGGCTGCGGGCAACTCGTTCCTTCCGAACCAGCATATCGCCAAGGACGGAATCTGGTATGGTGACTACATTTACGAGGATGCCAACGGTAACGGCGTTTACGGTGACTCGAACGACTACACGTTCCAGAATGTCAGCCAGACGCCCAAGTATTACTACGGCTTCAACATCGAACTCGGCTGGAAAGGGATTGATTTCTCGGCCCGCTTTGCCGGAGCTGGCGGCGGAGCCCGTTACTGGAGATACGTGGGTTACAACGCCTATTCGACGGATCCCAAGTTTACGCTGCCTTACGAAATAGCCTACGACCACTACTTCTTCGACCCGGAGAATCCGGATGATCCCCGGACCAATCTTACTTCGAAGCACGGACGTTTGACCATGAACTACGGCTCGGAACAGAACGGTGCCAATATCTATTCGACCCTGTTCCTCTACAAGACGGACTATCTGAAACTGAAGAACCTCACCATCGGCTATACGCTTCCCGAGCGTCTGACGCGGAAGGTCGGAATCGGATCGCTGCGGATCTTCCTGACGGGTGACAATCTCTTCACGATTACGGATTATCCCGGGATCGATCCGGAATTCACGGACAACATGAACTATTACGCCAATCTGCGGCAATATACGATTGGTCTGAACATCAAATTCTAATGCATACGGGTATGAAAGCTCTCAAAATATCGATTCTTGGTGCGGGACTTCTGTCGTTGATTTCGTGCAACGAATTTCTGGACCGTTATCCCTACAGTGAGAACAGCTCCTCGACCATGTTTTCCTCGGCGACGTTGGCCGAAAGTGTGGTGACGGGGGTCTATTCCAACCTGCTCTACGATTACAATTCGACGGACCGTTCCGTCCTGAACTGGGATTCGTTCTCTTCGGTCATGGACCCGCAGGAGGGAATCGTCAACCTCGATTACAACTACCTTTTTGGGACGCTGCAGCCGAACAATTCGATGTTCCAGACCTATTGGAAACGTTTCTACGAGGGGATCAACCGGGCCAATGATGTGATCGAGAACATCGGCCGGGTGCCGGACATGTCCGATGCGACGAAGGCGAAGCGCATTGCCGAGTGCAAGTTCCTGCGGGCCTATCACTATTATCGCCTGAATGCGCTGTGGCGCGGGGTCCCCTATTACGATCGGAACCTGGCTCCGGACGAGTATCGCCTGGGCCGCTCGTCGGAAGAGGAGATTTGGAAACTAGTCGTGAAGGACTGCACTGATTGCATTGATTGCTCCGAGATTCCCGATCGGTATGTGGCCGGGAACGCCGATTACGGACGCGTGACCAGGGGCGCTGCTTATGCACTGCGCGGCAAGGCCTACATGTGGCTTAAGCAGTACGATCTGGCCGAGGAGGATTTCGATAAGGTGGGAGACTGCGGATACGATCTTTACCCCGGTTCCTATGAAAGCCTCTTCACCGAAACCAACGAAAAGTGCGAGGAGATGGTTTTCTCGGTGCAGATGGTGGAAGAGGAGGGGCAGGGCAACGCTTTCTCGAACAACTACGGCAATTATTGCACGGTGGGCTACGGCAAGTATCAGCACTATCTGAATGTGAATTTCATCGACTCCTTTGAGGAGATCGACGGGAAACCGTTCAGTTGGGACGATTACTTCCCGGGATACAGCTCGATGACGCCCGAGGCCCGCAGCGTCTACTTCCTGCGCAACGGGTTGACCGATACGGAGAAGA
>ERZ779843.4358-NODE-4358-length-10831-cov-2.602543_pt1 | contig 10831 bp, 8 predicted proteins | sample MGYA00511560_ERZ779843 | MGnify/ENA primary metagenome ERZ779843 (study PRJEB29588, sample SAMEA2158062) | human gut metagenome | biome: human gut; feature: human-associated habitat; material: faeces | place: Denmark | collected 2008/2010 ... | reverse complement strand
CTGCAGCTCGCCGCCGGACAGTTCGTTGCAGTACCTCCCAGCGAGTTTTCCGACACCCAGTTCCTTTAGCATCTCATTAGCCCGGTCAAAATGATCTTTTTTCGGGGTATAGAAGAAACTGTTCTCTTTGTCGAGCCCCATGACGACCATTTCCAGAACTCCATAGGAGAATGCGCTCCGTTTTGCCTGCGGCACATAGCTGATCTGTTTCCAGAGTTCTTTATCGGAATGTGCGTTTAAATGCCTCTCCCCTGTTCCATGGCAAAAAACCCATGATGCATTTTAGAAGAGTCGTTTTTCCCACACCGTTCGGACCTAAGATCGTCATGATCTTCTGCTTCTCCAGGCAGAATGAGACATTCCTCAAGATTTCCCTTTGTCCATAAGAAAAACTGCCATTTTTTACTTCCAGTATCACGCGATCCCTGAAGTCTTTGTGCCACTTCAGGCCTTCGGCTTTTACCGGAATCAGATCCAGATAATTTATCTGTTGTTCCTGTTTCTTTTTTTTCATGCTTTTTTCTTTTTCTTAAGAGAGAAGTAAAACAGGGATGCGATCATCAGTACCATAAGAATGACACCACCGATGTTGCCAAAGTTTACACTCTCTCCGATGCTTGTGTTGATACCAAATACTGCGAAAATTGCCAGCAGGATACCTACCAGACCTTCTCCGGCGATCATACCTGCACAGTACAGTGTTCCGTCTGTGGACTGCTGTTCTTTTGTCTTTTCATCGACATTCTTACGTGCATCCATTACCATACGTACAACACCACCGATCATGATGGTTGCATTCAGGTAAATCGGCAGATACAGACCGATTGCGAACGGCATTACCGGGATACGCAGGATCTCAAGACCCAGTGCCAGGAATACGCCGACAAATACCAGGTTCCATGGCAGGTTTCCGCCCATGATACCTTCTACGATCATCTTCATCAGAGTTGCCTGAGGAGCCGGTACTTCTGCTCCGCCGTAACCCCATGCTGCATTCAGCAGGTAGAGAACACCGCCGATAGCCAGACCGGATGCAAGAACACCGATCAGCTCACCAATCTGCTGTTTTTTCGGTGTAGCACCAAGCAGATAACCGGTCTTCAGATCCTGTGAAGTATCGCCTGCGATTGCTGCGATAATACAGATAACAGAACCGATTGCGATTGCTGCTGTCATACCGTCGATACCTGTTTTGCCGCTTCCTTTGATCGCCATAGTTGCGATCAGCAGAGTAGCGATTGCCATACCGGATACCGGGTTATTGGAACTTCCTACCAGACCTACCATACGGGAGGATACCGTTGCGAAGAAGAATCCGAAGATTACGATCAGTGCTGCTCCAAGCAGAGTTACCGGGATAGCCGGTACTGCCCAGATGATAACAACCATGGCAACGATTCCGATCAGGATAAACTGCATCGGCAGATCCTGTGCAGTACGTGCAGTACTTGTATTTTTTCCGCCTTTTACGCTCTTCATAGAGTCGCTGAAAGTTTTTACGATCAGAGGCAGAGATTTGATCAGAGAGATGATACCGCCTGTTGCGATGGCACCTGCACCGATGTATTTTACGTAAGTACTCCAGATAGCTGATGCACCGCCGCCTGCATAAAGCTGAGCGATTGTTGTGCCTGCTTCTGCCGGATACAGCCAGGTATCAGGTCCGAACAGACAGATCAGCGGGATGATAACCAGCCATCCGAATACAGAACCAACAAACATGTAAGATGCGATCTTTGGTCCTACAATATAACCAACACCAAGCAGTGCCGGGTATACTTCCATACCGATCTCACCTTTGAAAGATTTAAAAGCTGCTGATACGTCTGCCGGGATCACCTTCAGACCATCAACGATAAATTTAAATACTGCTGCAAGTCCCATACCGGAGAATACCGTAGAAGCGTTTGCTCCGCCTTCTTCGCCGGCCAGAAGTACGTCTGCACATGCAGTTCCTTCCGGGTAAAGCAGTGTCAGGTGCTCTTTCACGATCAGGGCATTACGAAGCGGTACCATGAAAAGTACACCTAAAACACCACCGCAAAGTGCGATCAGTGTGATCTCGACAAGGCTCGGCATAGAGCAAAGACCCTCTTCTGCCCAGAGGAACAGTGCCGGCATCGTAAAGATCGCTCCTGCTGCAAGTGACTCACCGGCTGAACCGATGGTCTGTACCATGTTACTTTCAAGGATGGAATTCTTACGCATGATAATGCGAATAACACCCATAGATATAACTGCTGCCGGAATAGAAGCAGAAACAGTCATACCAACTCGGAGTCCAAGATATGCATTGGCTGCTCCGAAAATTACTGCGAGCAAAACACCCATAATAATGGAAGTCACAGTAAGCTCCGGCATGACTCTGTCTGCCGGAATGTACGGTTTGAATTCGTCTTTCTTATTCATTTCCTTTTCCTTTCATACTTTTTTCTTTTAACAATCCGAAAACCTTCGTATATCCGCCCTCTTCCATCTCCGGATCATTATTTACCTAAAATAATCCTTATGAATTGCTCCGCTTTTCCACAGCTTCTGCAATTCCGTATCATCATAGAACTATATTGTACCTAAAATCCGACTAAATTGCAAGAATATAATGCATTTTTCTACTTTTTTCCTGTTTTTCCCACTATTTTTTTGTGCACTTTTTGAGATTCCAGGGTCAAAAATCTGAAATCACACTATGATCCGGACGGAATCCGCACAATTTTCTGTTCCCCTTCCATCTCTGTCATCACAAGCACCGGCATATGGCGTTTACGAAGTGCATGGATCAGCGGATACACCGCAAAAAGATCTCCCTGTACATAGACTGCTTCCGGTTTGGATTTCAGAATCTTTTTCACCTGATCTTTGATCTGTGCTTTCCATTCCTGCTTTTCAAGTGTGGATTCACCGTAAATGCCGTCCCACTCCATCGGCGGAAGATCCGGCAGCTCCATGTGCACGATTCTGGCACCGGAAAACTGCGGAAGTTTGAAAAGCAATGCATCGGCTGCCTCATCTGTGCCAAGATTTACGATCACAACCTGCTCATGGAACTGCTGCTGACTGATCTTGCATGCCTTTATGGCATCTTCGAGCGTACTTGTCGTCATAAGAAATCCGCCCTTATGACAGAATTCTGCACCGGAAAGACCGCTCTCTTCTTTTAATTCTTCTTTTCTCTCTTCCTGATGGTCAAGCTCTTCGTAATGGCGTATCTGTTCTTCTATATGTTCTTTTTGATTCCTGCATTCATTTATGCATGTTTCTATCTTTTCATATTTCTTTAGAAATGTTAATATTTCTTTTTGATTGTTTTGCAGGATTTCTTTCTTCTGTAGTATGGTTTCCGATTGATTAAGATAGTTTTTTATTTCTTTTGTAATTTTATCTAATTCTTCTTTTTTTGCATTCATACTTTGATACTGTAAAATTGCATCCTGTATCCGCACCTTTTTTTCTGTAAGTACTGTCTCTTTTTCCGTCTTTTCCCGGCCAGCTTCTTTCTGTTTGTCTGTTAATTCCTGCAGCTGCTTCCGGCATTCCTGTAATTCCTTTTGAAGACTACGTTCCTGTACTTCCAGTTCTGTCAGGCGCTTTTCTTCCTCCAGATACCTTTTTTCTTCTTGCAGTACACGTCCCGCCTTTTTACCTGTTTGTATCCGTCCTGTTAAAAACTCATATTTCGCTTTTTCCGGCATTTTTTCTTCCAGTCGGCTCAATACCCGTTCATACGAATCAAAGAGCTGATTCAGCAGTTCTGCTTCCTTCAGCAGTCGGTTCTTATCTTCCAGTACCGTCTGCGCCCGGGAAGATTCTTTTTTGCATACTTTTTCCCACCGGTTTCCCTGATCAATGATCTCTTTCAAAATCACGGATATACGTTCTCTGTCCGGAATATCCTGCCCGGCAACCACCTTCCACTGCTTTATAAGTTCATTTTCTTCTGTACATTTTTCCAGCTGAACTTCTTCCGGCCACACACCTCCATCCTTCTTATATGACGGATATTCTACTCTGGCCATCTCAAGTTTCATTTCCTGAAGATTTTGTTCCAGCTTCACATATAACTGTACAGCCTGTTTTTTCAGTTCTTCCTGTATCCTGTAGTAAAACCGCGTCTGAAATATTCTGGAAAATATCTTTTTCCGTTCCCTGGACTCAGCCAGCAAAAGCTTGAGAAATTCTCCCTGTGCAATCATGGAAATCTGCGTAAACTGGTCTGCATCCAGTCCGATAATCTCGGAAATCTTCTGATCTGTCTCTCTTTTCTTTCCTTTGAATATGCTGCCGTCCGGCAATGTCAGTTCTACCTTCGGAGTTTCTTTCACATATCTCGGCGACCCGTCTGCATATCTTCTTTTTCCAAGTCGTAGATATTCCGGGTTTCTTCGTATCTTGTATTCTTTCTTTTGATACAAAAAAGTGTACTCTACATAAGTACTCGTTTCTTCTCCAGCATACTGGCTTCGCATCATATTTCCATCTCTGGTTCCTCCGCTGGTCCTGTCATACAATGCATAAGTAATCGCATCAAAGACCGTCGTCTTACCCGCACCTGTATCTCCTGTAATCAGAAACAGACCATTCGGGATCTCCGTAAAATCAATCTCTGTTTTACCGGCATATGATCCGAATGCCGACATAATTAGCTTTACCGGTCTCATCTACTCAACTCCCTTCGCCTTATCGAAGATTTCTTTCATGATCGTCTCTTCTTCCCCATTCATCTCTCTTCCCTGCATCTCCTTATAGAATTCCGCAAAAGAAGTAAAAGGATCTTTCATGACCAGTTCTTCATCCATTTCTTTTAATTTTGTTCTTGTCCGCTGATTATCCACTCGGATCTCCAGTATATGGGAAAATATCCGTTCCAGCTGCTCTTTCGGCTTATATGGATCGATTTCATCTGTCAGTGTAATACTGATATAATCATCTTTTTCCGTCTCTTGGGCTTCTTTTATAATCTCATCCAGTGTTCCTTTTTTCTTTCTGACATCTCTGAGCGGATGCAGCGGATAGCATGCAATTTCCGGCTTCTCGCCTTTTGCCTTTAATGTCACCACGGTAAGACTTTTATTCTGTGTACTCTCGCTGACCGAATACTTTAAAAGCGTTCCACAATAGCGGATCTCCGGTTTTCCGATACACTGTGCACCGTGAAGATGCCCCAGCGCTACATAATCAAATTCTTTCACCGATCCAATATCTACGTTATCAATCCCACCTACAGAAAACACTTCCGAATCACAGGTTTCCGGGCTTTCCGCTTTTTCGCCCACATAGAATTGATGTGAAACTAATACATTTCTTTTATCTTTATAATCTATCTTTTCCCGTTTAATAATTTCTTTTACAGCATCTGAATACGTTTCTGGTGTTCCGTCAACAAAAATATTTTTCACATATGCCGGCTTCATAAATGGAAGCAGATAAAAATCCACCTCTCCATATGCATCATGCAAAGTTACTTTTTCAATATGTTCTTCCGGTCTTTCAGGAACATTGCCGGCAAGGTAAATATGATGTCTCTTTAAAATCTCAGATGCATACTTCAGACGATCCGGCGAATCGTGGTTTCCACTGATAATCAGAATCGGAATCTCTGGTGTAATCTCTGAAAGATCCGTCAGGAACTCATCAAATACATTCACAGCTTCTGCCGATGGAACGGACTTATCATAAATATCTCCGGCGATTACAATTGCATCCGGCCGTAATTCTTTTGCATAAGTAATAACTTCTTTTAATATCACCTGCTGATCTTCTTTTAAATTATAACGATGAAGCTGCTTTCCAATATGCAGATCCGATAAATGAAAAAATTTCATACCTTTCCTCATCCCTTCTATTTTATTTGCATCTTTCTCTATTTTACACTATAATCAACTTATCTAACAAGTCTATACAAGAAAACGATAAACACAGATATGAGGTAATAAATATGTTAAGAGAAATTAATTTGGATGAAATATCCGATGGAAGATTATATAGCAGCAATGACATGGCCAAGACAGACTGTAAAGGATGTGATGGCTGCTCTGCCTGTTGTCATGACATGGGAAATTCCATCGTCCTTGATCCACTGGATGTATACCGGCTTTCCACCAATCTTTCCAAATCTGTAAACGAACTGCTGACCGGCCCTCTGGAACTTAATGTTGTAGACGGTATCATTCTTCCGAATCTGAAAATGGACAGAGCCGAAGAAGCCTGTTCCTTTCTGGATACTAATGGACGCTGTACGGTCCATGCATTCCGTCCCGGAATCTGCCGTATGTTTCCTCTTGGACGCTTTTATGAAAATCGGTCTTTCCAGTATTTCTTACAGATACATGAATGTCCAAAAACAGACCGTTCCAAAGTAAAAATCAAGAAATGGCTGGATACACCGAATCTGAAAACTTATGAAAAATATATAGCCGACTGGCATTTCTTTCTGAAAGACCTTCAGGAATATGTTATGAATCTTGCTTTCGATTCTTCTGCGAATTCTGACGGAACCGCCAGGACGATCAGTATGCATGTGCTGACGCAGTTTTATCTTACGCCTTATCCGGAAGATGGGGATTTTTATTCTGAATTTTATAAACGATTAGAAAAGTCGCGGCTTTTCACTCAATCAATTGGTATTTAATTTATCATCGTGGCCTCTCAGTCCATGAGAAAGACTTGGTGTTATGTTTGTGGCTAAGATTCCGTGATGTAAGAAAATCTAAGGGAGTCCAAATCTCCGTTAGTTTTTCTAAACATCCCTCCATATACACCACAAACACAACACCAAGTCTTTCTCATGTCGTGATTAGCCAATGATACTAAATTCAACAGCGGAATTGTAACCTTTGTATGTAATCAGAAAGTTAATAACCGTAGATATAAACTTACCATAATTCAATGTAACCTCTCCCTGAAGATTTAATTTCAGCTGATCGAAGTTCATTCCTTTCCTCATTGGTCTCTCATTTTGTACCTTTTTTATCTTATCATTTTTCTGATTTGACGGTCAATCATCCTGTTCTTATTTTCTTTCATGACATCCCCTCTATTTAGCCAGACACTTCTGAATTTTTTCCAGATTCTCTGCAAAATATATTCCTTCCTGCTTTTCTCTGGATGAAAGATCCATCTCTATCATATGCTCCAGAAGCTGCTTCAGGCTGTCATAATATCCGTTCAGATTATATAGAATACATGGTGCATCCAAATGCTTTAGCGATACCTTGGACATCACCTCCGTGATCTCTTCCAGTGTTCCCGTTCCTCCCGGAAATGCAATGAACGCGTCTCCAAGTTCTATCATCTTTGCCTTTCTTTCTGACATATCTTTCGTCGTGATCAGTTCCGTAATCTCGTCATATACAAATCCTGCATCAATAAAAAACTGTGGCTCTACACCGATTACTTTACCACCGGCCTGCAATACACTTTCTGCAAGTTCTCCCATCAGGCCGGATTTTGAACCGCCATATACAAGAGTATTTCCATTTGTTCCAATCCACACTCCCAACTCACGCACTGCTTCTTTTAAAAATGGGTCATTTCCTTCATTTGCTCCGAGATATACTGTAATATTCATTTTATACTTCTCCTTGTAAATCTTCTATTATCTTTCAAATAACGGATAGTTCTTCCAATGCCTTACACATATTCAACGAGTGCTAATTCAGTATCAATTCTTTTTCTCCATACAATGAATGCATTCATCTTTTTATAATCCCGTTCATAAATCATCTGGATTATCTCAAATACTGTCCTTATATCTGTATTACGGAATCTGATTGTTTTGCTCGGACCCCTGCTTTTTTTCCTTTTTTTCTGGTATAAAAGCATAGATTTCCGAAATGTAATCAGACTATAGACGGTGACACACACCTTTGACAATTTTGAAATATGCTTTGTTGTATTTTAACACAGCAGTATATATAATTGCAATAAATTATAACTTATATTGACTATAAAAAAGAAGAGGATCACCCGCTCTCTTTCAGGCAACCCTCTTTCCCCATTCATTATAATTCTATATGAATTTCTTATTTCATTACAATATTAATGATCTTCTTCGGAACATAGATCTCTTTGATCACATTTCCTGTCAGCTTGTCGGCAATTGCTTCTTTACCTGCTGCAAGTGCTTCTTCTTTGGAAGCGTCTGCAGAGATCTCGATAACTGCTTTTGTCTTTCCGTTGATCTGTACCGGAACTTTGATCTCATCATCTTTCATAGCGTTCTCGTCGTATTTTGGCCATCCGGCTTTGAATACGCTCTCTGTGTGTCCCAGTTCTTCCCACAGTTCTTCTGCAACGTGTGGTGCGAATGGTGACAGAAGTACTGCCATTGTAGATAATGTCTCTTTGTCGATTCCGCCCTCTTTCTTAGCGATCTCAAGCAGTTTGTTGTTGTGCTCCATGAATGCTGAGATTACTGTATTCAGGCTGAAGCTTTCCAGACGTGTTGTTACATCGTATACCAGTTTGTGACGCTCTTTGATCATCTCTTTTGTTGCTGTGATGTCTGCGTCCTTGCTGTCCATAACAAGGTTCCATACACGTTTCAGGAAACGGTTTACTCCGTCGATTCCTCTGTCATCCCACTCAGCATCTAACTCCGGTGGTCCAACGAAGAGTTCATACATTCTCAGGGAGTCACATCCATAGTCTCTTACCAGATCATCCGGTGATACAACGTTTCCTTTTGACTTACTCATCTTAATACCGTTCTTACCAGTGATCATTCCCTGGTTGAACAGTTTATGGAATGGCTCGTCAAAGTCTACGACTCCGATATCATATAAGAACTTGGTGTAGAAACGTGAGTACAGAAGGTGAAGTACTGCATGTTCTACTCCTCCGATATACATATCTACCGGAAGCATCTCATCTGCTTTTTCTCTTGATACGAGTTCTTTATCATTGTGGTTATCTACGTAACGCAGGAAGTACCATGAAGATCCAGCCCACTGAGGCATTGTGTTTGTCTCTCTCTTTGCATCAGCTCCGCACTGAGGGCACTTGCAGTTTACCCACTCATCGATTGCAGCCAGTGGAGATTCTCCTGTTCCTGTAGGCTCGTAAGATTCTACTTCAGGCAGGCGGAGCGGAAGTTCTTCTTCCGGTACCGGCACATTTCCACATTTTGGACAATGTACGATCGGGATTGGCTCTCCCCAGTATCTCTGACGAGAGAATACCCAGTCACGCAGTTTGAAGTTCACTGTCGCACGTCCGATTCCACGCTCTTCGATGATATGTGGTGCTTCTTTCTTCAGTACAGAAGATTCCTGTCCGTTCCATTCTCCGGAATTGATCATGGTTCCGACAGCATCTGTATAAGCCTCTGTCATGTTCTCAATCTCTTTACCGTCTTTTGCAATTACCTGGATGATCGGGATATTGAACTTTGTAGCGAATTCAAAGTCACGATCATCGTGAGCCGGTACACACATGATTGCTCCTGTACCATAGTCAGCCAGTACATAATCAGACAGCCAGATCGGAACTTTTGCTCCGTTGATCGGATTGATCGCATAGCTTCCTGTGAAGACACCTGTCTTTTCTTTATCCTGCATACGGTCTACGTTAGACTTCATAGAAGCATCGTAAATGTACTGCTCTACTGCTTCTCTTGTCTCATCGTTTGCAAGACTCTTAGCCAGTTCATGCTCTGGTGCCAGAACCATGAATGTTGCTCCGTATAAGGTATCTGGTCTTGTTGTGTAAACTGTGATCTTCTCGTCTCTTCCTTCTACAGGGAAATCAACCTCTGCTCCGTAAGATTTACCGATCCAGTCAGCCTGCATCTTTTTAACCTTTTCAGGCCAGTCCAGTTTATCCAGGTCATTTAACAGTCTGTCTGCATATTTTGTGATCTTTAACATCCACTGACGTAAGTTCTTCTTTGTAACCTCAGCTCCGCAACGTTCGCATTTTCCACCGACTACTTCTTCGTTTGCAAGACCTGTCTTACATGAAGGGCACCAGTTGATCGGGAATTCTTTCTCATAAGCAAGACCTTCTTTGAACATCTTAACAAAGATCCACTGTGTCCATTTGTAAAAATTCGGATCTGTTGTATTTACTTCTCTGTCCCAGTCATAAAGAGCCGCGATCTCATTGATCTGACGTTTTATATTCTTAATGTTGGCAGCTGTGGAGATCTCCGGATGAACGCCCATCTTAATTGCGTAGTTCTCAGCCGGAAGTCCGAATGCATCCCATCCCATTGGATGAATGATGTAATAGCCCTGCTGTAATTTATAACGGCTCCATACATCAGAGATTACATATCCTCTCCAGTGACCTACGTGAAGTCCGTTTCCTGACGGATATGGGAACATATCCAGACAGTAATATTTTTCTTTCTTATTTCCATTCTCATCATACTGGACGTTTACCGGGTTTTCTTCCCATTTTTCACGCCACTTTTTTTCAATTGCCTTATGGTTATAAGGGATTTTTGACATTTTTTCGTCCTCCTGTTTTTTATATGGTAACTACTCATACCTGACAGCTTTGCTTGCATACTTTGGTATAAAAAAAGCCTGTTCATCTCGCTTTATAAGAGACGAAAAAGGCTCATATTCCGTGGTACCACTCTTTTTCACCCGACATCATCTGTCAGATGCACTCATTGATCTTCTGTAACGGGAAGTTCCCGCTTCTGCCTATGTTATCATGATTCCGGATAAATACCTTGTATCCCGTATCTTCTCTATCCACATGATCTGTTCAGCAAAAGAACTCTGAGGCGAGTTGGGAGTCTTCGTCTGCTGCCTTGCACCAACCGGCAGTTCTCTTGATAACGCTGGACTCTTAATACTCCTCTTCTGCGCTTTTTTCAATATTC
>ERZ779843.4355-NODE-4355-length-10839-cov-3.131027_pt1 | contig 10839 bp, 10 predicted proteins | sample MGYA00511560_ERZ779843 | MGnify/ENA primary metagenome ERZ779843 (study PRJEB29588, sample SAMEA2158062) | human gut metagenome | biome: human gut; feature: human-associated habitat; material: faeces | place: Denmark | collected 2008/2010 ... | reverse complement strand
CTTCTGACCGTATGGGATCTGGAAATGATGAATTAGGAAAAGTTCTGATCAAAGGATTTATTTTTGCAGTGACACAGCTTGATACACTGCCAAAGACAATGCTTTTCTATAATGGAGGAGCAACTTTGACTACAGAAGGTTCTGATTCTCTGGAAGATCTGAAATCTCTGGAAGCACAGGGAGTAGAGATCATGACATGTGGAACCTGTCTGGATTACTATGGTCTGAAAGACAAGCTTGCAGTTGGTACAGTTACGAATATGTACAGCATTGTGGAGACAATGGCAAAAGCAGGAAGAATCGTCAGACCATCATAAATTAGTTACATACCTGGATAAAAAGCCGGATTCCTGAAGTAAGATACAGGGGTTCCGGCTTTCTTGTACTACGGCGTATGTATAATGAATACAAAAGAGTCTGCATGACAGTTCATCGACTGTACTGCCTCTGAAGAAAGGTATGAAAAACAGGAGGAGTAATAAGAATGAAATCAGATGTAAAATTAACGAGTTTAAGCAAAACAGCAGGTTGAGCGGCCAAGATTGGTCCGGAGACCCTTGCTCAGGTTCTGAGTAAGCTGCCAAAATTTGAGGATGACAATTTAATAGTAGGAATCGAGACTTCCGATGATGCTGCCATCTACAAAGTGACAGATGATATTGCGATGATTCAGACGGTTGATTTCTTTACTCCGATTGTGGATGATCCATATATGTTCGGACAGATCGCCGCTGCCAACTCGCTCAGTGATGTATGGGCGATGGGAGGAGAACCGGCGGTAGCCCTGAACATCGTAGGTTTCCCGAATTGCCTGGATCCGGCGATTCTCGGCGATATCCTTGCGGGAGGCGCAGACAAAGTAAAAGAAGCAGGTGCAGTATTAGTCGGAGGACATTCGGTACAGGATGATGAACCGAAATACGGTCTCTGCGTATCCGGATTCGTTCACCCGGATAAGATCTTTAAGAACTACGGCTGCAGACCGGGAGATATATTGATTCTTACAAAACAGATCGGAAGTGGTATCGTGAATACTGCGATCAAAGCAGAGATGGCATCGCCATCGGCAATCCGCGAGGCACAGACGGTCATGGCATCCTTGAATAAGATAGGCAAGCAGGTTGTGGAAAAGTATGATGTTTCCGCATGTACGGATATCACTGGATTTGGACTGCTTGGACATTGTGTTGAGATGGCATCGGCAAGTGATGTGACATTTGAACTCAGTGTGCATGACATTGCGTATCTTCAGGATGCATACGATTATGCGAAGATGGGTCTTGTTCCGGCAGGAGCTTATAAGAATAAGAGATATTCGATCAATCAGGTGGAAGTTGGTTCGGTAGAAGAGACATACTTAGATCTTCTCTATGATCCACAGACTTCCGGCGGACTTCTCATCAGTGTTTCGCCTAAAGAATACGAGAATATGATGAGAGACTTCAGAGCATCAGGACTGGATACAACCGTTTCCGTAATCGGAACAGTTGCACCAAAGAGTGATAAGCTGATCCGGTTATTCTAGATATGAAGTCATAAAAGAATGACAGAATGGAGAAACATAATGAATAAGAATGTATTATACCGGAGTATCCCAAAAGTAGATATTCTTCTGGCGGATGAAGGAATCAAAGTATTGATAGAGGCCTACAGCCGTGAAAGTGTAATGGAAGCGATCCACAGTGAGATGGAAAAGCTCCGTGCATATATCGGAACATGCGATGATGAAGAAAAAGCAAAACACCAGATCGCATTACTGAATGAAAATATAGCAAAAGCCGTTGCGGCAATGCATACACCGAATATGAAAAAGGTGATCAACGGAACCGGAACGATCCTGCATACGAATCTCGGACGTGCACCGATCAGTTACGAACACATGATGAAAGCAGCAGAGATCGTCAGTGGGTATTCCAATCTGGAATACAATCTGGAAGCAGGAAGAAGAGGAGAGCGTTATTCGCATTTTGAAAAGCTTCTGTGTAAATTAACCGGCGCAGAGGCTGCCATGGCGGTCAATAATAATGCGTCTTCGGTACTTCTGATCTTAAGTTCTCTGGCAAAAGGCGGAGAAGTAATCGTTTCCCGCGGGGAGCTGATCGAGATTGGTGGTAAATTCCGCATTCCGGATGTGATGGAACAGAGCGGTGCAAGCCTCGTGGAAGTCGGAACGACGAACAAGACACATTATGAGGATTATGAAGAAGCAATCACAGAAGAGACGAAAGCTCTTCTGAAGGTACACACCAGTAACTACCGTATTGTTGGATTTACAGAAAGTGTGGGAATTGATGAACTGGTACCGATTGCGAAGGAACATGAGATTCCGGTTGTGGAAGATCTCGGAAGCGGTGTGCTGATCGACTTGGAGAAATACGGTCTGACACATGAGCCGACCGTACAGGAATCTATCGCACATGGTGCGGATGTGGTATGTTTCAGCGGTGACAAGCTTCTTGGGGGACCACAGGCGGGAATTATCATCGGTAAGAAGAAGTACATCGATATGATGAAGAAGAACCAGCTTACCCGTGCACTTCGTATTGATAAATTTACGGCGGCAGCACTGGAAATGGTTCTGATGGAATATCTGTCAGAGGAGACGGCTGTTCAGAATATTCCGGTATTGCGTATGATCGCAACGCCTTTGGAAGAAATTGAAAAAGAAGCCAGAAGCTTTGTGCGTATCTTGCGTCACACTGGAATGGATGCAAAGATTCAGATGGTATCCTGTGAATCACAGATCGGCGGCGGATCCCTTCCACTTGAGCGGATGGAAAGCCGTGCAGTTGCAATCCAGCCAAATCGCATGAGTGTTGCAGAGATGGAAGAGAAGATGCGTCATCTGGAGATCCCGATCATTCCGAGAACGATCAATGACAGTATCTGTCTGGATGTCAGAACGATCGAACGCAAGGATTATAAGATGATTGCAGCAGAGCTTGCAGAATTATTAGGAAAGAAAGAAGAACGGTAGGTGCAAAAGAAGGCTATGAAGAATATTATTATCGGAACGGCCGGACACATTGATCATGGTAAGACAACACTGATCAAAGCACTGACCGGAAGAAATACAGACCGCTGGGAAGAAGAACAGCGAAGAGGAATTACGATTGACTTAGGGTTTACGTATTTTGACCTGCCGGGAGGAGACCGTGCGGGAATCGTCGATGTACCGGGACATGAGAAATTTATCAATAACATGGTTGCCGGAGTTGTCGGAATGGATCTGGTACTCCTGGTGATCGCGGCGGATGAGGGAATCATGCCGCAGACAAGAGAGCACATGGATATTCTGAACCTTCTCGGAATCGAGAAGAGTATCATTGTGCTGAATAAATGTGATCTCGTAGATGAAGAGTGGCTGGAGATGATGGAAGAGGATGTAAGGGAAGAACTTTCCGGAACATTCCTGGAACATGCGCCGCTTGTCAAAGTATCGGCAGCGACAGGTGCCGGCCTTGATGATCTGGTAAAAGAGATCGAACATCAGACCAGAGACGAAGTGGTACAGAAAGATATTCATACTATTCCGCGTCTCCCGATCGACAGAGTATTTACACTTTCCGGATTTGGAACAATCATCACCGGAACACTGGTGTCCGGAACGATCACGAAAGAAGACACACTTCAGATGTATCCGGTCGGAAAAGAATGTAAGATCCGAAGCATTCAGGTTCACGGAGAAGATAAGAAAGAGTGTTACGCCGGACAACGTGTGGCGATCAACCTTTCAAATGTGAAGAAAAAAGAAATCAAGAGAGGCTGCGTACTGGCGCCTCCGAACAGTATGAAAAATACCGACCTTCTGGATGTAAAGTTAAATGTACTGGATTCTTCTGTGAGAATCCTGACGAATCATACACGTCTGCATTTCTTTACAGGAACCAGTGAAGTGCTCTGCCGTGCGGTACTTCTGGATAAGGAAGAAATCGGACCTGGAGAAAGCGGTTATGTACAGCTTCGTATGGAAGAAGAAGTTGCGGTAAGAAGAGGAGACAAATTCGTAGTACGTTTCTATTCACCAATGGAGACGATCGGCGGAGGTGTTGTTCTTGAGCCGAATCCGAAGATCAAGAGAAGATTCCAGCCGGAAGTGATCGAAGAACTGAAGCGCAAGGAAGAAGGATCGTCCGCAGATGTTATAGAAATGCATGTGAAGAGTCATGCAGAGACCCTGATCACAGTCACGGAACTGGCCAAGCTTACGGCACTTTCGCCGGAAGAGGTGGAGCAGGATGTGAAAGAACTGGAAGAGCAGGGCAGTATCTATGCATTTCCAATGCGGAAAGATACGTATGTATGGCACAGCGATTCTGCAAGAGAGGCAGAACGTATCCTGCTGAAAGCTTTGAAGGAATATGAAGAAACGTATCCGTACCGCTACGGAATTAAGAAGGCACAGGTACAGACCACATATTTCAAAAAGGTAAAACCAAATGTATACGACAAGATTCTGACGCTTTTTGAAGAACAGGGAGTATTGAAACGAGTCGATGAATTTTTATGTACTCCGGAGTACGAAGTACGGAAAGACAAGATTTATGATAAAGTGTCAAAGATCATGCTGGATACATTTGAAAAAGCAGGATTTGACTTTGCAAGATATTCCGAGGTTACATGCAAGGATGTACCACAGGATATCATGGATGACATCCTGAACATCTTATTAGAAGAAAAACAGATTGTAAAAATAAATGATGAAATGTATACGCTGACCTCTTATATGGAGACTGCGAAAGAGAAGATCAAAGAGCATTTGAAAGAAGATCCGCTGATCACGATCGCACAGGTCAGAGACATGTTTGAGACAAGCAGAAAAAGTGCAAAACCGATCCTGGAATATATGGACAGTATCAAGGTAACCAAGAAAACGGGAGCAGAGAGCGAAAGGGTGGCATACTAATGAATTTAAAACAATTAGAAGCTTTCGTTCAGGTAGCAGAGGGAGGCAGTTTTTCAAAGGCAGCAAAACAGCTGTTTCTGACACAGCCAACCATCAGTGCACACATTTCGTCACTGGAGAAAGAACTGAATGCAAGGTTTTTTGTAAGAAATACAAAAGAAGTAAAATTATCGGATGACGGGAAAGAATTGTACCGTTACGCAAGACAGATGATCGATCTTCAGAAAAAGATCGAGGAAAGATTTGAAACAGGAAAAAGTGAGAGCAAACATCTGATCACAATTGCGGCATCTACAATTCCGGCACAGTATCTGCTTCCGGAGATTCTGATGAAGTTCAATGAACGGTATCCGAAAGAACAGGTAAAGCTTCTTGAAACGGACAGCAGTCAGGTTGTGACCAAGATCATTGATCATATGGTAGATGTAGGATTTACCGGAACGGTTCTGGAGAAAAAACACTGTAAATATATTCCGTTTTATAAGGATGAACTGATAGTGATCACTCCGAATACGGAGAAATATCAGGTGTTACATCAGAATATTGAAGATATAAGCTGGATCAGTGGGGAATGTCTGATCATGCGGGAAGAAGGATCCGGCACAAGAAAAGAAGCCGGAAAACAGCTCCGTAATGCCGGAATCAATCTGGATAAGCTTAAGATCATTGCAAGTATTGAAAATCAGGAGACGATCAAGAAGTCGGTAAAACAAGGAATGGGAATTTCGATCATATCCAGACTTGCGGCGGAAGAAGAAGCAAAATCAGGAGATCTTCTGACATTTCCTATTCCAAAGGCAGATCAGGGACGTGACATTAACCTGGTGTATAATAAGAATTATCAGATGTCAAAAAGTGCAGAGCGCTTTATTAAAGTGGTAAAAGAAGTATACGGAATAGAAGAATAGATTACAGTTTATGATCTGTAGATCTAAATAATAGAATAAACCCACAACATTTATAGATAATTACTATGAATGCTGTGGGTTTATGTAATGTTTCGATTAGACGGAAAGAAGAAAATAGACTATACTAAAAGCATATGAAAGAGGTATGAATTTACTTAGAAATTAAATAGTATTGAATGAGCGGAATAATATTTTTATAATAAAACTTGAATCATGTGCGGTCATTAGGAGGAGACAAGTATGATATATATGGACAATGCAGCTACAACAATGCACAAACCACAGGAAGTGATCGATGCGGTAGTAAGTGCGATGAGTTCGATGGGGAATGCAGGACGCGGGGCCAGTGAAGCTGCACTCAGTGCATCCAGGATTATTTATGATACCAGGGAGGGACTGGCAAAATTATTCGGTGCAGAGAATGCAAGGCAGATTGCATTTACATCGAATTCTACGGAAAGTCTGAATATTGCTATAAAAGGAATACTGGATCCGGGAGATCATGTGATCACAACGGTTCTGGAACATAATTCGGTGTTAAGACCGTTATATGAGATGGAGAAGAAAGGCACAGAACTTTCAGTTATAGGATGTAACGAGAAAGGAATGCCGGATATAGCTGCGATGGAGGCAGCGATAAAAGAGAATACGAAGATGATTATCTGTACCAATGGATCGAATCTTACCGGCAATTATGTAGGTGTGGCAGTAATTGGGAAGATGGCGCATAAGCACGGACTGATCTTTGTGGTGGATGCATCACAGACGGCCGGAGTATTTCCAATTGACGTACAGAAGATGGATATAGATATATTATGTTTTACAGGACACAAAGGACTTCTTGGACCTCAGGGGACAGGCGGAATATATGTAAAAGAAGGAATACAGATCAGACCGTTAAAGACCGGAGGAAGTGGAATACAGACATATAGCAAAGAACATCCGGTGCAGATGCCGACGGCTTTGGAGGCAGGTACTTTGAACGGACATGGAATTGCCGGACTTCATGCGGCACTTGGATATCTGGAAAAAACAGGAATTGATAATATCCGCAAAAAAGAAGAAAATCTGATGTGGCGGTTCTATAACGGGGTAAAAGATGTTCCGGGCGTTAAGATTTATGGGGATTACAGTCAGAAAGAACGCTGTGCGATCGTGACGCTGAACATCGGTGATTATGATTCTTCAGAAGTGAGTGATGAGCTTCTTATGGAATATGATATTTCTACCAGATCGGGAGGGCATTGTGCACCGCTTATGCACGAGGCGCTTGGAACGGTAGAACAGGGGGCTGTGAGATTCAGTTTCTCACATTACAACACGGAGGAAGAAGTGGATACGGCTATAAGGGCGATCCGCGAACTGGCAGAAGAACCGTAAAATATGTGATATGTGACAAGGCGTCATAAAAAAGTATGCCAGGCATATAGTTATGGGGAAATGCAAGAAAATGAGAGTATAGGAGGAAACACATATGAATTTATCAGATTCAAAGAAAAAACTGGTACTGGCCGGTGTTGTGTGTGGTATTGTAGCGGCATGCCTTGCAACACTTGGAAATCCAGCGAACATGGCATTCTGTATTGCATGTTTTATCCGTGATACGGCGGGAGCAATGGGAATGCATCAGGCAGAAGTGGTACAGTATGCAAGACCGGAGATTATTGGTCTTGTACTTGGGGCATTTATCATTTCAATAGCAACAAAAGAATATCGCTCAACGGCGGGATCATCGCCGATGATCCGTTTTATTCTTGGTGTGATCATTATGATCGGTGCACTTGTATTCCTGGGATGCCCTCTGCGTATGGTAATCCGTATGTCGGCAGGTGATCTGAATGCATGGGTAGCTTTCGTTGGCTTCATCCTTGGAGTGGCAACGGGAGTATTTGCATTAAAGAAGGGATTCAGTCTTGGAAGAGCACATGTAACTAACAAAGTTAACGGAGCGGTTCTTCCGGCAATCGTGGTTGCGATTTTGATCCTTGCTACATGTACAACACTTCTGAAAGCGAGCCAGGCAGGACCGGGAAGCATGCATGCACCGATTATTGCATCTTTGATCGGAGGTCTTGTATTTGGAGCATTTGCACAGAAATCAAGAATGTGCTTTGCAGGAAGTATCCGGGATATTATCCTGATGAAAAACTTTGATCTTATCAGTGTCATTGCGGGACTTTTTGTAGTGATGCTTGTATTTAATCTTGCAACAGGACGTTTCGTGCTTGGATTTGATACACCTGGAATTATTGCGCATTCTGAACATCTGTGGAATATTCTTGGAATGTACACAGTTGGATTCGCAGCTGTACTTGCAGGAGGATGCCCATTAAGACAGCTGATCCTTGCGGGACAGGGATCTTCTGATTCGGCGGTAACCGTAGTCGGAATGTTTGTGGGAGCTGCAATGTGCCATAACTTCGGACTTGCGGCAAGTGGAACTGCACTTAATCCTGAGACGAAAGAAGTAGTGGCAGGTGCAGTACCATTGAATGGTAAGATTGCATGTATTATCTGTATTGTGATTTGCTTTATTATCGCATTTACGAATAAGAGAGAAGAAACAAAATAAGATTGAACTATGCTTAAATACATAGTATTCTAGGAAAGAAGGAATTAAATATGAAAGAAGTAGATGCAAGAGGTCTTTCTTGTCCGGAACCATTAATGCTGACAGCAGAAGCGTTAAAAGGAGAAACAGGACCTGTGAAAATTCTTGTCACAGAGCCTCATCAGAAGATGAATGTTGAAAAATTTGCCAAAAGTAAGGGGAAAAAGTCAACAGCTGTGGAGAAAGACGGTTACTACGAAGTGGTGATTGAGTAAAGATGAGAAAAAAAGTAATGAAACTTGTTGTAACTTTCCATACGACGTCTGATGCGATGGCGATGGAGAAGGTATGCAAGGAAAGAAATGTACCAGGCAGACTGATTCCTGTACCGAGAGCGATTTCGGCAGGATGCGGACTTTCCTGGTGTGCGGATCTGACAGACCGAGAACAGATCCTTGATGTGATGAAAGAGGTAGGGATTGAACAGGAAGATGTTCATGAATGCCTTGTATAAAAGGTCATAACAAGGGTATGAAAAATCTGGACTGAAAGAGAACAGGCGTTGACTGCAGAGAAATCTCTGCGGTCAACGCCTGTTAATTTTTGTATATAAGGGAAACTGGCAGCTTCTTTCGAATACATGGCGATTAAAGTCCATCCACAAATGTCTGTAATACATGTGGAAGTAACTTGTCTGTACGTTCGGTCAGTGAGAATTTGCCTTTGAAAAGGGCCCAGTCATAGAGAAGAGCACGCTCATACATGGCATATATTTCCATTAGTTCGGAAGCGGTGCTGGTGTTTTTGAATTCTCCGTTTTTTAAACCTTCCTCCATAATCTCTGTCAGCCATTTGAAATAAATACGTTTTTTGTCAGACAAAGATTTCTTATCTTTGGTAACCAGCTGCGAAGAGTAGAGGTAGGCCAGCAGATGTATATCGACGCTGGTTTCTATCATATAAAATAATTCATGGTTTAAAAATAAAAGTTTATCATAACAAGAAAGATTCGGATCAATCACCGCAGCAAGGTCTTCGTATTTCTGGTCAAAAAGATAAGAAAGTGAATTTAAAAGTGCTTCTTTTCCCTTGAAATAATGATAAAAAGTACCTTTTGAAGTTTTTGAAGCGTTGATGATGTCTTCTACGGTAGTCTGTTCGTAGCCATTTTTGTAAAAGAGGTTCCAGGCTGCTTTAACAATTCGGCTTTTTGTAGATCTGCGTTTACGTGGCATTCGGATCATTCCCTTCTTTGCTGTATAAAAAATAGAAGCGGATCACACGAATCCGCTTCTATTATCATATATGATAATGCAATCTAATTCAACCCCGAATATGCATTAGCCTACAAGGAAACCATATTTTAATGGATCTGTAGAGTCAATTAAGTAAGTAGCAACACCTGTAAGATATGCACTTCCTGTGATCATTGGGATTACTGCATCGTAATCACCGATCTTAGTTTCTTCTTTGATCACACCTTTGAAGCGTGTTCCCATGAAACTTTCATAAATAAATTCTTCGCCGATTCCGAGTTCGCCCCATCCGTGAAGAGTAGCGAGTTTGGCACTTGTACCTGTTCCGCAAGGTGAACGGTCAGCCTGAGCATCTCCGAATACAACAACGTTTCTCATTGTAGCCTGATCCGGATTCGGTGTTGGTCCGTAGAATTCAACCAGGTCAACTTCTGTGATGTCCAGAGTTGGATGCTGGATCTTAACTTCTGCGTTGACTTTATCACGAATCTTCATTCCGAGTTCTGTATAAGCAGGAACTGTCTTAGCGTTGATTTCGCCAATGTCAAGCTTTGTAGTATCAACCAGTGCGAAGAAACTTCCACCGAAAGAAATAGTATAAGGAATGTCTACTCCGTCGATATTAACTGTTAAGTTGTCTTTGTAAATGAATGCAGGTACGTTTGTAAGAGTTACATCTGTTACCTTTCCGTCTTTTACATGAGCTTTTGTTCTGATGATTCCTGCAGGAGCATCCAGAACAACTTCGTTCTCACCTTCGTGGCATTCAACAAGACCAGCTTCGAGGGCTACTGTAACAGCTCCGATTGTACAGTGTCCACACATGTTCAGGTAGCCGCCTGTATCCATGAAGATTACCCCAAGATCTGCTTCTTCGTGGATTGGCTCGCAAAGGAAAGCACCGAACATATCATGATGTCCTCTAGGCTCCAGCATTAATGCTGTACGAACGTGGTCGTATTTTTCCTCCATCCATTTTTTCTTTTCGATCATTGTGCTGCCTTCTGGCTCAGGAAATCCTCCGATGACCATACGGCAGAACTCACCGGCTGTATGAGCATCTACAACCTGAAGAGCTTCTTCAAACCGGTCGAAGTTAACTTTTGCTTCTAACTTCATAATCCTTACCTCCTTATAATATCCTATAGAATTCATCTATAAGTTTTTATAAAAACACATTGAAAATCTCTATATTTTCGTAGTGCCTTTTTCTATGAG
>ERZ779843.4342-NODE-4342-length-10869-cov-5.021361_pt1 | contig 10869 bp, 10 predicted proteins | sample MGYA00511560_ERZ779843 | MGnify/ENA primary metagenome ERZ779843 (study PRJEB29588, sample SAMEA2158062) | human gut metagenome | biome: human gut; feature: human-associated habitat; material: faeces | place: Denmark | collected 2008/2010 ... | reverse complement strand
CCACCGTGCACGGCGCATTTTCTTTTTGATGTCTCAAAAAGAAAATGGGGGGTGCGTCCCTGCGGCGGTTCGCCGCGTCCCTTTGCGGAGCAAAGAGAATGTAAGAAACATTCCAATGGGCAAAGCCCATTTGGGTCTTCAATTCCGCATGGTATCACCATGCTCCCCCGCGCCGCAAAGCGGCGCCGTGCCCTCACAATTTCTAAATCAGTTTATAGTAAATCAAAAGGAGCAATTATCATGGCAGTCAATTTAAAGGGCCGCAGTTTTCTCTCGCTGGCCGATTTTACCCCGGAGGAACTTCGCTATCTGCTGGATCTGGGCCATGACCTGAAGGCCAAGCGCCGCTCCGGCATCTGCGCCCCCACCATGCAGGGCAAGCACATCGTCCTGCTGTTTGAAAAGACCTCCACCCGCACCCGCTGTTCCTTTGAGGTAGCGGCCACCCAAGAGGGGGCCCATGTCACCTATCTGGACGCCAATTCCTCCCAGATGGGCAAAAAGGAATCCCTGGAGGACAGCGCCAAGGTGCTGGGCCGGTTCTTTGACGGCATCGAGTACCGGGGCTATGACCAATCCGTGGTGGAGGACCTGGCCAAATGGTCCGGCGTGCCGGTGTGGAACGGCCTGACGGACGCCGACCACCCCACCCAGATCCTGGCGGATCTGATGACCATTGAGGAACACTGCAAAAAGCCCCTGAACAAGATCAAGGTGGTGTTTCCCGGCGATGTGCGGAACAACATGTGCTACGCCTGGATGATGGGTGCGGCCAAGCTGGGGATGCACTTTGTAGCCATGGGGCCGGAGGAACTGGCCAAGCAGATGGATCAGGAGGTGGTGCAGTCCACCTTTGCCGAGGCCCGGAAAAACGGCGGCCTCATCGAGATCACTGACCACGCGGAGGACTTAAAGGGCGCTGACGTGATCTATGGTGATGTGTGGGCTTCCATGGGTGAGGAAGCCCAGATCCCGGAGCGGGTAGGGCTGCTGTCCCCCTTCCGGGTGACGATGGACACCCTGAAGGCCACGGAGAATCCTGACGTGCTGTATCTCCACTGTCTCCCCTCCTTCCACGATTTTGAAACGAAAATGGCGAAGGAATGGCAGTCCAAGGGCGTGGACATCCGGGAGGTCACCGACGAGGTGTTCCGCTCCCGTCACAGCGTGGTTTTCGACGAGGCGGAGAACCGGATGCACTCCATCAAGGCCGTGATGGTGGCTACCATCGGCGCATAAGTCAGTCCGTAAGGAGGAAGTGTTCCCATGGAGCAACGCAAATTCCGGATGCCCACCGCGTATACGATCCTGTTCTGCCTGATTCTTCTGGTGGCACTGTCCACATGGCTCATCCCGGCAGGCAGCTATGACTACGCCGATGGTATCCCCATCTCCGGCAGCTATCACGCCGTCGCCCCCGCGCCGCAGGGCATCGGTGCGGCACTGAAGGCCGCCTTCCGAGGCTTTTATGACGCAGTGGATGTCTGCGTGTTCATCCTGATGGTGGGCGGTTTTCTGGGCGTTGTGATGAAGACCGGGGCCATCGACGCCGGAGTCAGCAACGTGATTTCCCGGCTGCAAGGCCGGGAAAACCTGCTCATTACTATTTTAATGCTGTTTTTCGGTCTGGGCGGCACCACCTACGGCATGTGGGAGGAAACCATGGCCTTCTTTCCTCTGCTGCTGCCTATTTTTCTGGCGGCGGGCTATGACGCTGTGGTAGGCGTAGCGGTAATCCTGCTGGGGGCCGGGGCCGGTGTCATCGCCTCCACGGTGAACCCCTTCGCCACCGGCATCGCCGCAGGCTTCGCCGGGGTCTCTCTGGGAGAGGGCCTTCTCTGGCGGCTCATTCAGTTCGTGATCTTTGAGGGTGCCGCCATCTGGTATGTCTCCGCCTACGCCGCCCGGATAAAGCGGGACCCAAGCCGCTCCGTGGTGGGCATCGGCGCAGGCAGGCTTCACGCAGACGCGGGCCGCGTCCAGCCCCTCACCCGGCGTCACGCCGCCATCCTCCTTATTTTTGCCGCCACCTTCCTCACCATGATCTACGGCGTTATTCCCTTTGATGAAATGGGCCTGCCCCTGCCGGTCTTGGGCTGGTGGTTCCCGGAGCTGTCCGCTCTGTTTTTAGTGGCGGGCATCGTGGTGGGGCTGATGGACCGGCTCAGCGAGGTGGAGTTGGCGGAGACCTTCGTCTCCGGCTGTACGGATCTTTTGGGCGTGGCCTTCATCATCGGCATCAGCCGGGGCATCACCGTACTGATGAATGACGGCCATATCACCGACACCATTCTTCACTGGGGAGAGACGGCCCTCTCCGGCCTTGGCTCCACCTCCTTCGTGCTGCTGGTCTTTTTGATCTACCTGCCGTTGTCCGTGCTGATTCCGTCCTCCTCCGGTCTGGCCACACTGTCCGTGCCGGTGGTGGCTCCGCTGGGACAGTTCGCCGGAGTGGACGGCGACGTGGTGGTGACGGCCTTCCAGTCCGCCTGCGGCCTTGTGAATCTGGTGACGCCTACCGCCGCCGTGGTGATGGGCGCGCTGGCGCTGGGCCGCATCCCCTACGAAAAATGGCTGAAATTCGTGTGGAAGCTGATGCTGCTTTTCCTGCTGCTGACCGGCCTATTGCTGGTGCTTGCAGCCGCGCTGTCCTGATCGGACCGCCGTGCCCTCCGGGGCGCGGCGGTTTTTTCGCATAGCGCCGTACGCCGCCGCATAGATATGGAAATGGACAAACACAGGAGGCGTCGCTATGAAGAAATGTTTTTTTGCCTTGGTCCTGCCGCTGGCCTTGCTGCTCACCGCCTGCGGCAGAGAACCGAGACCCGCCGCTCTCCTTTTAGGACAGGCTGCGGACTTAGACGAATCGGAGACCCTGTTGGTGATCGACGGGCAGAGCATCCCCGCGTGGGAATACCTCTATTGGCTGGCACTGGACTGCCGCCAGATGGAGGAACGCTGCGATGCCGCCGGAGAACCAGTGGACTGGACCGCTCCGCTCTCTGAGGGTGGCACACTGGAGGATCTGGTAAAGGCCGATGCGCTGGCGGACACAGCCCTGTATGCTGCCGTGGGGACCTGGGCGGCGGCATACGGCTGCACGCTGACGGACGCTGAGCGGAACGCACTTCCGGAACGGCACTACGCCTATCTGACGCTGGAGCAGGGGCGGCATCTGACGGAGACCGGTGTGCAATATGCCAAATTATACGCCCTCTACGAGACCCCCGGCAGTGCCTTGGCTCCCGCGGAAAACGAGCTGGCTCTGTTTGAACAGCAAACTGCCCCGCTGACGGCAGAACGGCTCCTGATTCCCTTCGAGTCTGACCGAGAAGCCGCCCGGCAAAAGGCAGCGGAGCTGTTCGCACATCTGAACGCCGCCGCGGATCCGGCAGCCGCCTTTGATACGCTGCTGGCAGAGACCGGAGGCGCATTATTGGAAGAAACGGATTGGACGCCCTCCCTTCAGGATGCGGCGGCCGCTCTGGAACCGGGACAGTTTTCCGGCATTATCGAGACCGAAAACGGTTTCGTCATCCTCCGGCGTCTGCCTGCGGACCGGAATGCTCTGCGGGAAGCCTACTTTGACAGCCTGCTGCAAGGTGCCGCTGATGCCAGCGAGATCCAGGTCTCTTCCGCCTATGAAACCCTGCGTCCCGCCGCCTTCTGGACCGCACTGAAGCAGACCTCCGGCTGAGGTCATTTTTTACATTGTTAAATTTTCGTCAATTTAGACGAAAGTCACAACAGTTTTGTCAAAGATTTAACAAAAATTCGTGAAATACAAGATTATCGTTGACGGGGGCCTCAAAAGCGCCTATAATTTCATTTGCAGAGGTGGAAAACGAGTGCGTTTGCCAAAAAATTAACAAGCATCTCTGCCCCTGTTACTATAATCCTGACGGACTTTTCCGTCTAAAAAAACACAAAACGGAGGATCAACATGAAAGAACTTTATGTCGTAAATTGCTGCCGTACCGCTATCGGCTCCTTTGGTGGCTCTCTGAAGAACACCCCCGCCGTGGACATGGGCGCTATCGTTGTCAAGGAAGCTCTGAAGCGCGCTAACGTCGCTCCCGAGAACGTGGACGAGCTGATGTTCGGCTGCATCCTCACTGCCGGCCAGGGCCAGAACCCCGCCCGTCAGGTCTCTGTGAAGGCTGGCATTCCCTATTCCGTTCCCGCTTACACCGTGGGCATGGTCTGCGGCTCCGGCATGAAGTCTGTCATCGAGGGTGCCCGTTCCATCCTGGCCGGTGACTCCGACATCGTGGTCTGCGGCGGCACCGAGAACATGAGTGCTGCTCCTTACACCCTGCCCGACGAGCGCTGGGGCGCCCGTATGAGCGACAAGAAGGTTGTCGACGAGATGATCAAGGACGGCCTGTGGGACGCTTTCAACAACTATCACATGGGCACCACCGCTGAGAACATCAATGATATCTGGGGCATCACTCGCCGCGAGCAGGATGAGTTCGCCGCAGCTTCTCAGCAGAAGGCCTGCGCTGCCCGCGACTCCGGCCGTTTCGATGACGAGATCGTTCCCGTCCCCGTGAAGGTCAAGAAGGAGATCGTGGAGTTCAAGCGCGATGAGTATCCCAAGGAGAACGTCACCGCCGACAGCATCGCCAAGCTCCGCGGCGCTTTCCCCGTGGGCCCCGAGTCCCCCAATCCTCAGGTTGTGAACACCTTTGAGCCCACCGGCATTCAGGACGCCGAGGATAAGGGTACGCCCCGCGTGACCGCCGCCAACGCCTCCGGTATCAATGACGGTGCTGCCGCTATCGTGCTGGCCTCCGGCGAGGCTGTTGAGAAGTACGGCCTGAAGCCCATGGTCAAGCTGATCGGCTGGGGCCAGGGCGGTGTTGATCCCAAGATCATGGGCGTTGGCCCCGTGGTGGCTTCCCGCAACGCCATGAATAAGGCCGGCGTGACCATCGACGACATCGACCTGGTGGAGGCCAACGAGGCCTTTGCCGCCCAGTCCATCGCCGTGGCCCGCGAGCTGCACTTTGACATGAGCAAGGTCAACGTCAACGGCGGCGCCATCGCTCTGGGCCATCCCGTTGGTGCTTCCGGCGCCCGTATCATCGTCACCCTGATCCACGAGATGATGAAGCGCGAGGACGCCAAGAAGGGTCTGGCCACCCTCTGCATCGGCGGCGGCATGGGTACCGCTGTCGTGGTGGAGAAGGTCTAAGCTACATTCTGTATCCCCAACCGGGGCCGCGCAAAGCGGCCCCGGTTTTTTGCGCTGCTCCGCCTCCTTTCTCTTGCATGATCTCCATTCCTATGCTATAATTAGGAATCATTACTACAAAGAAAGGTGCGTGAGCATGAAGCAGCAGCGCAACACCCGTCAGCGGCAGCTGGTGCTGGACGTGGTCCGGGGCCGCCGGGACCATCCCACTGCGGAGCAGATCTACCAGAGCGTCTGGGAGCAGGATGCCCATGTCAGCCGCGGGACCGTCTATCGAAACCTGAACCTGCTCTGCGACAACCGGGAGATCTATCGGGTAGTCATGTCCAGCAGCGACCGCTTTGACCTCCGGACCGATCCTCACTATCATATACACTGTCTGGTCTGTGACAGCGTGGTGGATGTTCCCTACACCTATGACCGCGCCTATGACGAAACGCTGGAGCAGGAAACCGGCTACCGCGTCCTGTGTCATCACATGGTGGTAGAGGGCGTTTGCCCTGACTGCCAACGTTCCGAAACGGGCTCTGTGCAATAATTTCTCTACTCGCTAAAATCCAACGGGTCACGGAGTACTTTCCGTGACCCGCTTTTTCGTTGGACGCCGCTATTCGGGATACAGGCCAGTTCGCTGGCAGTGCATAAAAAAGAGCCGCCCCAAGGGGCGGCCCAAACGGGTGGGATATTGGAAAGCTTCCTCGATTATGGTAGCACGAACTGACTCTATTGTAAATGGGAGCTTTTGTCGAATGCTGTCCCCTTTCGGCGCTTTAAAATTTTTTGTTAATTTTATACATTTGCATCTGGTAAAGCGCAGGGGAATGTGATATGATTTGACCATAGAGAGGGCCCCATCCCTCTTCCACGAAAGGAGCGAGCATTATGAAGTATACTTACGCATGCAAGAAAGTTCCCCTGAATGACTCCATTAAGGATTACGCTGAAAAGCGCGTGGAAAAGCTGGAAAAGTATTTCCACCGGGACGATGCGTCCGCCTTCGTGACATTTACTGTGGAAAAAGACAAGCTGTGCACCGTGGAGATCACTATCCGGGATGGTTCCACTCTCCTCCGGGCGCAGACCACAGAACCGGATGGGGATATGCGCGGTGCCATTGATGCCGCCGTCAGCTATATTGAGCGGCAGATCCTGAAAAACAAGACCCGGCTGGCCAAGCGCCTGCGGTCCGATGCCTTCCCCGCCGTCCCTGTGGATGACTTCTCCGTGGCGGAGGAATCGGAGTTCCACATCGTCAGGACCAAGCGCTTTTCCGTGAAGCCCATGAGCCCGGAGGAAGCTATTTTGCAGATGAACCTGCTGGATCACGATTTCTATGTATTCCGCAACAGCGATGATGACAGTATCTCCATTGTCTACCACCGCAAGAACGGCGGCTACGGTCTGATCGTCACCGACGAGGAAGAATAAAATACAAACAGGGCGCCTCTGGCGCCCTGTTTCAGCGTGCCGAAAAAGTCTTTTCGCCCCGCTGAACAAGTTTTCAGAACTTTTATAAAGTTCTGAAAACTTAGGATTTCAAATGCGCAGGACACTCTTCTTGGGTTTCCTGCACACACTCTTCCTCACCGTTGCGGAATGTTTACCATCCTGCCAACAGCCTCAAACAGGGCGCCAAAAGGCGCCCTGTTTTTCATGTTTGCAAGATGCCTGTGAGCCGTTTTGAAACACAGCGGACACGGAATTCAGTCCCGCTTCATAGAATAACCTTACTGGTGGTCCACCTCGTATATGTGGGCCATGAGGTCCAGCAGCTTGCTGGTGTAGCCCCATTCGTTATCATACCATGCAATGAGCTTCACGAAATCGTCATCCAGCATGATACCGGCAGTCTCGTCAAAGATGCAGGTCTCGGAAAAGCCCGTCAGGTCGGATGAGACCACCTGATCCGTGGTGCAGGTGATGATGCCCTTCATGCTGTTCTTGGCCGCGTTCCGCATGGCCACGCACACATCGTGATAGCTGGCGGGATGGATGAGTCGGGCGGTGAGATCCACCACAGACACATCGTTGGTGGGCACACGGAAGCTCATGCCGGTCATTTTGCCCTTCAGTTCCGGGATCACCTGACCAACAGCCTTGGCAGCACCGGTACTGGAGGGGATGATGTTGCCCAGAACGCTGCGGCCCGTCCGCCAGTCCCGGCCTGCGCGGGAGTCCACGGCCTTCTGCTTGGCGGTGGCGGAGTGGATGGTGGACATAAGGGCCTGCCGGATACCGAAGGTATCGTTGATGACCTTGGTCATGGGGGCCAGACAGTTGGTGGTGCAGGAGGCGTTGGACACCACGTTCATATCCGGGGTGTACTTCTGATGGTTGACGCCCATGACGAAGGTGGGCATGATGTCATCCTTGGAAGGGGCTGAGATGATGACCTTTTTCGCGCCGTTTTGCAGATGGGCGCTGGCCTTTTCCACGGTGTTGAACACGCCGGTGGATTCGATGATATACTCCGCGCCGCAGTCATCCCAGGGGATCTGGGAAGCTTCACTCTCGCTGTAGACCCGGATCTTCTTGCCGTTGATGATGAGGTGCCGGTCATCGTGCTCCACCGTATCCCGGAAAGTCCGGAACACGGAGTCATATTTCACCTGATAGACCATGTAATCCAGATCCGCATTCCGCAGGTTGATGCCGCAAATCTGATAACTGCTGCTGCCACGCTCCACCATGATCCGCAGAGCTACACGGCCAATGCGGCCGAAGCCGTTAATGCCTACCTTGATCGCCATAAACAGATCCCTCCTGCCCTTTGGGCGTTGATTTGTTGCTTTCATTATAGGCGCGTTTTCTAAAAGGCGAAATGGACGATCTGTAAAATTAAATCTGCCTTTTCCAACGGCTCTTAGCCCCTTTGCATAGCACATCGTTTACCACATCGTTTACTTGTGAAAAGTTAAATTATTTCAAATTTCCGACAAAATTCTTGTTTTCTTCCTAAATTTTTGATATGCTGATTGATACCATCCCGCATTGGGAAATGTTTTCCTGGTGTAATTTTCACTCTGCGGCTTATGATAGTTTTGATGCAAAACAGAAAGTGAGGCACTGTTATGGAGCAGCACGAGACCGAGGCAGCTCTGCTGCCGAACATTGCCAACCAGATGCGCAGCCTGCTCAGCAATCTGTACCTGGCGGCTTCTCAGGTCATTCCTCCGGAGCAGCGGGAGCAGGACCCAGCCTTGGACGCCAAGGCCGCCATTTTGGAGCAAAGTTTTTTCCGGCTGCTGCGGCTGGTCAACAGTATGTCCGCCGCAGAGTATCTGTCAGACAGCCAAACGCTGTCTCTGCGGGACGCCGATCTGGTAAAGCTGGTCTCTGAGGTCTGCGAGTCCTCTGCGGATCTGGCAGAACAGTTAGGGATTCAGTTGAAATTTGTCTGCGCCATGGATCGGCGGGTCTGCGCCATTCATCCTGCCGCCGTGGAGCAGATGCTTTATCACCTGCTTTCCAACGCGCTGAAATTTACACCTGCCGGCGGCACCGTCACGGTGGAACTGAAAAAAAGCGGTGAAACTTTGCGGTTGACCGTCAGTGACACCGGCTGCGGCATCCCGCCGGAGCGGATGGCCCATCTGTTCGACGGCTGTTTCCAGCCGGGCCATCCCTCCCCTGCGCCCTATGGCTTGGGTCTGGGCCTTCCCCTATGCCGGGCCATCGCGGAAAAGCACGGCGGGAGCATCACCGTGGAGTCCGCCCCCGGCAAGGGCAGCCGCTTTATGGTCACTCTGCCGGACCGGCAGTTGGGCAGCCAGCTTTCCGACATCCCCTCCGTCTACAACGGCGGCTTCAGCCGCCCACTGCTGGGGTTGGCGGACGCGCTTCCCTCCGATGCGTTTGCCGTGCGGAATCTGGAATAATAGGTGAACGAAAATCTTACCGTTTTATCGTAACCTCAGAAAAGCGGCGCAAAGCCGCTTCAGCGTGCCGAAAAATTCTTTTCGCCCCGCTGACCTTATTTTCAGAACTTTATAAAAGTTCTGAAAATGTTTGATTTCAATGGCGCAGGACACCCCTCTTGGGTTTCCCGCGCACACTCTTCCTTACCGTAACGAAAATCTTACCGTTTTATCGTAACCTCAGAAAAGCGGCGCAAAGCCGCTTTTCTTTTTCTACACGATAGCTCTTTTAATACCATTTGGCATATCTATTCGACATAATACGATCTGGAATGTGCATTGACGCATAGGAGGCTTCTATGGCACAGGTATTTTTGGGAATGAGCGGCGGGGTGGACAGCTCTGCCGCCGCGGTCTTGCTGCAAGAGCAGGGATACGCCGTCAGCGGCCTGCATCTGTCCCTGTTAAGCGGTCTGCCTTTACCGGCAGACCGCCTTCCGGATGACGGCTCCGACGCCCGGGCCGTGGCATCTCTGCTGGGGTTTCCCTTCTACGATATGGACCTCTCTCCGGAATTCCGGGCAACGGTCATCGACTATTTCATCCGGGAATACGAGGCGGGCCGCACGCCGAATTCCTGCGTGTTCTGCAACCGGAGGATCAAGTTCGGTGCCATGTGGGACGCCGCCCGAAAGCTGGGGGCAGACTATCTGGCCACAGGCCACTACGCCAAGATCCGACAGGATCCTGCTACCGGCCGTCACCTGCTCTGCCGGGGGGCGGACCGCTCCAAGGATCAGAGCTACTTTCTCTGCCGTTTGACGCAGGAGCAGCTTTCCCGGACGCTGTTCCCCTTGGGCGATCTGGAAAAACCGGCGGTACGGGCCTTGGCGGAGGCTCACGGCCTGATCAACGCCCAAAAGCGGGACAGTCAGGATATCTGCTTCGTGCCGGACGGGGACTATGTGAGCTTCATTACCCGCTGCGTGGGACACGAGTCCCCCACCGGACCGTTTGTGGATCAGGAGGGTCGCGTCTTAGGCCAGCACAAGGGGTTCATCCGCTACACCAAGGGCCAGCACAAGGGACTGGGTCTTGCCATCGAGCCGCCGCTGTACGTCCTGCGGAAGGATCCGGCGGACCACGCCGTCTATCTGGGTCACAATGAGGACCTGTTCACCTCAGAGCTGATTGCCGGGGACTGGAACTGGATCTCCCTTCCCGCTTTGACCGCCCCTATGACCGTCACCGTCAAGACCCGCTATTCCCAGCGGGAAGCGGAGGCCGTGGCGGAGCCGCTGTCCGGCGGACAGGTACGCCTGCGGTTCCGGGAGCCCCAGCGGGCGGTGACGCCGGGACAGTTCGTTGTCCTCTATGACGGAGACACCGTGGTGGGCGGCGGCGTGATTTTGGAATGAGTTTCCATCATGCTTTCCGTTTCTCCGGGCATACTACCCTCAGACCGAAAAAGGAGTGACGGAGTATGAAAGGTTGTGCCGGATTTTGGGTCGGCATGAGCGCCGGTCTGCTGGCCGGCGCCGCAATGGGTATGATGTCGCCCTACGGACGGGACCCCATGAAAACACAGGTGGGGAAAAGCATCCGCAAGCTGGGTATCGCGGTGGACAACGCCGTGGACAACATTGTATCCGATCTGCGCTGAACAAAAGGAACAGGGAGGGCTGCGCCCTCCCTGTTGCTCAGCGTGTCGAAAAATCCTTTTCGCCCCGCTGAGCAGGTTTTCAGAACTTTATAAAAGTTCTGAAAACTAAGGATTTTAATGGCGCAGGACACCCTTCTTGGGTTTCCCGC
>ERZ779843.4340-NODE-4340-length-10874-cov-2.928274_pt1 | contig 10874 bp, 10 predicted proteins | sample MGYA00511560_ERZ779843 | MGnify/ENA primary metagenome ERZ779843 (study PRJEB29588, sample SAMEA2158062) | human gut metagenome | biome: human gut; feature: human-associated habitat; material: faeces | place: Denmark | collected 2008/2010 ... | reverse complement strand
GGAAGTAGTTCATCATAGAGAACATACCTTTCTTCATTTCTCCGCCGTACCATGTGTTTACGATAACCTGCTCTTTAGTTGTGATGTTGAACATTACAGCTGTTTCAGAGTTAAGGCCTAATTCTTTATAGTTTTCAACTTTTGCTTTGGAAGCGTTGTATACAACGAAATCTGGCTCGAAGTTTTCAAGTTCTTCAGCTGTTGGCTGGATGAACATATTTGTTACGAAATGTGCCTGCCAAGCAACTTCAACGATGAAACGGATAGCCATACGAGTATCTTTGTTAGCACCGCAGAATGCATCTACTACGAAAAGTCTCTTGTTGGAGAGCTCTTTTTTAGCGATTTCTTTTACTGCATTCCATGCTTCCTGAGTTGCAGGATGGTTATCGTTTTTGTATTCGTCTGTTGTCCACCATACTGTATCTTTGGAGTTCTCATCCATAACGATATATTTATCTTTAGGAGAACGTCCTGTGTAGATACCTGTCATAACGTTAACTGCACCAAGTTCGCTGACCTGACCTTTTTCAAAGCCTTCCAGTTCCGGTTTGGTTTCTTCTTCAAATAATACTTCATAAGAAGGGTTGTAGACAATTTCTGTAGTTCCGGTAATGCCATACTTGCTTAAATCGATTTTTGCCATCTTACGTTTAACCTCTTTTCTTCGTTAATGAAAGCGCCTGTTTAAACAGGCTTAAGATACCTTACCATAAAAGCGAATGGGTATCGCTTCTCTTTTACTATTATACATATTTAACGCTTAAAATCAACAGGATTTTTGCCTTTTTTTGAAATTTGTTAAAGATTTATCAACTCAAATTTGATGAAAAAACCGTCATTTTTCACAAAAGGTATGTAAATTTATTATAGTGGCAATATGGGAATACTATTCGTGGATATGATAATATTCTGTCTGACTGGAACAGGCAGGAAAGACAACCAGGAAATACTAACCAGGTGAGCTGCCACTATGTGGTTGTGCCGAAGAAAGATGCATGTTAAAATAGGAAAGAATTATCCGGCTGAAAAATGACAGAGTATTATACAGCAGAGAAAAATAAAGGTTACTGTGAATGGAGTGAACAGTAACAAATAAAGAGAGGATGAAGATTATCAAAACTTATTATTTAATTGATTATGAAAATGTAGGAAGCGAAGGATTCAAAGGATGCAAAAAATTACGGGAAACAGATATTATCCATCTTTTTTATACAGATAACAGCAGAAAAATAGATCTGGATATTATTAATGATCACGGAGAAGCAAAGCTGGTCACACATAAAGTACCGACAGGAAATCAGTCAGCAGATATGCATCTGGGCTCTTATCTGGGATATCTGATAGGAAAAGAGTGCACAGGGCAGGATGAAGAATGCAAAATTGTTGTAATCAGCAAAGATACAGGATTTGACCATATTATAGAGTTCTGGAAAACAGAAAAAGATGTGAAAGTCTCCAGAAATGAGAAGATTTCCGGAAAACAGGTGCATACAAGGAAACAGGTAAAAAAACAGACCGGTAAAGAAAAAGACGGACAGATGACCGAACAATTCGGTCAGAAAACAGAAAAACAGTTGGATGAACAATCTGAAAAACAGTCTGTCAAACAATCAGAGAATCAGAATACAAAAAAGCCAAAACAAAAGATAATTGACATGAAAGCCGGAACAAAGAAATTACAGCAGGAACTGGTATTGGTTCTCGACAAAGCAGGCATGCCAAAGGAAGTAGTAAACTATGTTTCTACAACTGTGGAGAAAAATGCAGAAGATAAAAACAGAAAGCAGCAGATTTACAGATCTATCATTTCCAAATATGGACAGACAAAAGGACTGAATATCTATAACCATATTAAAAAGAAAATCTAACGGAATAAAAAAATAACGGAATAAAAGAAGGAGGCCGGGAACCTCATCGATTCCCGGCAAAAGTATGAAAAAGAAAAAGTTTTATTTGCAATTACTCTTTGCTCTGTACAGGTAATAATATAACCAGGAAATGTGAGAAATATGTGGTGAGAATTTGAAAAAACTGTGAAATAGATGGAAATTTAAAATGAACGTAACAAATTGCATAAGACCTGACATTGAAAGCATTTACCAGTTATGATAAGATAAAAGTACAAAAGATGTAACTATATTCAGATGTCTGCTTTCAAAGAAGATACTGAACAGTTATCAAAAGACTATAAATATCAATTATTGTAATTGTGCAAACAGGGAATGGTTATGATATTTTGAAGATACAGGAGATAAGGTATGCAGCTAAATCTGGAACAGAAAAAACTGATTCGGAGTTCAGCCATGGGACATTCAATCATTAGAGGGGTAGCAGGTTCTGGAAAAACTACAGTAGCAGTACATAGAATTTCATTTTTGCTTGATAATTATTGTTATGGTGCGAGCGATAAAATATTGATGGTCACCTATAATAAAAGTCTGACAAATTATATTGAGTATATATATGGTCAGATTGATAAAGATGACCAATATGGATTGTTTGATAAAACAGAATTACAGAAAAACGTAAAAATAACGAATATAGATAAACTGTTGTATTCTTATTTTAGAGCATTTTGTCAGGAAAAAGGGAAGCTGCTTCAAATTGTCCAGGGACAAAAAGAAATTGAAATATGGCAGAAAAGTCTCAGTAATGTAAAAAAGACATTCGGGGATGTCAAAATTCTGGATGCAAAGTATTTAGGATTTTTGAAAAATGAAATTGCATGGATTAAGGCCTGTAATTATGTGGAATATGAAAGTTATCAGTCGGCTGACAGGATTGGAAGAATGGGAAGCAAAGGAAGCAATGAGGGACCACAGAAATTACAGAAAAACAGCCGGATCAGACAGGCGATTTATGAATTAATGGCAACATATACGAAAGAGTGCTATGCGCAAAATCTTTGTGATTTTCAGGATGTAGCATTGTATGCTTTGAAGTATCTGAAAAACCATAAAATATCTGGATATACACATATTATTATTGACGAGAGTCAGGATTTATCCAGAGTTCAGCTGCAATGTCTTATGCAAATGTATGATTCTGAAAAGGATTACAGTAGTATTATGTTTGTAGCAGATACAGCACAGAGTATTTATAGTACATCATGGCTTGTGAAGGGACGGAGCTTTACAAGCATAGGTTTGGATATGACAGGAAGAAGCACATCCCTTGCAAAAAATTATCGTACAACCACACAAATTGCTGAGGCTGCATATAGTCTGATCAGAGAAGACTCAGATATTGTAAATGATGATAACTTTGTAAAACCTTCACTTATTGATAAGCAGGGGATTTATCCGGTTTTTGCCCGGTATAATACAATTGGGGAAGAAATTTTGGGAGTGGAAAAACTTTTAAAGAAACTTCTTAAACGCTATGAAGCGAAAGAAATTGCAATTGTTGCCAGAACCAAAAGAATCCTGGAAGAAGTTAAAAAAGAAACAGATGAGAATATAAAGATGACGCTGTATACTTCTCAGGAAGGAATCAATTTCGGAGAAGAGGCAATTAAGCTGCTGACTATGCATTCTATAAAAGGGCTTGAGTTTAAAATAGTAATTCTTATGGGATTATCAGACAAATTAATTCCGAATCCTATGTTATTGCAGGAAAACGAAGATGCCGCTTATGTAGAAACAATGGAAAGAAAATTACTTTATGTAGGTATGACAAGGGCAACAGAGAGATTGTATATGAGTTGTCATGGCGTTCCTTCGAGGTTTATTTCAAGTATAGAACCAAAATTTCTGAAAATGAGGGAGGGAGCGGCATTTCGTTGCCTGACAGATATTCCCTTACAGAATTATATGTTTAAGGACAAAATTGCAGATCTTTATAGTAAAGAAGAAAAAATACGTCAATGGTTGTTGAATGAACTGAAAACAGTTTATCATTATCCGTCAGAATTGCTAGATGTAGAATATAAAGTACAGGTTTTCTCAAAAATGGGATTTGTTGATGTCGTTGTCATGGTTTATAAAAATAATCGGATAGTACCGTATATTATGGCTGAGGTAAAACAATACCAGGCAGGAATAAGCGTAGCTGAAGAACAATTGCGCTCTTATATGGCTGTAAGTCCAGAGGTTTGCTATGGAATTATTACAGATGGAAATGAACTGAAACTTATCAATAAAGAGGGAGTAGAAGTAGAGGATATTCCGAAGTTTGATGTTTCAATGCTTCCGTCAGGAATTGCTGAATATATATATGTGGATTTTGTACGGGACAAAAAATACAGGTATATGTGTGACGAAGAATGTCCGGATGAATTTATCCTTCAGGAAGAAAATACGCAGAGAAGTTTAAAAGAGAACGAACTGGTACAATGTCCTGTATTTGCTGAAATAGCAGCAGGAACTCCGATAGAAATGACGGAAGGTATAACAGAGATATGTAAATTACCATTAGAATGGATCTCAGCACCTGCGGAAACTTTCCTTTTGACTGTACGGGGAAATTCTATGATTAATGCAGATATTAATAATGGAGACAAAGTCGTTTTGCGGAAAACAAATGTGGTAGATAACGGGCAGATTGCGGCTGTAGAACTTGATGGAAATGTCACATTAAAAACTTTTCGAAAGATGGGAAGTACCATTTTGCTAATTCCGGAAAATGATGAGTATGAACCCATGATGGTCAATGCGGATCAGATCAGGATACTGGGTCATGCAATCGGAGTAATAAAAAAGAAAAATAATGTGTAGAGTAATTTGAAATTGCTTTGCTATAAAATGGAAAGGAAACTATGAATATACAAATATTCGGAACAAAGAAAAATTTTGACAGCAAGAAAGCAGAACGCTATTTCAAAGAACGGGGAATTAAATATCAGTTTATAGATATGAAAGAAAAAGGCTTAAGTAAAGGTGAATTCCAATCTGTCTGCAAGGCAATTGGTGGTTATAACAAGCTGATAGATACTGACTGCAAGGATAAAGACCTGCTGGCATTGATCACCTATATTGCAGAGGAAGACAAAGCAGAGAAAATCCTCGAAAACCAGAGCATCATCAAAGTCCCTGTGGTAAGAAACGGAAAACAGGCGACAGTGGGATATCAGCCAGAGATTTGGAAGAGCTGGAAATAAAAAATGTGAATGTATTTAAAATTGCTAAGTAAAAGGAAAAATAAAAAATGGCAAAGATCAGAATCATAAAGAAAAATAATGACTGTAGCATGGAATACGAAGTAGGCGATATTTGTGAGGTCACAGGTACCTGGTATGGTGGCGTCCACATCAATGGCCGTTCCGGAATCCCGGTTTCCCTTGATAAAGAAGAATATATGGAACTCAACACAGAACCGGAAGAACCTGACAGTGCGGAAAATGAAAACACTTTGGAAACACCGGAACACGATATTCATGCAGGCGACATTGTACAGCATTTCAAAAGAGAATGGGTATCCCCGGATACTTCCGAATATCTCTATAAAGTCCTTGCAGTAGCCCATCACACAGAAAATGGTGAAAAACTGATGATTTACCAGGCGCTCTACGCACCTTTCAAAATCTGCGCCAGACCCTATGATATGTTTATGAGTGAAGTAGACAGAGACAAATATCCGGATATTAAACAAAAGTATAGATTTGAGAAATATACTACAAAATAGATGATTGATATTTTATGGAATTGCTATAGTAAAACAGGCACTTTTGCCTGTACAAAAACACTTTGTCGTTGTATAGTAATAACAAATAATAACAGCATACGTTTCCAGAGATTTTATAGCATTGTCTGAAAAAATGTGCAGAAAGAACGAAAGGGAAGGAAATATGCAGAAAGTATTAGTAGTTGTAGACATGCAGAATGACTTCATCGACGGAGCTCTTGGAACAAAAGAGGCAGTTGCCATTGTACCTGGTGTAAAAGAGAAAATCGAAAATTTTGATGGAGTTGTTCTTTTTACCAGAGACACCCATGAGACTTACTATCTTGACACCCAGGAAGGACAGAAGCTTCCTGTACCGCACTGTATCCGTGACACTGAAGGCTGGCAGATCAGAAGCGAATTAGATGCACTCAGAAAAACAGAACCCATTGATAAAGAAACCTTTGGTTCCACAGATCTTGCAGGAGAACTGGTGGCAATGAATGAGGATAATGAAATCGAAAGTATCACATTCGTAGGTTTATGCACAGACATCTGTGTTATTTCCAATGCACTTCTGGCAAAAGCATCTCTCCCGGAAGTTCCGATCATCGTAGACGCTAAATGCTGCGCAGGCGTAACACCGGAAAGCCATGAGAATGCACTGAAAGCAATGGAAGCATGTCAGATCCAGATTGACAGATAAACTGCAGAGCAGTTATTCAGTTATAAACAAGCAGTAAAGCAGATGATTTTATCCACCTGACAATTCAGATATGAGGAGTGACAAATGGAGACAATTACACGAGACGAGGCATTTACATTATTAAAAAAATACAACAAGGATCCCTTCCACATTCAGCATGCCCTGACTGTAGAAGCAGTAATGAAATGGTATGCCAATGAACTTGGCTATGGCGAAGATGCAGAATACTGGGGAATTGTAGGGCTCCTCCACGACATCGACTTTGAACTATATCCGGAAGAACACTGTCTGAAAGCTCCGGAAATGCTCCGCGAAGCAGGCGTAGACGAAGATGTGGTCCATTCAGTTGTATCCCACGGCTACGGCATCACAGTAGGATGTGGCGCAACTATTGACGTAGTACCGGAACACGAAATGGAAAAAGTACTCTTTGCGGCGGACGAACTTACAGGACTTATCTGGGCAGCAGCACTTATGAGACCATCCAAAAGCACAAAAGACATGGAACTCAAATCCCTCAAGAAGAAATATAAAAGTAAAGGCTTCGCAGCAGGATGCTCCAGAGAAGTCATTGAGAGAGGCGCCGAACAACTCGGCTGGGAACTGCAGAAGCTGCTCACTATGACACTGCAGGCAATGGCAGACTGCGAGGATGAGATTAAGGCGGAGATGGATGCGGAAGAGTAATAGAATGTCTGATTTATTGACTTATTACCAGAAATGAATGATGGAATCAGAAAACCAGACTGTATGTAGGGGAAGAAACCTATGTGCAGTCTGGTTCTCTTTTTTATATGGAAGTTGATGAAAGAGAAAAGATATCAAAAAAGAAATATGCAACAGTTTTTGCGTATTATAGATAAGTGAATATAATAAAAAATGTCTGACGAAAATTGTTGCTGTTTATGTCGAAAAATTGTATAATATGTCACAAAGAAGTTAGATTTATCAGAAAAATTAAGGCATAAGAAACAAAACAGGTATTGTGCAGATAAAACAGGAGTGAAATCAGTGCTGGATGGCATTTGGTGAGTGAATATATGGCAGATATAGATAAAACATTAAAATATTACAACGAAAATGCGCAGTCTTTTGCCTCTGGGACTGTTTCGGTAAAGTTTACAGAAGTGCAAGATAAATTTCTGGAGAAACTTAACCCAGATGCGTATATTCTTGACTTTGGTTGCGGTGCAGGTAGAGATACAAAGTACTTTCTGAGTCGTGGATATCAGGTGGATGCAGTTGATGGTTCAGAACAATTGTGTCGGATTGCAAGTGAATATAAGGGAATTAAAGTCAGGCAGATGCTGTTTCAGGAATTGGATGAAAAAGAAAAATATAATGGCATATGGGCTTGTGCATCTATTCTCCATTTACCGAAAAAACAACTGCGAGAAGTTTGGGAAAATATGTATGCAGCATTGAAACTGGAAGGATGGATTTATACCTCTTTCAAATACGGAGAATTTGAAGGTGAACGGAACGGAAGATATTTTACCGATTTTACGACAGATACATTTAAAGATTTCATACATGACATGCATGGCCTTAAAATAGAAGAACAATGGATTACAGGAGATGTCCGACCGGGAAGAGGTGAGGAAAAATGGCTGAATTTACTTCTGCAGAAAAAGTAAACATCGGGTATGAAAACGAATATTCCAACTTAAGCCCAGAATGCTGAAAATTCAACGATTCTGGGCTTATATTCTGGATTTTTTATATAAATATCTTGACATATCCTCCTAAATATGTGGTTTATAGATTAAGCAATATTACGTTACCAGCGAAATATTTATCTATTCCAATACTTAGGAGGTATGCCATATGAATCGAACCAATATTTGTAAAAATATCGTCCAATCCATTAAAGATTATATCACAGATCAAGTTAAACTGGAACCCCATCGAATGGAAAAACATTTTGTACGGCGGAGAAAACTTTCACTTTTGCAAGTTATTATTTATCTGTTCTTTTCTTCAAAAGCTTCCATGTTCCAGAATCTTTCACAGATCAGAGAACTGGGCACACTTTCTTTTTCGGATGTTTCTAAACAGGCACTTTCTAAAGCCAGACAGTTCATTAATCCCTCACTGTTCAAGGAACTTTATTATCTTTCTGTTGATCTGTTTTACAGCCAGATCCCTTCAAGAAAGCTGTGGCAGGGTTATCATCTTTTTGCAGTAGATGGTTCCAGGATCGAACTTCCTAATTCAAAATCGACTTTTGATTTCTTTGGCGAAATGTCCAGCTATCCTGATCCAAACCGGCATTATACCATGGGACTGGCTTCCATAATTATGATGTTCTGGATGATTATATCCTTCATGCATCTATCCATAAATTTCTCTCTTCTGAACGGGCAGCTGCATTAGAACATCTTAAAGTTCTTGAAGATATGGGACTATATAACAACAGTATTATTATTTTTGACAGAGGTTATTATTCAGAAGATATGTTCCGCTACTGTGTAGAGCATGGGCATCTCTGTGTTATGAGAATGAAAGAGGGAATCAATTTATCTAAAAAATGCAATGGTGATATGATTTCCATTCTTCAGGGAACTTCAAAAGAAGGTACTTCCGATGTACCCATACGTGTCCTTGAGATCCTGCTTGATGATGGTACAAAAGAATATCTTGCAACAAACCTGTTTGATCCTGCTGTTACAAAAGATATGTTCCGGGAACTTTACTTCTACAGATGGCCTGTAGAACTTAAGTACAAAGAACTAAAAAGCCGCTTTGCCATGGAAGAGTTTTCCGGTGCTACTGCAGTGTCTGTACAGCAGGAATTTTATATAAATATGCTTTTATCGAATCTGGCCTCCCTTATAAAAAATGAAGCAGATGAAGAAATACAGATTTCTGCCAAAAGCACAAATAAGTTCCGTTATCAGGCCAATCGTGCATTTATCATTGGACGGATCAAAAGTATTGTTCCCAAAATACTCTGCGGACTGTTTGAGCTTTCAATTATTGAACAGTTATATACAGATGCTGTACGCTGCAGATCACAGCTCCTGCCCGGAAGGTCGTTTCCAAGGAAGAAATTGAAATCCAAAGGACGTTCACATTTCCGAAATAAAAAAGCTTCTTTTTAAAATAGAGCCAGCATTCATCAATAGGCTTATTTAAGTGCGGTCATTTTTATGAATCTTCTGGTTTCCAACATAACAGTAACTGTTTTCTGGCATAAACCGATTAATTTTGTAGTTTGCATTAGAGGATATTCGCTAATATGCCCCTAAGTTGACGCTAGGTTGACCACATTGGGGTTAGACCCGGATGATTATGATTTTGACTGAGTTTTTTGCAATGGAGGCTGATTTGTATGAAAAAGAATTCATTTGGACAGGGATTGGCAATATTCTTAGTGATAATTGGTGTTCTGTTTGTAATAGGTTCAATAGGTGAAGCAAGTGAGCCTAAGTGCATTAAGTCAGGATGTGATAATAAGCAGGCAAGTGGAAGCAGTTATTGTTATCTGCATAAACCATATACTGGAAGCGGTAAATCACATAGCAGTCCTTCATGTAGCAATAAATCGCCTGGAAGTACTTCTAAGAGTAGTATGAGTAACTCCGGCTCAAGCAGTAGTTACAGTAATAAATCAAATTCTACAAACAAGCCATCATATAGCAGCGGCACAAAGAAAAGCGCAACGACAAAGAAGAGTACATATGACTCTTATGATGATGGCTATGATGATATCTATATGGATGACGATTATGACTATGACAGATATGACAGAGACAGCGATTATGCAGATGGTGTAGATGATGCAATGGATGAGTATGGAGAAGATTGGTAATGCTGACAAAGTTTTACGGAAAGGAGACCACTATGGAAGAACTTTATTTTACCATCAGGAGTTTTCAGTTAAGAACCAATACTTGAATCACCACACCATACTTCATTTATGTGAGGTCTTTCATAGCGGCGCATATCCTGATTGCTGGTTGTTTTGAGCTTAAGAGCCAGGAGATTAATATATCTGTTAACCGTGGGTTCAGATACATCCCCTTTTTTGATGCTTCCGTTTTCATGAAGCTGTCTGTAGATAGCAGAAAGTCTGATGATGTTATCGTTCCAAGCGTACCTAAAACCGAAAAGGCAAGGTAAGTGCTTATGACAGATAAAGAGAAAAGGTACTGGGCATATTTTCTGAATGGAAAGTAGTAGCCGAAGGGAGGGTGATTCATCTTATGGTGGATTGCTCTTTTTGCCGTTTGGCTTGAAAAAGTAAAAAAATTCCAGGTATATTTTTTTGAGAAAAGGGAAATATATTAATGGCACTAAAATAATAATAGTGCCGAAAAAATATTGACAAATATGAAAAGAAATATTACGCTATTCATATATTTCCGGCACTTGGCTGGGTGAAGTGCCGGAAAAATAATTGGAGGTGATATCACGATGACTGAAGAAATTTATTTCAGGGGTGTTCATAATGTGACGGAATTTACGCGCAATGAATTATTCGTCTCTTTTCGTCAGGGAGGATATCAATTAAGTGAAGCTTCGTTCTACAAAAAGGTTGAAGATATGGTCAATGATGGTG
>ERZ779843.4335-NODE-4335-length-10883-cov-2.744366_pt1 | contig 10883 bp, 9 predicted proteins | sample MGYA00511560_ERZ779843 | MGnify/ENA primary metagenome ERZ779843 (study PRJEB29588, sample SAMEA2158062) | human gut metagenome | biome: human gut; feature: human-associated habitat; material: faeces | place: Denmark | collected 2008/2010 ... | reverse complement strand
ATGAAAACTTCGTTTTCTCTTTGCCTCTGCTCTCGCCTTTCACTATCTTTGTAAAACCAAATTTCGTCAGAAAAGCATACCTGCCATGACATACGACAATCACGACGTGCGCCGGCAAGACCGGCTCCTTACCGAAGAGAAAGCTTTCCAACTGCTGCGTGAGGGCGAATACGGCACACTCTCGCTGCTCGACCCCGACGGAAGGGTCTACGGCATACCGGTCAACTATGTGTGGGACGGCTCTCGAAGCCTTTACATACACTGCGCACCCGAAGGGCGGAAACTGCGTTGCATCGCCGCCCATAAGGAGGTATCGTTCTGTGTCGTGGGGAAGACACAAGTCTACTCGCAAAAATTCACCACTGCCTACGAGAGCATCGTACTCTGGGGAAAGGCTTCGGTGGGACTGCCCGAAAGCGAACGCCGCCGGGCTCTCGAAATGATTCTCGACAAATACTCCCCCGACGACAAAGCGGTGGGGCTGAAATATGCCGAGAAATCGTTTCACCGCACCGAAATTATCCGCATCGACATCGACACGATGAGCGGCAAAAGCAAAGTGATACGATAGGGTATTTTCCCTACCCCGTACCGGCTCCATACCCGACAGGAAACCGGTGCTTCAAGAAATTTACGTTATCTTTACCCGAAATTCCGATTTATGGCAAAAGTCTCGGTCATCATACCCAACTACCGCCATGCCCCCTACTTGCAGGAGCGCATCGACTCGGTATTGGCCCAAACCTGGCGCGATTTTGAAATCATCATTCTCGACGACTGTTCGCCCGACAATTCCCGGGAAGTCATCGAGCGCTACCGCGGCAACGAGAGAATCACCCACATCGTATATAACAAGCAGAACAGCGGGTCGACATTCGTGCAATGGCAGAAAGGATTCGACCTCTCGCAAGGTGAATACATATGGATTGCCGAGAGCGACGACTTTGCCGAGCCCGGCTTCCTGGCCGCTTGCGTGGAACAGCTCGACCAAAACCCCGCCTGCACACTGGCCTACACCGAAAGCCGCCTCGTCGACGCCGAAAGCCGCCCGATGAAGAAACGCATGAAGAAAGCCTACTCCCGGGGACGAGAGTGCGACATATGGGACGGGGACGAGTTTGTCGTCGCCAACATGTTGCGATGCAACACGATATACAACGCCAGCATGGTTGTCTTCCGCAAGTCGGCACTTCCCAGCGACAGAAGTTACACCGGGTTCCGTCTCAACGGCGACTGGCTGTTCTGGGTAGAGATAGCCCTCCAAGGCAGAGTAGCTCACATCAACAAGGCCTTGAACAATTTCAGGCAGCACAACGTAAAGGTTACCCGCACGACCCATCGCGACGGCACCGCCCTGGTAGAGCTGCTGCGGCTCTACGACATACTGCTGGCCCGCATCGCTCTGCCCCGACACACCCGCTGGGCTGTCGAAGGGCGCATAGCCCGCCATGCCCTACGGGCTCTACGACGCATCGACGACCCGGTCCGGCAACGCGAAGTGTCGGCATTGTGGCACCAAAAATACAGGCATATACGATGGCGCATCGTCTGGTACAAACTCTACCGCCACCTCTTCCTCCGTCCGCGTTTTATACACTGATTTTTTTGCGTCATATCTATACATCGAAGGCACCTCGTATAGGGAGGTGCCTTCGATGTGTAAAGGATTCGTACCTCAGGCTCAGCGAGAGAGGGTTGCCGTCAACTCCTCCCACGAACGAAGGGCCCCCTCGGGAAGAGAGGCGGCAGAGCCAAACATCTGCAACTGTTCGGGCGTCTCGATGGTTACCCGACTCTCGTCGCAACGTCGGGCATCAAGGCCGAAAACGTCGATAAAGAAATCATAGACCGCCTGCCGCTTGGTAGGGGTAAACTGGTGCCGCTCCTCGGGGAAGTGCACATTGCGCACCGCTTCGGCAGCACCATAATAGCCGTAGATATCTTGCAGGAAGGGATATTCGAGTGTAGGCACGCTGGCCGTCCAGTCGCCACCATCGGATACAACAAGCATGGGTTTGGGAGCAAAGATGGCTGCCAGCTCGGCATTGCAGGTTCCTCCGCAGGCCCGGGTTGTACCCATACCGCTCTCGCACGGACATCCACCGTCGAAGTGTGATGTAAACGACATGACCGGCGCCGCTGCCGTGTACCGGTCGTCGAGCAGCGTGAGGAAGACCGAGAGGGTTCCGCCTCCCGAGCCGCCACACACCCCGATGCGAGTCGTGTCGATGTCGTTGCGGTCGGAGAGCATACGGTCGAGAATCTTCATGCCCCACAGGCATTGCAGAGGCTGTGCAAGTGCATGGGTGTGCGACGCACTGCCCAGCTGCATCTCCGACTCACCCCACCCCACAAGGTCGAACGATACGCACACGGCACCGGCACGGGCCAGTGCCGCATAACGATACTGCATATCGGGATTGTAGCGGGCTCCGGCCCAGTGACCGGCCGGCATCATGATGAGCGGGTGGTCTCCCCGTTTTCGCGGTGCATATATCGAGCCGCAGACATAGAGGCCGGGAAGGGTTTCCAAGGCAAAATTCTGTACCGTATAACCATCGTACTTGCGGACTTTCCCTTCGAGATAACGGGGCGATGCCACAGACTTTTCAAGGAGAGGGTCGATGGCCAGAAGACGCCTGAAATCCTGCAACAGAAGCGTGCGGCGCTGTTCCCACTCCGCCCGGTTGTGATACTTTCCGTGCAGCCAGGCTATAAGTTTTTCTCCATCGGCCGGGGTACGGCGGTAATACTCATACGGCTTTACCTTGTAGCTATTCTTCTTCTGCCGCTCATACCGGTATGCTACGGGCGAAAGCACATTCTGCATCGTCTCCTCGAACGAATAGGGTCGGATGCGGAAATCGGCATAGGTAAGCATCTGCCCGGCCATAGCCGTTGTATCCAGTTTGAGACGCACGCCGAAGTGTTGCTCTATCTCACGCATCACATCGAGAAGCGGCCGTTCAAAACGGTTCTCATAGCAGGACGTAACCTCCTGCGCCCGCAATGAGGCCACACCGGGCCATAGAATAAAAAAGCAGAGTATGCCCCACCATTTGTGTTCTGTTTTTGAGGAATGTCTCATATTTCAACTATTTAGACCGAGAAACAAAGATAACGAAAACTCTCTTTTCCGCCCTTCTCTACCGTTCAAAAAAAGAGCGCCGTCGAAATTTTTACAAAAAGAGTATATCGACAGCAGATAATGCCTATCTTTGAGGGAGGAGACAGAGCCCGCGGCCCATCAATGAGCAGACAACCACACTCGTCGATATATATGGCCCGGCATTGTCTTCCGTTTGAAAACCATACATTATGCCAAGAAAAATCATCAACAACTGGAAAATCCCCAAAGGGGCTCCGCTCACCGAACTCGACAAGAAGATTCTCTTCTTCCAGAATCACGGCTGCCTTGTGCCCAGCCGGAACCTGATAAAGACTCCCGAACAAATCGAAGGCATACGCCGCAGCGGTGCCGTCAACACCGGCGTACTCGACCTAGTAGCCAAAGAAATCAAAGCAGGAATGTCGACTGCCGAAATCGATCGTATGGTCTACGACTACACGGTAGCACACGGCGCCGTTCCTGCCCCGCTCAACTACGAAGGCTTTCCCAAAAGCGTATGCACCTCCATCAACGAAGTGGTGTGCCACGGCATACCCAGCGAAGATGAGATTCTGCAAGAGGGCGACATCATCAATGTCGACGTGTCGACCATTCTCGACGGTTACTATTCCGACGCTTCCCGTATGTTCATCATCGGGAAAACGACCCCCGAAAAAGAGAAACTGGTGCGTGTCACCAAAGAGTGTCTCGAAATAGGTATGCGGGCGGCCAAACCCTTCGGCTTTGTAGGCGACATCGGCAACGCCATACAGCGACACGCCGAGAAAAACGGCTTCTCGGTCGTACGCGACCTCTGCGGACATGGCGTGGGGCTTGCCTTCCACGAAGAGCCCGAGGTACTCCATTTCGGCCGTAAAGGCACCGGCATGCTGCTGGTTCCGGGCATGGTATTCACCATCGAACCCATGATAAACATGGGCGACTGGCACGTCTTCATCGACGAAGACAACGGTTGGACAGTCGTTACCGAAGATGAAAAACCCTCGGCCCAATGGGAACACACCTTCCTGATGACCGAGAACGGCCTTGAAATATTGACCTATTAAGACTTGTTTCTCCTTAACTTCCCCCGAATATCCCACACAACGACAAAAACCCAAACGACATATATTCAAACCAAAAAATAAATCTACTACGATGAAAAAAACACTTTTAATTTTACCTTCATTCCTATTGTCCTGCATATTCTCGATACAGGCCCAAGATGTATCTACGCTCTCTTGGTCTCAGGTATGCTCGGGAAAAATGAGTACCGAATGGTATGGAACAGACGAAGCCCAACGCATTGCCGATGACGTATTGTATGTACAGAAGGTCAACGGTGGCTGGATGAAAAACGATGAGTTACACAAACTCACCTCTGCACAAAAACAAGCGCTCTATAACAAGCGCAATGAACACTCCTGCCTCGACAACACCGCCACGACACAAGAGATGCGCTTCCTGGCCAAAGTCTACAAACAGACCGGTATCGAGAAATACAAAACGGCTTTCATGAAAGCTCTTTCCCTTATTCTCACGGCAGAGAAAGGGTGTGGCGGCTGGTCGCAATATTGGCCGCTATCGGGCAACGGAAGCTATCAGGACTACATCACCTTCAACGACAACCTGACAACCAATGTCATGAAACTCCTGCAAGAGATCATCGGCAATAAAGGTGACTTTGAGAACCTCGTCGATGCCGAGACCCGTACACGTTGCGAGGCAGCCTTCCAGAAAGGATTGGAGGTAATCATCAAATGCCAGGTCGACGACAATGGTACCAAGGCGGCATGGTGTGCCCAACACGACACAACCACATTCCTGCCTACCGAAGGCCGGCCACACGAGTTACCCTCTATCAGCGGCAGCGAATCGGCCAGCCTGCTCTCGTTCCTGATGACCATAGAAAACCCGTCGGAAGAGTTAAAGGCCACCATCACATCGGCCGTCGAATGGCTCGATGCCCATAAAATCGAAGATAAAGCCATTGAAGAGTTTACCAACGATAACGGAGAAAATGACCGCCGAGTCATCGACAAGGCCGGCAGTGCCATCTGGGGACGTTTTATACAGTTGGGTGGCGCAACAGGAGAGGAAACTTACAATGCCTTCTTTACCAAACTGAAAAATCGCAACAAGTCCCGCTCTTACACGACAGGCGGCAAAACCTATACATATACCGAATATGAGATTGCCACTACCTCGTACCGCCCCGAAATGGCCTACCAACCCATCTATGCCATCTACGACGACCAGTATCAGCATCTTTATTACCGATTCCTCTACAACTTTGAAGATACCGAACCCGAAATTGACAGCAAAGGTCTTGCCATACCCACCTCGCTGAATGCGGTCCGACGCACAAGCTACCAATTCCTGGGAAGCTGGTGCATGAATGTCATCAATGTGGAATACCCCGCCTGGTTGCAGCGCATCAAAGATCAAGAAGAGTCGGCTGGTTACACCACCTATGCATTAACCTCGGACACTTACACGGGCACCACGACCAGCGGCACCTCTACGTTTTATAATTTCGCCGACGGAATCAGCATATCCAACGAGAAAGGGAAAGGTTATGCAACAGGACTCTCTTCCGTCAAAAGCATCAAATATTCGGCCGGAGTAAAATACATCATCAACCTGCCCGAAGGAATTGCGGTAGATAAAATCAAATTTTACGGATACGACAACTATGCCGAAGCCGATGCCTACATCAGCGAACTTAACGGCATGACATACAACAGTACCGAATATGTATTTCCGGCCAAAGATGCGAACGGTACAGCCCAACTTACGTCGCACACCATAGAATTTGCCGACCAGCCGGCAACCGGCACCATCGGATTCACCGTAGCCGGTAAGCAATGTGCTCTTGCCATTACTCTCTTCTGCAAAGATTCTACCAGCGGTGTTACCGACATAACAAAAAAAGGCATTGAAGGGGAAAAAGGAAGAAAAATCCTTCTGAACGGCCGAGTCCTCCTCTACAAAAATGGGAATTGGTACAATATGGCAGGGCAAGTCGTCAAACAGAACCTGTCTCCCAATAAATAAATGCAACACCCGCATTTTCCATAAACAATGGAGGCAAGCTAAAAAGCTTGCCTCCATTGTTTTTATCTTGCAGAATATCACTACTCTACTGTCGTGGCAGTTGTATCGGTACGTTCTACCAATACCTTATCGATGCGGGCACCATCCATATCAACAATTTCAAATGTAAAGCCGTTCCATGACACTTTCTCTCCGGCATGAGGTATGTGCTCCAACAGGTCGAGTAACAAGCCACTTATGGTATTATAACTGGCTTGCTCATACAACTCTTCTTTTCCGAAGTATGTCAGGAAATCATAAAACGGACATTGGCCATCGACCAACCAACTTTCCGAATCGGCTCGTTTGACAATATCCGGATCTTCGTGCGGACTCTCTATCGAGCCTACCAATCCTTCGAGGATGTCGCGTAATGTAATAATACCCTGGCAACTACCAAACTCATCGCATATCAACGCCTGACTGATGCGTTTCTCCTTCATCTGCGCCAAGGCGTCATATACACTCATTGTCTCGTGAAAAAAGGTCGCCGGCGTAATGACGGTACGAAAATCGAAATTTTCATCATCGAGGTGGAAAACCAGGCTCTTCAACGAAACGACACCCTTTACATCGTCGAACGATCGATCGACTACGGGATACATCTCGTGCACGGTTTCCTGCACCACGGCTTTCACCTCTTCGCGGCTCATGGCAATATCGAGTGCCACCATATCGGTACGATAGGTCATCAGGGCATTGACTTTCAGGTCGCCCATGATAAGAACTCTTTCCATGATATCCTGCTCGACCTCCTGCACTTCTCCATCTTCGGCACCCTCTTGTATGATAGACTTTATCTCGTCTTCGGTAACCTTACTGCCACCATCTTTTATGCCCAAAAGATGGAAAATGGCAGAAGTGCTTTTCGCCAGAATCCACACAAAAGGTGCCGCCACGATTGATACAAAATACATGAAAGGTGCTATCAGTTTGGATATGCGTTCGGCCGAACTCATGCCTATGCGTTTAGGAACCAACTCGCCAAAGATGATGGTAAAGTAGGTAACCAGAATGACTATGATGGTCTGTGCCAACGGTTGAGCATATATTGCCGGCACCTGCCACTTCAACAGCAACGACGCAAAATCGTCGGACAATGTCGCTCCCGAATAGATACCGGTGAGAATCCCGATGAGCGTAATGCCTATCTGCACGGTCGACAAGAATTTTTCGGGTTCACAAGCCAACTTCAATGCTGTCGTCGCCGACTTGCTACCTTTCTTTTCATCAGAAGCCAAACTCGATTTGCGGGCCGAAACCACAGCCATCTCCGACATCGAAAAAAGTCCATTCAGTAAAATAAGAAAGATAATAATGAGAATCTCGTTCATGGATATTTCAATAGTTATATAGCAGGGTCTTTTTTCCTTGTGTGTAGGAAAACTCAATAGATAAAACTCTGCGAGGCAAAGATATAATCAATGAGAGAAAACAGTCTTGACATCCAATCATCGTTCACATATAATTAAAACCAATAGAAATAGTAGGAAATACAAACTAGCGGAAGCTTAGCATGGTCAGATAAATGCCAGGCTCCGCTAGTTTATTCTAATTATAAGGAGAAAGAAATGTTAAATCAGTTTTCAAGAACAGAACTATTACTTGGAAAAGAAGCACTTGATAAATTAGCAGGCAGCAGAGTTGCTGTCTTTGGAATCGGTGGTGTTGGTGGATATGTATGCGAAGCCTTAGTACGAAGCGGTATCGGTGAGTTCGACCTTATTGATGATGATAAAGTCTGCTTAACAAACCTAAACCGCCAGATCATTGCAACAAGAAAAACAATTGGAAAATACAAAGTAGAAGTGATGAGAGACCGTATCTTAGAGATCAATCCAGATGCGAAAGTCAACGTTCACAAATGCTTCTTCTTACCTGAAAATGCAGAGGAATTTCCATTTGAGGAATATGACTACATCGTTGATGCTGTTGACACAGTAACAGCAAAAATCTCATTAGTTATGGCAGCAAAGGAAAAGAATGTACCGATCATCAGCAGTATGGGAGCTGGAAATAAATTAGATCCAAGCCAGTTTAAAGTGGCAGATATCTATAAGACAAAAGTATGCCCTCTTGCAAAGGTTATGCGAAGAGAGTTAAAGAAGAGAAGAGTTAAGAAATTAAAAGTTGTATACTCTGAAGAAATGCCGATCAAACCTAAAGACGATATGGCAAACAGTTGCAGAACAAACTGTATCTGTCCTCCAGGAGCAAAACATAAATGTACAGAAAGAAGAGCAATCCCAGGTAGTACAGCATTTGTACCATCTGTCGCAGGACTGATCATTGCAGGGGAAGTTGTGAAGGATTTATGCAAGGCGTAAAAGATGTAACAAAACAAGCTTTTATCAAATCCATACCGATCATGTGCAGCTATGTATTTGTCAGTATGGCATATGGAATGATGATGGAGAATGCTGGATTTGCGTGGTATTATTCGCTTTTTACAAGTCTTACTGTGTATACAGGAGCATTCCAGTTTGTCCTGATCACATTTTTAAGCAGTGGGGCATCCATTGTGACGATCGCAGTGACGGCACTCTTGATGAACAGCAGGCAGAGTTTTTACAGTCTTTCATTTTTGGAGATATTCCGAAAGATGGGAAGAAAGAAACTTTATATGATCCATACGATGACAGACGAAACGTATGCAGTAAACTGTACGATCGAAGACAAAGATGAAAACAGCAGAAAAGAGATGTTTCTTGTCGCATTCTTCAGCAGATGTTACTGGATGTTTGGAGCTGTGATGGGAGGTTTGATCGGGCAATTGATTCCATTTGAATTAACAGGGATTGATTTTTGTATGACTGCATTATTTATCATCATTTTTATCGATCAATGGGAAAAAGCGGACAAGCATTTTCCAGCGATTGCAGGAATCTTGATCGCGATCATCGCATTACTGATCTTTGGGCAGACCGCATTTATGCTGCCAGCCTTAGTGATCGTTTCTGGAGTTTTGATCTTCTGGAACAGTAAACAGCAGGAAAGTTAGACAGAAAGGGGAAGAAAAATGAATGCAAAAATGGCAGTGATCGCAATCTTAGTTTCAGCCGTGATCACATTTGGACTTCGAGCCCTCCCTTTTCTTGTATTTCAAGAAGGAAAAGAACTTCCAGATAAGATCAAACGATTAGGAATGGTGTTACCATCTTCGATCATGGCAGTGCTGATCGTATATTGCCTAAAAGATGTCGGAGATGATTTTGTGGCAGACGGATTATGGAAATTAATTGCAGCACTGATCACAGCAGTTAGTTATAAGTGGAAACATAATACTTTGATCAGCATTTTACTTGGAACAGTGAGTTATATGCTGTTCTTACATTTTTTTGGATAGAACTAATTTGAGATAGAATAAAACATAGGATGAGACAGGAGATATATATGGCACGAGAAATAGAGACAAAATGTATTCATTTAGAAGAAAAAGAAGACTCGACCCACCACTATGGTGCGATGACATACCCAATCTATCAGACAGCAACTTACGCACATCCAGGTGTTGGACAAAGTACAGGTTATGATTACAGCCGCTTACAGAATCCAACAAAAGAACATTTAGAGAAAACAGTTGCTTCTTTAGAAAATGGAATCGATGCATTAGCATTTTCATCTGGAATGGCAGCGATCACACTGATGATGGAATTATTTAAACCAGGAGATCATCTGATCGTTGATGCGGATTTATATGGTGGAAGTATCCGTTTATTTAATCACGTTTCAGAGAAAAATGGAATTGAATTCAGCAGCGTAGATTGTTACAAAGAAAATGTCGCAGGATATATCAGAGAAAATACAAAGGCAGTTTATATCGAAACACCGACAAATCCAATAATGAATGTCACAGATATCAAGGCATTAGCAGAAATCACAAAGGAACATAACCTTCTTCTGATCGTTGACAATACATTTTTATCCCCATATTTCCAGAATCCATTAGATCTTGGAGCTGATATCGTTGTACACAGCGGAACAAAATATCTTGGGGGCCACAATGATACACTGGCTGGTTTCTTAGTGACAAATAGAGAAGATATCAGTGAAAGATTCCGATTCCTGATCAAGACAACAGGAGCCGGATTAGCACCATTTGATTGTTTTCTGATCCAAAGAGGGATCAAGACATTAGGAGTCCGTATGGACCGTGCACAGGAAAATGCGATAGAGATCGCTAAATGGTTAAAGAAACAGGATATTGTAGGGAAAGTTATTTATCCAGGATTTGAAGAACATCCAGGATATGAGATCATGAAGAAACAGGCAAGAGGATTTGGAGCAATGCTTACCTTTGAACTTACGAAAAAAGAGTATGCATTTGAAATTCTTGAAAATGTTAAAATGATCAAATTTGCAGAGAGCTTAGGAGGAGTTGAAACATTGATCACATATCCAGCAACACAGACACATGCAGATGTTCCAGAAGAGATCCGAGTAAAAAATGGAATCACAGACTGTGTGTTAAGAATGTCTGTTGGAATTGAGAATATCAAAGACTTATTAAACGAGCTGGAACAGGTATTTGCAAAAGTACGAGGTGAATAAGATGCCAGAGAGAAACTTAAATTTTGATGAGCATGTAGATCGAAGAAATACAGATTGTCTAAAATATGATTTTGCCAAACGCAAAGGACTGCCAGAAGATGTGCTTCCATTGTGGGTTGCGGATATG
>ERZ779843.4332-NODE-4332-length-10886-cov-5.254362_pt1 | contig 10886 bp, 9 predicted proteins | sample MGYA00511560_ERZ779843 | MGnify/ENA primary metagenome ERZ779843 (study PRJEB29588, sample SAMEA2158062) | human gut metagenome | biome: human gut; feature: human-associated habitat; material: faeces | place: Denmark | collected 2008/2010 ... | reverse complement strand
CAGCATCCGCTGCCGAGGCAACGACCGCCAGCGACCTTAGCGGCAAGCGCGTGCTCGTGCTCTGCCAGGGCGGCGGCACCTCGGGCCTGCTCGCCAACGCGCTGGCCAAGGCTGCCAAGGAGCGCGGCATCAATCTTGAGACCGCTGCCGAGGCATATGGCAACCACGTGGACATGCTCCCCGACTTTGATCTGGTCGTCCTGGCCCCGCAGGCTGCCAGCTACTTGGCCGACCTGCAGAAGGACTGCGAGCGCGTGGGCAACAAGTGCGTCGCCTGCCGTGGCAAGCAGTACATCGAGCTCTCCCAGAACGGCGACAAGTCTCTCGCCTTCGTGAGTGAACAGCTTTCGAAGTAAGTAACGCTTAGGGCCAGCCGACCATCCACAGCCGCCTGGCCCTTCGATTTAGACGATTGGATCATCATGTCCGTTAACCCTGCTAGCGTCACCAACCCGCCTGCGCAGTTTCCCGAGGGCTTTGTCTTTGGCGGCGCCACCGCTGCCTACCAGGTAGAGGGTGAGACCCGCACTCACGGTAAGGGCAAGGTTGCCTGGGACGACTTCCTGGAGGCCCAGGGTCGTTTCTCCCCCGATCCCGCTTCGGACTTCTACAACCAGTACCCCGTCGATTTGGAGCTGTGCGAGGAGTTTGGCATCAACGGCATTCGCCTCTCCATCGCCTGGAGCCGCATCTTCCCCAACGGTACCGGCGAAATCAACCCCGAGGGTGTCCAGTTCTATCACGATCTCTTCGCCGAATGCCATAAGCACCACGTTGAGCCGTTTGTCACGCTGCATCACTTTGACACGCCGCTGCCCCTCTTTGAGAAGGGTGACTTCCTCAACCGCGAGACCATCGACGCCTTTGTGAACTTTGCCACCTTCTGCTTTAAGGAGTACGCCGACCAGGTAACCTACTGGTTCACCTTTAACGAGATCTGGGCCGACGCCTCCAACACCTACATCGAGGGCACCTTCCCCGGTGGCGTCAAGGCGCATCTGGCCGAGGCTTTCCAGTGCGAGCACAACATGATGCTCGCCCACGCCAAGGCTGTGCTTGCCTTCCACAACGGCGGTTTTAAGGGCAAGATCGGCGTCATTCAGTCGTTGGAGTTTAAGTATCCGCTCAACGAGAACGACCCCGCCGACATCAAGGCCGCCAACAACGAGCACGTGCTGCAGAACCAGTTCTTGCTCGATGCCACCTTCCGCGGCGACTATGCGCCCGACACCCTCGAGTGCGCCAACCGCCTGGCTGCCGTCTCGGGCGGCACCATCGAGATCCTGGACGAGGATCTGGAAATCATGCGCGAGGCAGCGCTCTACAACGACTACCTGGGCGTTAACAACTACCAGTGCCGCTTCTTGAAGGCTTACGACGGCAAGAACGACCTGCACCACAACGGTACGGGCGAGAAGGGCACTGGCCGCTGGCGCGTTAAGGGCATTGGCGAGCATGTGAACAAGCCTGGTATCCCCACCACCGACTGGGACTGGATCATCTATCCCGAGGGCCTGTTCGATCTGCTCGTCTACATTAAGCAGCGCTACCCCAACTACAAGCAGATCTTCATCACCGAGAACGGCATGGGCTACAAGGACCCCTACAAGGACGGTTTTGTGGACGACCAGCCGCGCATCGACTACATCGAGCAGCACCTGCGCTGGTTGCTCAAGGCCATGGAGGTTGGCGTCAACGTGGGCGGCTACTTCCTGTGGAGCCTGCAGGATCAGTTCTCCTGGACCAATGGCTACAACAAGCGTTACGGCTTCTTCTACGTTGACTTTGAAACCCAAAAGCGCACGCCCAAGGCAAGCGCATACTGGTATAAGCACGTGGCGCAGACCCGTCGTCTGGACTAGTTAACGCCATCGGCCGCCGTAACCATCACGCTGCCGTGCACCTTACCATTCCCGATCGCATGGGCGCTGCGTCCATGCACCTCTTTCCGTGTGGCGGATACGACCTTCCCGGTGGATGCCTCAGCATCCTTGGTCGTATCCGCCGTTTTTGTTTTTGGGCGGACCGAGGGCGGGCCGTTTGTCTCGATCTGTAACATGTAGACCACTTTTGACCGTCTAGTTGTTACAGATCGAGACAAACGGAATAGGCCGAGCACGTCTACGCCCGCAAGTCCTTTACGCTGGAACGCTCGACCAGCACACCCGAGACAAGCGTACGACTTCTGGAGCTCGGGGCTTCCAGACCTGCGACGACCTCATTAAGCGCACGGACGCCCAGCTCGCGGTGGCGGAACTTCACCGACGTCAGAATCGAGTTGGGAATCGTCTTGTAGAGCTCATCGTCGAAGCCGATCACGGACACGTCGTCGGGCACACTGAGCCCTTTGTCACGTAAAGCCATCATCACGCCGTTTGCCATGCAGTCGTTAGCCGCGAGGACCGCCGTGCAATCGGGTTTATCGGCAAGCACAAGGCCCGCAGCATAGCCACTATCCGCATTCCAATCGCCTTGCAGAGGCTCGGGCGGCTCAATGCCACGCGTCTCGAGTGCCGCACGCCAACCTTTCATACGACACTGGCTCGACAGCGCCTCTTTCTTACCAGAGACGAAGTACACGTTCTTGTGCCCGCGATTCAAGAAGTACTCGCACGCCATGCGCGCGCCGCCCTCTTGGTCGTCACTAACGGTGGAGCAGGTAGGATGTTCCATTGATGTGATAATCACCGTCTTGAGGTCTTTCGGCGCCTCAAAAGTATCAAAGTCATCGACCATCTGACGCAGGTTGAAGATCATGCCATCAACAGGCAGCTGCGACATCCTGCGCGCCGCATCGGCAAGGGTCATCTTCTCCCCTGCGCACTTCTTAATCATCGTGAGCGCAAAGCCGCGTTCTTCGGCGGCATCGGCGATACCGTCAATCATGTCCACGGCACCGCCTGACAAGTGAAACAGCACAACGCCGATGCACCCGTAACGGCCCAACTTGAGCGAACGCGCGGCATAGTTGGTTCGAAATCCGAGCGCCTCCATGGCCGAATGGACCTTATCGCGTGTCGACTCTCGCACGCTATCGGGCTCGTTGATCGCGCGCGACACCGTCTTGAGAGAAACACCCGCGGCAATCGCCACGTCGTTCATCGAAACGTTTTTCTTGTCCATCGTTGTCACTGCTTCTCCACTCGGTTCTCTATCGCTTGTTTTTTGCGTTCTAGCATACACCACCTGCCTGACTGATAAATCAACCGTTTACCGAACAATATCGACCACTCACCCGTATATCCTTGTTGCTCTTCCAAAAATGTCTTACGTTGTCATTAACGAAATGACAACGTTGTCATTTCACAATGCCTTCCTTAAGCAGGAAGGTTTCCGGGCAGTCCTGACCATCCATCGACGACCAGTTCCATCCACATGCATCGCGCATCAAGTAGCAAAGGAGCTCTATGGACGCCATCGTAAAGATGCTCGAAAAGCATCAACCGTTCTTCGAGAAGATCTCGAGAAACATCTACCTCCAGGCCATCAAAGACGGATTCCTTGGGTGCATGCCCATCGTCCTTACCTCTTCGATCTTTCTGCTGATCGCCACCCTTCCTGGCGTAGTTGGCATCACGTTGCCCCAGCCGCTCATCGACTGGTGCAACAAGCTGTACAACTTCACCATGGGCGTCATGGGCATCATGGTTGCCGGCACCACCGCCAAGAACTTCACGGCTTCCATGAACCGTCGCATGCCCGCCGGCAAGGTGCTCAACGACGGCTCCACCATGGTTGCCGCCCAGTGCAGCATGCTGCTGCTCGCTGTTACGCAGTTCACCACCAAGTTCAACGGCTCCGAGCTTTCTGTCTTCGATTGCACCAGCATGGGTACGCGCGGTCTGTTCTCGGCCTATATCGCCGCGTTCATTACCGTGTGGGTCTATAAGTTCTGCGTCTCGCGCGATCTGACCATTAAGCTGCCCAAGGAGGTTCCGGGCGCCATCGCTCAGAACTTCCGCGACATCATCCCCTTTGGCGGCGCTGTCATCATCTGCGGCATCATCGATGTGGTTGTGCGCAACCTTATGGGCGTTCCGTTCTCCGAGCTGCTCATCAAGCTGCTCTCCCCGCTCTTCACTGCGGCAGAAACCTATCCTGGCCTTATCCTTATCCAGGCAGCCACCGCGTTCTTCTGGTTCATCGGTGTCCATGGTCCTTCGATTGTCCAGCCGGGCATCGACCCCATCCGTCTTGCCAACCAGGCTGAGAACCTGCAGGTTCTGCTGGCCGGCGGCCACCCCGCCCACTCCCTCACCTTTAACATGTCGCTCGTGGGTGAGTTCGGCGGCACCGGCGCCACGTTCATCGTGCCGCTTCTGCTGATTCTCTTTATGAAGTCCAAGCAGCTCAAAGCCGTCGGTAAGGCCTCGATCGTTCCTGTTGCCTTCGCCGTCAACGAACCGCTGCTCTTTGGCGCGCCGATGATCCTTAACCCCTACATGCTCATCCCCTTTGTTGCCGCCGGCTGCGTCAACGTAAGTGTTGCCAAGTTCTTTATCGACAACGTGGGCATGAACGGCTTCTCCTTCGTGGTGCCTTGGGCTACCCCTGCCCCCATCGGCATCTTCATCACCACGAACTTCCAGCTTATCGCCCTGGTATTTGTCGCGATCATCATCTTGCTGGACGCCATCATCTCCCTGCCGTTCTTGAAGGCATACGATAAGCTGCTCTGCGACCAGGAGGCCGAGCGCGCCGCCGAGCTGGGTCTCGAGTCCGATGCTGCTGCCACCATCGCCGCCAGCACCTCTGCGCCCGCTGTCGAGCAGACCACCGCTTCCGTCGAACCGACCGCCGCTGTCGCCGATCAGCCCGAGCCCGCCGCCGACGCATCCGCTAAGAAGGACGTCGACGGTCTGAAGGTCCTCGTCCTGTGCGCCGGCGCCGGCACCTCTGCCATGCTCGCCAACGCCATCAAGGAAGGTGCTGCGCAGACCGGAGAGAACATCGCTTCCTCCGCAGGCGCCTATGGCCAGCACACTGCCATCATGGATCAGTACGACGTTATCGTGCTTGCCCCGCAGGTCCGTAGCTACTACAACGACATGAAGGCCGACACCGATCGCCTGGGCATTAAGCTGCTCGCTCCGCGCGGTAAGGAATATATCGACCTTACTCGCGACCCCGCTGGCGCCATCAAGTGGCTCCGCGAGAACCTCGACTAGTTCCTCCCCCTGTTGGTGCCCGGATCCCCAATTCGGGCACCTCCCCCTATTCGTATCCCACAGAAAGGATGACTCATGACCAACCCCATGCAGTTCCCCGACGGCTTTGTGTTTGGCGGCGCCACCGCTGCTTACCAGGTTGAGGGCGAGACCCGTACGCACGGCAAGGGCAAAGTGCCCTGGGACGATTTCCTGGCAGCCCAGGGTCGCTTCTCCCCCGATCCCGCAAGCGACTTCTACAACAAGTACCCGGTCGATATCGACCTGTGCCAGCGCTTCGGCATCAACGGTATCCGTGTCTCCATCGCTTGGAGCCGCATCTTCCCCAGCGGCACTGGTGAGATTAACCCCGAGGGTGTTGCCTTCTATCACGAGCTCTTTGCCACCTGCAATAAAGCCGGCGTTATCCCCTATGTCACGCTCGATCACTTCGATACGCCCGAGGCCTTTTACCAGAACGGCGGTGAGGGCTTCCTGACGCGCACGACGATCGACGCCTTTGTCGAGTACGCCAAGTTCTGCTTTGCCGAGTTCGCCGAGGTCAAGCACTGGTTCACGTTTAACGAGATTCCCGCGACCGCCGAGGGCAGCTTTATCGTCGGCAACTGGCCGCACGGCGAGAAGTATCGCCTGGACAAGGCTTTCCAGCTCATGCACAACATGATGGTGGCCCACGCCAAGGCTGTCGTCGCTTTCCATGAGGGCGGCTTTGAGGGCGAGATCGGCATTGTCCAGAACCTGGAGCCCAAGTATCCCCTCGATCCCAACAGCGCTGCCGACTGCGAGGCCGCCCGCATGGCCGACGTCATCAACAACCGCTGGGTGCTCGACGCCACCTTCCGCGGCCACTATGCAGCCGACACCATGGAAGCCGCAACCAAGCTGGCCCATATCGCCGGCGGCGAGCTCGACGTTCGCGACGAGGACATCGCTGCGCTGACCGCCGCGCTCCCCTACAACGATTGCCTGGGCGTCAACACCTACAAGTGCCAGTTCCTGCGTGCCGCCGAGGGCGAAAACGACATCAACCACAATGGCACCGGCGACAAGGGCTCCTCGCGCTGGTTCCTCAAGGGCGTGGGCGAGTCATGCGTGCGCGAAGGCGTACCCACCACCGATTGGGACTGGATTATCTATCCCGAGGGCCTGTACGACCTGCTGCTCCGCATTAAGAACGATTACCCCAACTACAAGAAGATCTACATCACCGAGAACGGCATGGGCTATAAGGATGACTTCGAGGATGGCTTTATCGATGACGCCCCTCGTATCGACTACATGCGTCAGCATCTCGCGTGGATCCTCAAGGCAATCGACGGCGGCGTGAACGTCGACGGCTACTTTGTGTGGTCGCTGCAGGACCAGTTCTCCTGGACCAACGGCTATAACAAGCGCTATGGCCTGTTCTACATCGACTTTGAGACCCAGAAGCGCTATCCCAAGGCGAGCGCGTACTGGTACAAGAACGTCGCGGAGACCGGCCTGCTCATGGCCTAACTTTTGCCGCATACCCCCTGTCGGCCGCATACGAATTCCCCACGGGTTCGCATGCGGCCTTTTTGTTTTTGGTGAGCCCGAGCGAATTATTCGTCTCGATCTGTAACATCTAGCAGGGATTTTCAATCCTAACTGTTATAGATTTAGACGAACAGGCGACCAGGGCTGAAAGATCTCAATCTGTAACACGTAGCCCACTTTTAACCGTCTAACTGTTACAGATCAAGATAATAAGATAGTCAAATCCGAACTTTCCAAGCAGTTATGAAGCATGGTTTCTAGTTTTCGGTATCACGAACATACTTTCGGTATCATTTAATGGTATTATGATATCGAAAGTATGTTCGTGATACCGAAAGGAGCCGCATGCGCCAGTTCGATTACACCACAGTCCCAGCGGAACTCGAAGCAACTCCAATCACCAACCTCCTCCTCTCGATACGCGAGCATAAAGGCCGTCAGCTTGCTCTGAGTCAAGTCAAACCCGAACTTCTATCGTCCCTTATGGAGGAAGCTAAGATCCAAAGCACCCGATCCTCCAACGGACTTGAAGGAATTGTTACCACCCAAAAAAGACTCAAAGCAATCATGGCGTATTCCGCCAAGCCAAGCTCCCGCGCAGAGGAAGAAATCGCTGGATACCGAGATGCGCTGTCGCTTATTCACGAGCAGCACGATTTCATTCCCGTAACGCCATCGGTCATTTTGCAGTTGCATCGTGACCTCATGGTACACACAGCAATCTCGTATGGGGGCCATTGGAAAGATAGCGATAACGAAATCATCTCCATCGACGGCCAAGGCAATCGATTTGTGCGCTTTAGGCCGCCTTCGGCCCTAGCAACCCCCGGACTTATCGAAGAAGCCTGTCGGTCCCTCAACGACGCCTTATCTCGTCAAGTTTGCGACCCCCTCCTTATATCATTCCGCTTCATCTTCGATTTTGTCAGCATTCATCCCTTCAACGATGGCAATGGCAGGATGAGCCGGCTCCTTACAACGCTGCTACTCGAAAAGACTGGATACGACGTTGCGCGTTACATCAGCATCGAACGACTTATTGAAGACAACAAAGCGCTTTACTACAACGCCCTCGCTGCAAGCTCCACTGGATGGAATGAAAATCAAAACACCGAAGTACCCTTTATCCGTTTCATGCTCGGAACAACCCTGGCCGCCTACCGACAGCTCGAGCAGCGTACCTTAATTGAATCAAGCACTCGTCCCATGTCGAAGCAAGCGCGCATCGCTGTTCTATTTCAACAGAGACCCGGCGTCATTAAGAAATCCGACATCCGGTCCAGCTGCCCCGATATCAGCGAGGTAACCGTTAAACGAACCCTCGGTCAGCTTGTTAGTTGCAGCGCAATCGAAAAAACAGGAGCGGGTCGTTCGACGGGCTACATACTCAAAGACGTCCATGCTCTAGAACTATTCTTGCAAGCCACAATACCCGATGGCGAGGCCGCAATAACAAAAGAGGCTCCAAAGGATAAGCTCCTTGAACGTGTAAACCACGCCGAGGATGAAAGCAGAGAAGGGCTCTATGAAGACTACGATTCATTCTCAATGGACATAAAGACGAAATACGGAGTCTAGTCATATCTCAGAATAGCCTCATCCTTGTTGCCCAAAGTTATTTGCGCGTCATTGTGAAGCGGTACCCCCGCGCCGGCAGGGGGCAGAAGTATCGTCTACTGCGCTAGCTAGCAGATGACCTGCGTATGCTCCTCGATGGCGGCACGGTCCTCGGCGGCGATGCCCGGCTCGCACACCACGGCGTCCAAACTGTCCAGGCGGCAGAAGGTGTAGAAGTCGCGCTTGCCGATCTTGCTGGAGTCGGCGATCAGATAGCGCGAGTCCGCTTTGCTAAAAGCGAGCTGCTGGATACGGCCCTCGTCCATGTTGGACGTGGACACGTCGCCATCCAGAATGCCGTTGGCGCCGATAAACGCCGCATCGATGCCCAGCGCACGCAGGGTATCCTCGGCCGTTGGTCCCACAAAAGCGGCGGTGCGGCGACGGTACATACCGCCCACGAGGCACAGGTCGCAGTCCTCGCGCGCCTCGAGCAGGTTAAACACCGAAAGTGAATTGGTCACAATGCGCAGGCGGCACGCCGGCAGCATCGAGGCCATCTGCTCAACCGTAGTGCCCGTACCCAAAAAGATGGTCGAGCCCTCCTCGATGAGCTCCACGGCGCGGCGCGCGATCTGCAGCTTTTCCTCGGCATGCTTGGTGCGCTTTTCGCTGTGCGAATACTCGTGGCGCAGCATAGCGTGGGGACGGCCCTGCGCACTACGGGCTCCGCCGTGCACGCGCTCGATCTCGCCTAGGCTCGCAAGCTCCTCAAGATCGCGGCGGATCGTCATATCCGAGACACCCAGTGCATCCGAAATCTCTTTAACCGAGACCGTGCCCTGCTCCTCGAGCAGCTGACGAACCTTATCCTGTCGCTCCGCTTTAATCACGATGAGTCCTCGCTGTTCCACGCTCGCGTCAATTCAAACAGTAACGAACAAATTGTATCAGACTCGTGCACGTCAAAAATGAACGCCCGCACAGCTCCAATCATCACTTTTTTGAGAAAAATACCCCCTGCTTTAGTGGGATGTAGTGATAATCTCGCCTGTTCGCGCTACAGTTTGTCGGAAATACCTCGATGTTAGGAACCAAATGATCACTTCCGAGCTTTTCGGCACCGCGCCGTGCGGTACCCCCGTTCATCGTTACACCCTCAACGGGCCCGAGATCTGCGTTCGCATTATGGACTATGGCGCTACCGTGTTGGGCATCGACGTGCCCGACATTCCCGGCAACTTGCGCGATGTGGTGCTGGGCTTCGATAAGCTCGAGGATTACTTTGACAACCCCGCCTGCTTTGGCGCGACCATCGGACCTGTGGCCAACCGCACTGCAGGTGCCACGATCACCATCGCAGGCACGGACTGGCATATGCCGGCCAACGAAGGCGCCAACAACCTACACAGCGATCTTGAGCACGGCCTGCACAAGCGCGTGTGGGACGTTGAGCTCGACGAGGTCCACAATGCCGTGCGCATGACCACCTCGCTTGAGGATGGCGAGCTGGGCCTTCCCGGCAACCGCACCTTTACGGCCGTGTTTACCGTTACACGCACCGGCGTCTTTCGCATCGAGTATGGCTGCGAGAGCGACCGCGCCACCTACGTGTCCATGACCAACCACACATACTTTAACCTTGCCGGCCATAACGCCGGCATGGACTGCGAGCACTTCTTTGTTGCCAACGCTGCCCACTACCTGCCCATCAACGAGCAGAATATCCCCACCGGCGAGATCGCTCCGGTCGAGGGCACGCCGTTTGACTTTCGTGAGCTGCGCCCCGTCGCGCCCGGCATGGAAGCCGACGACCCGCAGATTAAGCAGGCCCGTGGCTACGATCACTGTCTGTGCATCGATGGCTATCAGTACGGCCGTAATCTGCGCCGCGCGATGCACGTCGAGGAGATGTGGACCGGTCGTGAGCTGGACTACTACACCACCGCCCCGGGCGTGCAGCTCTACACCGGCAACTGGCTGGGCGACGAGCACGCCAAGGACGATGCTAACTATGGCTGGGGCGCCGGCTTTGCCCTCGAGGCAGAGATGTACCCCGACACGCCGCACCAGCCGCTGTTCCCGCAAGGCATTGTGGGCCCGGGTCACCCCTACAGCAATGTGATCGAATACCACTTTATGAGGCACTAAGCCCACAACGCAACATATCGCACAGCAGCGCCCGCCGGCACCACCGCCGACGGGCGTTTTGCTATCTAGTCATTGGGTGTTCCTATAGTTTTGTCAACCGTCGGGGCTACTCCCGGTAGGGCACCCGGTCGCGCATCACGGCGTATATCGCCCTGAGCCGCTTCCTCGCGACGGCCTTGAGCGCCCGCCCGTGCCCCATTCCCCGCGCCCTGCAGGCCCGGTAGTACTCGCCGTAGCGCCCCGAGGACCTCACCAGGCTGTTGCACGAGAAGATCAGCAGGGACTTGAGCCTCGCGTCGCCGCGCCTGGACGCCCTGACCGACCTCACCGACGTGCCGGAGCTCCTCACCCTCGGGGCTATGCCGCAGTACGAGGCCAGGTGGTCGTGGTCCGGGAACCTCCCGATGTCGACCGACACCGCGAGCTGCGCCGCGGTCCTCGGGCCGATGCCGGGCACGGTGAGCAGGCACGCGTAGGTCTCGTCGCCCTCGA
>ERZ779843.4324-NODE-4324-length-10897-cov-6.005257_pt1 | contig 10897 bp, 8 predicted proteins | sample MGYA00511560_ERZ779843 | MGnify/ENA primary metagenome ERZ779843 (study PRJEB29588, sample SAMEA2158062) | human gut metagenome | biome: human gut; feature: human-associated habitat; material: faeces | place: Denmark | collected 2008/2010 ... | reverse complement strand
AACTACTTAATTTACATCACAAAAGAGGAGTGCTATAATATTAAATATAAAAAGGAGGACACATGAATTTATTTAAAAAGCGTAAAAAAATTGATGAACTAGATTATAACCTAATAAATGAATATGCTGAAAGTGGTAACAAAGTTAACAAACTATTACAAATATTAATTATTATAGCCATAATAAGTTTAGGACTAACACTCTTACAAAGACTTCATATTTTACCTATCATTGGTGAATTTTTATCCGTTATTAGCCCTGTATTTATTGGTATATTAATAGCGTGGCTCTTGGTACCTCTAACAGATAAATTATCCAAAAAAATGCCTAGAGTATTATCATGTATTATTGTATATATTTTAGTTCTAGGAACATTAAGCTTATTGCTTGCTTACACAATTCCTAATTTAATAGACCAAGTAAAAGAACTTTCAAAAAGTATTCCGACTATGATTAATGAATTACAAAAGTTTATTAATAATGCTACTGAAAACTTAAAAATAGCTGATAATAGTACATTCAATACTTTAAAGAAAAACTTTTTTGAAAATTTGAAAGAAATAGATACTGGTAACATTGCAAATATGATTATTGGTGGTACAATGTCCGCTGTAGGAATTATTAGTAACCTATGCTTAGGATTAATGATTGGATTTTACTTATTATTCGATTATCATAAAATTTGCAAAAAAATCTTTAAATGTATACCTACAAAATATCAAAGTGATGCCAGAGAATTGAGAAAAAGAGTAAACAGTTCTTTAAGAAGTTATGTCCAAGGTGTCCTAATTGTTATGCTTTTAGTATTTGTAAGTCAGGCTATTGGATTAACTCTTGCAGGACATAAAGCACCATTGTTATTCGCACTAATCTGTGCTATAACAGATATCATTCCATATTTTGGTCCATGGATTGGTGGTATACCAGCAGCAGTAGTTGGTTTCTTAATATCACCACTAGCTGGAATCTTAACAATTGTAAGTATAGTAGTCATTCAGGTGTTAGAGGGAAATCTATATCAACCATTAATTATGGGACATACCATGAAACTTCATCCTATAACAATTATGCTTGCCCTATTGATTTTCGGACATTTCTTTGGTATCATAGGAATGATAGTTGCAACACCTGCAACTGCAACTCTAAAAGTATTATTTGAATTTATCGATGAGAAAATAGAGTTTATAAACAAAATTGAAAATGCATAAAGACGTTGAAAAAGAAAAGTATGAAAAAACATTATTTATAGAGAGTCTAGGGTAGGTGAAACTAGATAATAAGTTTTTCAGAAAGCTACTTTGGAGTTATTCGGGAGACCGTTATCAAAACCAAGACCAACTTTAGGATGGTACCGGGCAATATCTTGTCCTCCTAAAATAGGTCTTTTATTTGTGTAAGAGGAGGTATTTATGAATAAAATTATTGCTATCGTAGGAATGAGTGGGAGTGGTAAAAGTGTTGCCAGTACTTACTTAGAAAGTATGGGTTACAGCAAAGTCTATTTTGGCGGAGTAACAATGAAAAAACTAAAAGAAGAGGGCTTAGAAGTAACACCAGAAAACGAAAAAATGATGCGTAATAAACTACGTGAAGAACATGGTATGGGAGCTTTTGCTAAAATATTATTACCAGAAATAAAAGAAAAGAGTAAAGAAGGAAACGTAGTCTTAGATGGACTATACTCATGGGATGAGTTAGCAATTCTTAAAAAAGGAATAAAAGATAATCTAACAATTATTTGTATCGTGGTTGATAAAGATATCAGATATAGTCGTGTAGCAAAGCGAAAAGAAAGATCTTTAACAGCAAAAGAAGTAAACGATAGAGATATCGCAGAAATTGAACAAATAGCCAAAGGTGGACCAATTGCCTATGCCGACTATTACATACTTAATAATGGGGATCTTGAAGAATATAAAAAACGTCTAGATGAAATACTTAAAAAAATAGACACGAAGGGAGTAAATTAATATGAGAAAAATGACACATGTAGAAATAAGAGAAATGTGGTTTAAATTTTTTACAAGTAAACATCATCAAATAATAGAAAGTGCACCCTTGATACCTATTGATGATGACAGCTTACTATGGATAAACGCTGGAGTAACACCACTAAAAAAATACTTCGATGGAACTAAAATACCAGAATGTAAAAGATTAACAAGTATCCAAAAATGTATTAGAACAAATGACATTGAAAATGTTGGAGTGACTAAAAGACATCAAACATTCTTCGAAATGATGGGTAATTTTTCGATTGGAGACTATTTCAAAAATGAAGCCATTGAATTTGCCTATGAATTACTAACATCTGAAAAATGGTTTGCTATTCCAATCGAAAAACTTTATGTCACAATATATACAGGTGACGATGAAGCTTATAATAAATGGATTGAAATGGGTATGTTAGAAGATCACATTATTAGATTAGATGAAAACTTTTGGGAAATAGGAAAAGGTCCTTGTGGTCCAGATAGTGAAATCTTTTATGATCGTGGTGAAAAATATGATAAAGACCATGATGCTTTAGAAAAATTCAAAAAAGATGAAGAACAAGAACGTTATATTGAAATATGGAACAATGTATTTAGTCAATATAATCAAGAGCCAAATGTTAAAAGAGAAGACTATAAAGAGCTTCCACATAAAAACATCGATACTGGTGCAGGTCTTGAACGTTGGTGCCTAGTATTTCAAGATGTCGATTCAAACTTTGAAACCGATTTATTTCAACCAATTATTGAAAGTATAGAAAAAATGAGTGGTGTTAAATATAATGGACAAACACCAATTAAAGTAATTGCAGATCATATCAGAGCTTTAACATTCGCTTTAAGTGATGGTGCATTCTTTGATAATGCTGGTAGAGGGTATGTCCTTAGACGTCTACTTCGCCGTAGTGAAAGATTCGGAAGAAAACTAGGTTTAAATGAACCATTTATGTATAAACTTGTTTCATCAGTAATCGATACTATGAAAGAAGCATACCCATACCTCGTAGAAAAACGCGCCGTTGTTGAAGCCTTAATTCTTGAAGAAGAAAAACTATTCCTAAAAACTTTAACTGATGGTGAAAGAATACTAAAACAATTGGTAAAAAACTCAACAGATGGTACTATCAGTGGTAATGATGCCTTTAAATTATATGATACATATGGTTTCCCATTTGAATTAACTGAAGAGTATCTACACGAATTAGGATATACAACTAGTAAAGAAGAGTTTGATAAATATATGCAAGTTCAAAAGGAACAAGCTCGTGAGGCTTCAAAAACCAAAACGGCTATGGCTAGTCAAAAGAAAGTACTTTTAGACTTCACGGAAGAATCAACATTCGTTTATGGTATTTATCGTCTTAAAACTAATGTTTTAGCTATATTCTCAAAAGATCAAACTATAGATACATTAGATCATGATGGCTATATAGCTTTAAAGAGAACTTGTTTTTATGCCCAAGCAGGAGGACAAGTAAGTGATACCGGTATGATTGTTGGTAAAAACTTTAAAGCCCGTGTACTAGACGTTTTTAAAGGCCCAAACGGTCAAAATATTCATAAAGTTAAACTTCTAGATGGAATTATTTCAAAAGATGATGAATGCGAACTAGTACTAGATAAAGAAAGAAGAAAACAAATAGAAGAAAATCATAGTAGTGTTCACTTATTACATTATGCTCTTAGAACAACTCTAGAAGGTGATGTACATCAAGCAGGAAGTTACGTAGATAATGAACGCCTTAGATTGGATTTTACATACTCTAAAAAGCTTACAGATGAAAAAGTAATAGCTGTTGAAGATATGGTAAATAAACTAATTGCCGAAAAACATATCGTTTCAACAGAGGTTATGCCCTTAGATAAAGCTAAACAATTAGGCGCTATGGCTTTATTTAGTGAAAAATATGGTGCAATGGTTCGCGTTGTTAAAATGGGTAAAGCAATGGAACTATGTGGTGGAACCCATACAAGTAATACAGGTAATATTAAAAAATTTGCCATCTACTCTTATGAATCTAAAGGAAGTAATACATATCGTATAGAAGCTTGTACAAACACAAGAATTGAAAATACTTTATATGACATTATAAAACCATATAACGACGAAACAATAAAACTTCTAATGAAAGCTCGTGGTATCCTAGATGAAGCTAAGAAATATGGTATTACATTAGACTTTGATGTAGAATTAGATAACATTAAAGCAAATAGTTATAAGGATATAGTTTATAATCAAAACAAATTATCTTACGTTCAAACAGAAGTAAAAGAACTAGAGAAAAAATATTTTGCCGAAAGAGAAAAACTTACTCTAAATAATCTAGATGTATATCGTAAAAATGTTGAAACCTATAACAATGTAAAAGGTTTAATTATGGAAACAAATCATATGGATACTCAATTATTAAAATCAATTGCCGATAGCATTGTTAATGAAATTAATCCTGGTTGCGTTTTCTTCATCAACAAAGGTGATAATGGCGCAGTTAATTTCGTTTGTCGTAGCAACTGTCACGCTAATGCTGGACTAATTGTAAAAGATGCTTCAGTAAGCTCAGGCGGTAATGGTGGTGGAAGTAAAACCTTTGCTCAAGGTGGTGGAAAAACTGATACAGCCATTGAAGAAATTATCAAACATGTAAAGAAAGTATTATTAGATGAAGAATAATTATTTATTAGTTTATGATAATTACTATCTTTTTCAAGAAAAACTAAAAGATATAATTAGTAGCACCAAATTTGAAAACGCTAGCATCACAAACTACGATTTAGAAGAAGAAGACTTATATAATGCCTTGTTAGACTTAGATACTTATTCTTTCTTAACAGAACAAAAAGTAATTATTATAAAAAACATTAATTTATTAGAAGACAATCAAGATACAAAACATCTTTTAAAGTATTTAGATAATCCTAATAATGACAATTTATTAATACTTACTACCACAAAATTTAATGCTACCAAAAAAATAAATAAAGAATTAAAGAAAAAAACTAACTATATAAAATTAGAAACCGACCTCAATAAAGAAATAAAAAACATCTTACAAGGATACGAAGTTGAAGCAGGGGTAATTACTAAACTAATTGAATATTCTAACAATAATATAGATATTATAAAAAGTGAATGTGACAAGTTAAAACAATACAAATTTGATACCAAAAAGATAACTAAGGAAGATGTTGAAACTATTGTCATAAAACATATTGGTGAAAGTACTCAAATAGTATTTGATCTTATAAAAGATATTGCCATCAAAGATAAAAAAAGGGCTATAATAAAATACGAAAAACTAAAAAAGTATAATGTCGATGACATAGCCCTAATTGGTCTTTTGGAAAGTCAACTACGTCTTATGATTCAAATAATTATGTTTAGTGAAAAAAACTATTCCAACAAAGATATAGCTGCAACTCTAAATATTCACCCATATCGTATAGAAAAAACAAAAGAGCTACTTAGATATTCTAATAAAAAAGATGTTTGTAATATGATTAAAAATTTAAGTAATATTGACTACAAAATTAAGTCAGGACAAATTGATAATAAAGATGCTATATTCATGTATATTATTAATAATTAAAACCTCAATCGAGGTTTTATTTTTTATGTTATAATGTAATAAATGGTGGTGAAAAAATGTCTAAAATTAAAGAGGGATTTAACGAAACAAAAAACAACTTTAAAATGTCATGGTATTTTATTAAAAAGCAGAAAAAAATAATTATCCCCATGCTTATATTATCTATTATATTATCTTTAATTGGAGTACTAACTCCCATATTATCAGCGAAGCTTCTTCTTAATTTATCAAATAAAGCATTAGATAAACTATTAAATATAGCTTTATTTATTTTTCTAGTAGAAGCAACAAGAAATATTATTAGCTTTACTTTTAATCTTATTTCAGAAAAATGTATGACTAAAATAATAACGGAAGTAAGACTAGAAATGCTAAGAGAAACTTTTAGAATTGAAACATCGGAAACTGATAAAAATAATACCGGCATTTTTATTGATAGAATTAAAAATGATACTGGAAGGATTACCAATATTTTTTCAGATTTAACCTCATCCTTTGTAGACTTTATTTCTAACGTTGGAATACTTGCAGCATCTTTCATAATTAGCCCATACATATTTATATATTTCATCGCTACATCACTTATAATTGGCTATATCAATAAAAAGGATAGGGATGTTTACTACAAAAGAAGTAAAAAATATAGAGATTTAACTGAAAAAGCAACAGGTTTAACAGCAGAATTAATCAGAGGAATAAAAGATATAAAGTTAGCCGGTAACAATAGTGTATTAAAAAAAACAAGCAAGGAAATTAATAAAATAACTAAAGAAGGATATGAAATCAAAAAACAGACTGAAAAATACAGATTACTTTCCTTTACTATAAGAGATTTTTTTGATGTTACCTTTATCATTTTAGGAACATTTTTAACCTCAAAAAAACTTTTGACTATTTCTAATTTTATAATCTTATATATGTATCGCAAAAGAATAGAAAACCTATTATCTTTTTATAATAGATTTGTAAACCAAATAAAAGATTATAACTTAAGTGCTACTAGGGTATTTGAAATACTTGGTGATCACTTTAAGAAGGAAAGACCAGGTGGTCTCGATCTAAATAATATCCAAGGAAAAATAGAGTTTAATAATGTCAATTTTGCATATCAACAGCATCATAAAGTTTTACAAAACATTTCATTTACAATAAATCCTGGCGAAAGAATTGGCTTCGTTGGTCAAAGCGGTAGTGGTAAAAGCACCTTATTCAATCTAATAGTAAAACTTTACCCTGTTGAAAATAAAAAAATTTACATTGACGATATTGATATAAATGAAATATCCTATAAATCATTAAGAAGTAAAATATCTCTAATACCTCAAAGTCCCTATATTTTCAACTTTACTATTCTAGAAAATTTAAAAATTGCTAACGAAGAAGCTACGATGGAAGAAGTTATTACTGCCTGTAAACAAGCTGATATTTATGATAGAATAATGGAATTTGATAAAGGATTTGACACTATAGTAGGAGAGGGTGGAGTTATCTTATCTGGTGGTGAAAAGCAACGACTTTCTATTGCTAGAAGCTTATTAAAACAAAGTAACATATTATTACTAGATGAAGCTACAAGTTCAGTTGACAACATTACTCAAAAAAATATTCAAACAGCCATAGAAAAAATAAATAGAAATACAACTATTCTAATTATAGCCCATCGCTTGTCTACAGTCATTAACTGTGACAGAATAATGGTAATAGATGATGGAAAAATAATAGATACAGGAACACATAGCGAACTATTAAAAAGCTGTCCTAAATATCAAGAACTATATAAATATGAAGAAAAAACCAAATAATTACTGTTATTTGGTTTCTTTATTAATCTTTTTTAATCTATCATAAACTTGCTTAAAATTAACTTCATATCCTATACTTTTTGGATTATAATATTCCTTATTTTTTATTCTATCCGGTAAATATTGTTGGACTACATATGAACCTTTATAGTCATGTGGATATTTATAAAGAGGTGAATTAGTTTTTATATGATTAGGAATAGAGCCTACATTTCCTTTATAAATGTCATCAAGAGCTTCGTCCAATGCCACATGAGCCGTATTACTTTTAGGAGAAAGAGCCATTTCTACAACTATTTCAGCAAGAGGAATTCTTGCTTCTGGAAGTCCAACTCTTTCTGCCGCATTAATTGCAGCATCCACTCTAGGACCTATAGCAGGATTAGCAAGTCCTATATCTTCATAGGCAATCACACTCATTCTGCGATATATAGAATCCAAATCTCCCTCATATATTAATCTACCTAAATAATGCAGGCTAGCATTAACATCACTACCCCTAATAGACTTTTGAAACCCACTCAAAACATCATAATGTCCATCGCCATTTTTATCAGAAAAAAAGACAGGTTTATTATTAATCAAGCGTATTTTATCCTCGGTTATAACCTTATCCTCACTAGCATAATAACTAATTTCTAGTAGATTATAGGCATACCTTAAATCATTTCCAGAAAGTTTTGCTATTAAGGACAAACACTCATTACTAATACTTATTCCTTTTAGATCGGGATGTTTAATAGCACGATTAAGTCCAGTCATTATATCCTCATATTCTAACTCTTTTAATTCAAATAGCTGACATCTACTTCTAATAGCAGGATTAATAGCGTGATATGGATTAGAAGTAGTCATTCCTATCAAGATTATCAAACCACTTTCTAATTGAGGAAGAAGAATATCTTGTTTATCTTTATTTAATCTATGAATTTCATCCATTATTAAAACAAGCCCATCATACATTTTGGCCTCTTCAATAACAATATCCAAATCCTTTTTAGTATTAACAGTAGCGTTTAAAAAACGATATCTCACGCCTAAGTCGTGCACCATAGCATTAGCGATACTGGTTTTACCAATTCCAGGTTTACCATACAAAATCATTGAGAATAACTTCTTATTCTTAACCAAGTTCGTAAGTATTTTATCTTTACCTATCAAATGTCTTTGACCGACAATATCATCCATACCTACAGGAGCAAGTTTTAAAGCTAAAGGTTTATCCATAATAATCACCTGCATATATTGTATCAAAAAAAACGCTTATTGTAAAAAATCTAATAATTTTATATAATAATAAGGGTGATGAAAATGGATCTAGAAGAATCAATCACAGATTTTCTAAACTATTGCTTAATTGATAAAGGATTATCAGATAACACTTATTTGTCATATAAAAATGATTTGAATATGTATAAAGCGTTCTTACATCAAAAAAATATTTCTAATCCCGAAAAAATTAGTTCAGCCGATGTAATAGAGTTTATAGAATATCTTCAAAAAAAAGATCATGATGAAATAACAACCGTCGCTAGAAAATTAACAACTATCAAAAACTATCATGCCTATTTGGAAAAAGAAAAAATTGCTCCAATAAATGTAACTTTAGGTATTAAAAGGCCAAAACTAAAAAAGACCATCGCCAAAACTTTATCCATGGATGACATTAATACCTTATTAGATATCAATCTTCTAACTCCATTTGACTATCGCAATAAAGCCATGTTAGAATTAGTATATGGCACAGGATTACGTGTATCAGAATTAGTAAATCTTACTTTAAATAATATAGACTTTACTAATTGTATAATTCGAATAGTCGGAAAAGGAAACAAAGAACGAATTATTCCCTTAGGAGAGTACTCCATGTATTATCTAAACTTATATATGGAAAAACGCCCTCTACTAGAAAAAAATAATTTATGTGAGAAATTATTTTTGAATAATCATGGGAAAGGGATTACACGACAAGGATTCTTTAAAATATTAAAAAACTTATTAGAAGAAAAACATTTAAATGTAGAAGCATCTCCCCATACTCTTAGACACTCCTTTGCAACTCATCTTTTAGAAGGTGGAGCTGATCTGAAGAGTATTCAAGAAATGTTAGGGCATTCTGATATTTCTACAACTAGAATGTATACTCATGTAACAAATCAAAAAGTTACCCACGACTATAACGAATATCATCCTCGTGAGAAGAAAGATAAAGGTGAATTTTAAAATGAAATTTAAACGAATATTTTTAATGATATTAGACTCCTTAGGAGTAGGGGAGGCAGATGATGCTTCAAAGTATAATTCCAAAGGCGCTAATACATTGGGGCACATATTAGAACAAACTGACCTATTCATTCCAAATCTTAAGAAAATAGGGCTCCTAAATACTATAAATATGGATGAAAATGAAAATGTGGATGCCTATTATACTATTGCTAAACCAAATAATATTGGAAAAGATAGCTTAAATGGACATTATGAAATGATGGGGATTTTATCAGATACTGTATTTAAAACATTTAATGAAGGATTTCCTAACGAAATATTAGATAGTATTGAAAATATTACAGGTAGGAGAATAATTGGTAATAAACCTTGTGGCAATAGTATAGATATTATAAATGAACTAGGGGAGTTGGAACTAAATTACGGTTCTCTAATTGTTTATACTTCTGCAGATTCTGATCTACAGGTTGCTGCTCATGAGGATGCTGTTCCGATAGCAACCTTATATGAATACTGTGAAAAAATCAGAGCTCTTACAATGCGTGAAGACTGGAAAGTAGCTAGAGTAATTGCTAGACCATTTACCGGTAAAGTTGGACATTTCAGATTAATTAATGCTGGAAGAAAAGATTATAGTATAAAGCCTCCTAAAAGAACCATTTTAAACTCTCTTAGTGAAAATAAATATAATGTTATAGGAATAGGTAAAGTTAATGATATTTTTGATAAAGAGGGGATTAATAAGTCAATTAAAATATCGGATAATATGGAAGCAATCAATAAACTTTTAGATATTATGGATAAAAAATTTACTGGTCTTTGTATGGTAAATTTAAATGACTTTGATAGCAATTATGGTCATAACCGTGATGTAGAAGGCTATCAAAAAGCTTTAGAGGAATTGGACGTTGAAATTCCAATAATTTTAAATAAACTTGAAATGGATGATTTATTAATTATTACAGCTGATCATGGCAATGATCCAACGTTTGAAGGAAATTATCATACAAGAGAAAATGTTCCTGTTATATTTTATAGTAGAAGTTTCTTTACTCCTAAAAAATTACCTGAATTAAGTTCATTAGGAGCCATTGGAGCTACTATAGCTGATAACTTTAATCTAGAAAAAACAGAAATTGGAATTAGTGTATTAGATGAATTAGAGTAAAAAAGAGTAGAGGAGTACTTCCCCTACTTTTATTTTACTATTACACCCCTACTGCTACATAACTCTAAAATAAGGGAAAAAAATAAAAGATAATATCAATCAAATATAATTATAATAAAT
>ERZ779843.4323-NODE-4323-length-10899-cov-2.549982_pt1 | contig 10899 bp, 6 predicted proteins | sample MGYA00511560_ERZ779843 | MGnify/ENA primary metagenome ERZ779843 (study PRJEB29588, sample SAMEA2158062) | human gut metagenome | biome: human gut; feature: human-associated habitat; material: faeces | place: Denmark | collected 2008/2010 ... | reverse complement strand
GTGCCGCCATACTTGATGGCTTCGCACACGGGCAGACTCTCGACGACCGACCATCGGAGGCCGTGCGATTCGATCATGTTTTTTATCGTTTCTATTTTTTCGATGCTCCATACTTCGCCGTTGGGCACATCGTGCAGGGCGGTAACAATACCTTCCACACCGATTTGTCGCAGCATGTCGAGCGTGATGGGGTCTTTGGGCCCAAACCATCGCCAAGTCTTTTCCATATTGAGTGTTGTGTTGTAAGCGTTGTAAGTAAATGATTGTATTTTCAACAAAGATAGCGAAAGGCGAGCGCCGAGGCAAGGAGAAAACGAAAGTTTTCATCATTGACTATGCCGAGCCGACTCCTGTCTTCTATAAAGATAGCGAAAGGCGAGCGCAGAGGCAAGGAGAAAATGAAGTTTTCGTCCATTGACTATGCCGAGCCGCCTCCTGTCTTCTATAAAGATAGCGCGAAAGGTGAGAGTAAAAAGGCTAAATTATATATGAGATTTTACCAAATCGTACCTTAGCTTCTTTCAAAGGTGATCGCAGCGACAGTAATGGAAAGTCAGTCTTCAATTACTTATATTTCCTTTTTTGTGTAAATAATAGATAAGAATATCTAATCGATAAAAGCTTTTTCGTAACGGGAATATTGTTTATTTTTGTACAGAATAGATAAGTTATAAAAATCGACAATATATATATTCCAATTCTTAGGAGATATGTGTGGTCAAAAGTGAGCTATATAAAAGAACGACGTGAATAAAATAAAGAATCTGTTGCAAGTTGATATACGCGAAAATGAAATTTTTGAATATTCGCCAGATTTGCTTTCGCTGTTGCTTAAAGATCAAACACTAAGCACAGAGGATTGTCAAATCAATATTTTTTGGGCAACAAGTAATTATGCCGATTTGGGTGTCGGATATCAGTACGGCGATCAAATTACATTAGAGGCAATTACTGGTAAAAATGGAGAAATAATCAAGCCTCGTGCCGTCAAAAGTCGTGAAATGCAACAGCAACGCAGCCGTGAAATGGCCGAAGTTTTCACGCCTTCATGGATTTGCAACAAGCAAAACAATCTGGTAGACAATGCTTGGTTTGGACGGGAAAACGTATTTAATAAGGAGGTGGATAATCCTGACGGTTCACATTCGTGGATTCCTTCAAAGGAGAAAATCGTATTTCCTGAAGGTAAGACCTGGCATGATTACGTCAGCGAAAATCGTTTTGAAATTACCTGCGGAGAGGCTCCCTATCTGGTGAGCCGATATGATTCCGTAACTGGTGAGCCGATACCGATAGAACGAAGGATAGGACTACTCGATAGAAAGCTTCGCGTTGTCGGGGAAAATACGCAGACGTCAAGCGAATGGCTGAAAGCTGCCCAGTCGGCCTATATGAGTGTTTACGGGTACGAATGGCAGGGAGACAATCTGGTACTTGCCCGGGAGTCTCTTTTGTACACCTTCATTGACTATTACAAAGCAAAGTTTGGTAAAAAGCCACAACTCAAATCGCTGCAATATATTGCTTCCATCATCTCATGGAATATTTGGCAGATGGACGGTTTGAAAGGGGTAATTCCGGGAAGTTGCCATAGCGTGCAACAAACAGTCCAAAGCCTGTTCGATTCGAGCGTAACGGTTCAAGAGTGTGAAGGTTGTCAGAAAGGCAATATCCACAAACACAATGGCACCTATTGTAAGATTAAGGATTGGCGCAGCAATAAAACGCTGACGTTTGTTTCATTGTTAAAAAAAGAAGAATAGTATGGCAGACGCAAATCTAAAAATAGACACGACGCTTCTTGATGGTTTGATTGTAGGGCGGGTAGAGCCACATATCTATGCCTTCTCAACCGAAACGGTTCCCAACTATCTGAAGGTCGGCGACACGGCCCGAGGTGTACGTGTGCGTTTGGACGAATGGAGAAAGATTTTTCCCAATCTGATACAGAAGTATGAACATTCGGCACAGATAGACGAAGAGACTATTTTCCGTGATTTTGCAGTCCATACTTTTCTGGAACAGGAAAAAGGTAGGGCACGATTGCAGCCGGATACGATTGGGCATCTGCCTTACTATTCAAAGGAGTTCTTTGAAGGGGCAACAACCGCAGATCTGGAAGAGGCTATATCGGACATCTGTCAAAGCGCACGGGAGAAAAACGGCAAATATCAGTTTTATTCTCCGGATCGCCTACCTCAAACATTTAACTACGAGCGAACGGAAAGCTATCCTCCTCGTGCCAACCAGCAGCAGGTCATTGACAACTTCAGAAATGCAGTGGCTGCCGGGCGTACCAATCTTCTGTTGTATGCCGTAATGCGGTTTGGCAAGTCATTCACAGCCATGTGCTGCGCCAAAGAGATGGATGCGAAAATTGTGGTTATCGTTTCCGCTAAAGGCGACGTCTTGGAAGAGTGGAAAAGGACGGTTGAGAGCCATGTTTACTTTGCCGAGTATACATTTCTGACCAGCAAATCATTGCTAAATGATGAAAGAGCTGTTGCAAACTCTCTTGCAGCCGGTGGAAAGGTGGCAATATGCCTGACATTGCAAGATTTGCAGGGTGATGAGATCAAGGCAAAACATAAAGAGGTTTTTGAACATCAGATTGATTTGCTGATCGTTGATGAAACACATTACGGAGCTCGTGGCGCTTCCTACGGAAAGGTCCTGAGACAATGCAATCTCAAAGAAGCTCAGATTGAGAAAGAGCTGCAAAGTGTCGATGGTTTTGAAACGCTCGATCAGGTAGACGAGGCTGTCAAAGTCTTGAATGCGAAGATTCGCATTCATCTTTCCGGTACGCCATACCGTATTTTGATGAGCGATGAATTCAAAAAGGAGGACATCATTGCCTTTGTTCAGTTTACGGACATTATCGACGCGCAGAAACAGTGGGACGACGAACACCTCAAAGAAGATGATTGCAACGAATGGGACAATCCTTATTATGGGTTCCCGCAGATGATTCGCTTTGCGTTCAATCCGAATGACTCTTCCGTGCGAAAGATGGAGGAATTGCGCAAAAAGGGCATTACCCATGCATTTTCCGAGTTGTTCCGGCCTCACTCGATGACGCTTAAAAGAGATGGCAGCCATCGGCAATTTTTACACGAACCCGAGATTCTGGATTTGCTGGAGGTAATCGATGGTACGAAAGAAGATGAGAATCTGCTCGGCTTTCTCGATTACGACAAAATCAAGGAGGGGAAGATGTGCCGCCATATAGTTGTCGTGTTGCCTTTCCGTGCCTCCTGCGATGCCATGGCCGCATTGATTCAACGAGAAAAGAATCGATTCAAAAATCTGCGGGACTACGACGTTATCAACATTGCAGGTTTTGACGAAGCGCGTAAATACCCGACTACGGATATAGTCAAAGGGACGATCAAGGCTTGCGAAGAAAAAGGACGCAAGACCCTGACGTTGACCGTTAACCGAATGTTGACCGGAACGACCGTGCCGCAATGGGACACGATGCTTTATCTCAAGGGAACGGCATCTCCGCAGGAATACGACCAGGCAATATTCCGTCTGCAGAATCAATACGTTACCACCTTCAAGGACGAAAGCGGCCGAACCATCAAATACAACATGAAACCGCAGACATTGTTGGTGGATTTCGATCCGAACCGTATGTTTCGGTTGCAGGAGCTGAAATCGCAGTTCTACAATGTCAATACGGAGGTTCAGGGTAATGCAGGTTTGAGAGAACGTATCGCAAAAGAGTTGGCGATCTCTCCCATCATCGTGATGAACAAGCATAAACTGCAGGAAGTGACTCCGACCAATATTACAGATGCGGTTCGAGAATATTCCAGAAATCGCAGCGTATTGGACGAGGCATCGGAGATCCCGACCGACAGCATTTTGTTGGAAGACACCGAAATTCTCAAAGTTATTCGGGGTATTGCTCCTATCGATGCAAAGAGTGGGTTTATGACGAAATCAACAAAAGGTAAGGGTGATGACCTTGATACACCAGACATATCCGATGCACCGGAAGGGCCTGAAAACAGAGATGCAGAACCCACCGATGAACCCAATCAGCAACCCGATAGCCCAAACCCGGTAGAGGCGGACGACAAACTCGACAAACGGCTTGCCGCCTATTATGCGCGCATTCTCTTCTTTGCCTTCCTGACGGATTCGATCGTCAAATCGTTGGATGAGGTGATTGCCGCTATCCCGGCGACAGCGGACAACCGGCGAATTGCCAACCATCTCGGTCTGGACAGAAAGGTTTTGGAGTTAATCCAGAAGAAGAGCAATCCGTTTATTTTGCGAGATCTCGACTATAAGATCGAGAATACCAACGATCTGATTCGCGATGCTGCACTTCACCCCATGGAGCGGGTCGAGATAGCCATGCGCCGGTTCGGACGTTTGTCCGATTCTGAGATTGTTACCCCTGCGAAGGTCGCCGACGAAATGGTAGCTATCCTGCCTTTCGAAGAGTTGAACGAGAAGGCGGATGCCAAATTTCTCGATATAGCCTCCAAAGAGGGAGAGTTTTCCGTTGCGTTGTATCGAAGATTCGGCGAGAAGGTCAAGCCGGGATTATATGCAATTGCGACCTCGACCTTGGCCTACGAATTTACACGTAAGGTTTACACCTTGCTCGGAATGCCGGTAGAAAACATCTATGCCGATTTTACGTCGTATGACTTGATTGGCGAAAATAATAATGAGATAATAAAGCAATTAACAGATATGAAATTTGATGTCGTCATTGGTAATCCTCCATACCAGGAAAGCGACGGAGGAGCAGGAGCCAGTGCTAAGCCTATTTACAATCAATTTGTCAATGTATCTAAAGAGGTGGGCTCAACTTATTTATGTATCATCATGCCTTCACGTTGGATGGCTGGCGGGAAAGGACTGGATGAATTCCGAAACGCAATGTTGAATGACAAACACATTGCTGAATTGCATGATTTTATGCACCCGGAGGACGTTTTTCCCAATACGAATAATCGTGGAGGTGTCTGCTATTTTATGCGAAATGCTAATTATGATAATACCGAGCATAAAGTAAAGGTTGTTACTCACTATGAGAATTATTCTCATACCGCACAACGATCTCTGAAAACTGATGATCTGGATATTTTTGTAAGAGATAGCCAGGCTATCGACATATTAGATAAAGTCGTAAATGCCATACACTTTCAATCAATAAGTATAATTATATCTGCTAGAAAGCCCTTTGGCTTTGAGAGTCAAATTATCAAAACCTCTATTTTCCACGATACACGGGATAATATGGATATTCCTATCTTATGTTATGGGAAAGCAGCTCGAATTGGATATATTGAATTATCCGAAATTCACTCACATCCGGAATGGATTGATAAGTGGAAAGTGTATGTGCCTGAATCAAATAATATTGGAACAGAATTGAATGATGACAATCAAAATTCATTCGTTGGAGCTCCAGGAACTATTTGTACAGAAACTTACCTTGTTGTTGGTGCAGAATTAGATTTGACTCAAGAAAAAGCCTCAAATCTCTCCAATTATCTGAGAACTCGGTTCGCGCGATTTTTATTGAGTCTGGCAAAAATAAGTCAGCATGGTACGAGCAAGACCTACCGATTCATTCCGCTGCAAGATTTCTCAAAATCATGGACAGATGCAGAGCTTTATGCGAAATATGGTTTAACGGCCGAAGAGATTGACTTTATTGAGTCCAAGATTAAACCCATGTAATGTTGCATGATGCGGCTGTGGGACAAGAAACATAAACATGACCGATTGACGGTCTTTCCCTCCGGAGAATATTCGGGCAATCTCTATGGTGCATTCGCTTTTGAGCTCTCATCTGTTGTATTCAAGGTGTTCCGGGAGTTTTTCGGGAATAAATTCTCGATAGGCGGGGAGGGTGTGTCGTCTTCGGGTAAAAATGTGTACCTTTGTCGTGTTTTGAAACGACCGTGTGTTACGGTATAAATGAAGGTACACGATTATGATTTCAATAGAAGGTTTGACCGTGGAGTTTGGTGGCTTCACCTTACTCGATAAGATAACGTATGTCATCAACAAGCGCGACCGCATTGCTCTGGTGGGAAAAAATGGCGCGGGCAAGTCGACCATGCTCAAAATTATCGCCGGCTTGCAACAGCCTACCTCGGGGGTGGTGAATAGGCCGAAGGATATAACCATAGGCTATCTGCCGCAGCAGATGCAGCTCTCCGACAGCCGAACGGTTACCGAAGAGGCGGCTTTGGCTTTCTCGCATATCCAGGAGATGCAGGAGCGTCTCGATCAGATGAATGCCGAACTGGCCGAGCGGACCGACTATGAGAGCGATGGCTACCAGGAGTTGATCGACCGCATTTCACAGGTGAGCGAACAACTTGCCTTGTCGGGCTCGGGCAATTACCTGGCCGAGATAGAGAAGACACTGTTGGGTCTGGGATTCCTGCGTTCCGATTTCGACCGGCCCACCTCGGAGTTTAGTGGCGGTTGGCGTATGCGCATAGAGCTGGCCAAGCTGCTGTTGCAGCGGCCCGACGTGTTGTTGCTCGACGAGCCGACCAACCACCTCGACATCGAGTCGATTCAGTGGCTCGAAACATTCCTGGCCACGCGGGCCAATGCGGTGGTGCTGGTATCGCACGACCGGGCTTTTATCGATAATGTAACCAATCGCACGATAGAGATTTCGCTCGGTCACATATATGATTACCGGGTTAACTATTCCAAATATGTGCAGTTGCGGGCCGAACGGCTTGAACAGCAGCAGCGGGCTTATGAAAACCAGCAGAAACAGATACAGGACACGGAGGCTTTTATCGAACGTTTCCGGTACAAGGCTACCAAGTCGGTGCAGGTGCAATCGCGCATCAAACAACTCGAAAAGATAGAACGCATCGAGGTCGACGAGGTCGACAATTCACGGCTGCGGTTGCGTTTCCCGCCCGCTCCCCGTTCGGGCGACTATCCGGTCATTGCCAAAGATTTGGGTAAAAGCTATGGCGACCATGTTGTTTTTGCGCATGCCGATTTTACGATTAAACGGGGCGAAAAGGTGGCCTTCGTGGGTAAAAACGGCGAAGGTAAGTCGACCCTCGTAAAGTGTATCATGGGGGAAATTCCCTACGATGGAGAGTTGAAAATAGGCCACAATGTAAAAATCGGTTACTTCGCGCAGAATCAGGCACAGCTGCTCGATGAGTCGCTTACTGTATTCGATACGATAGACCGTGTGGCAGTGGGAGATATTCGCACTAAGATACGCGACATACTGGGGGCTTTCATGTTTGGAGGCGAGGCCTCTGAAAAGAAAGTAAAGGTCTTGTCGGGTGGAGAGAAAACCCGACTGGCGATGATACGCCTCTTGCTCGAACCGGTGAATCTGCTGATTCTCGACGAGCCCACCAACCACCTCGATATGCGTACCAAAGATGTCTTGAAGCAGGCGTTGAAGGAGTTCGACGGTACATTGATTGTCGTGTCGCACGACCGGGATTTTCTCGACGGCCTGGTTTCAAAGGTGTATGAGTTTGGGCAACAGCGAGTGCGGGAGCACCTCGGTGGTATATACGACTTCTTGGCCGCCAAGAAGATGTCGTCGTTGAAGGAGCTTGAAGTGAAAAACAAACCTGCCGAAAAGTCGCAGCCCAATACTGTGGTAAAAAATTCTGTGCAAACAACGACCGACAATAAGTTGGCCTTTGAAGCCCGCAAGGAAGCGCAGAAGAAGGTGAAACGGCAGGAGCGTGCTGTTGCCGATACTGAGCAGCGGCTGGCCAAACTCGAAGCAGAGATAGCCGGAATAGAGGCCCGGCTGGCAACCCCCGAAGGCATGGCCGATATTGACCTGTGCATGAAGCACGGTGCACTGAAAAAAGATGCCGATGCACTCACCGAGTTGTGGCTCGAACAGACCGAAACGCTCGAACAGTTGCGGAAAGAGACAATGTAATGAATCATCTAAAAAACCAATACCTGTGTTATGAAAAAGACTATGATGTTGTCGTTTATGGCTGCCTTGACCCTGACAGCCTGTTCAGGACGGCAAAACGGCGAGAAACCGCTTCCGTCGTCGAATTTTGATTTAAGCGTGGCTCCAGGAACCGATTTTTATCAGTATGCCTGTGGTGGCTGGATGGCCAATAATCCCTTGAAGCCCGAATACAGCCGCTACGGTTCGTTCGACCGTCTGGCCGATTTGTGCGAAGAGCAGGTACACGACTTGGTTACCGAACTGGCCGAAAAGGAGCAGCAGCCGGGAAGTATTGCCGCCAAGGTGAAAGACCTGTATATGCTGGGGCTTGACAGCGCACGCCTCAATACCGAAGGGGTGGCACCGATTGCTGCCGACATGGATGCCATCAACGGAATTTCCAACCCTGCCGAGGCTGCGGCACTTATGGGACGTTTGCAGGCCGAGGGGCTTGCTCCGTTTTTTTATCTCTATGTGGGCCCCGACAGCAAAAACAGTGAAGTAAACCTGTTGAGTATAAGTCAGGGCGGGATAGCCTTGGGCGACCGGGATTACTATCTGGAATCGGACAGTACCAATGTGGCTTTGCGTGAGGCTTATCAGAAATGTATCGGACAGCTGTTCCGCCTGGCCGGATACGACGATGCGTCGGCCCAAAAGGCCGTAGAATCGGTGATGAAGATTGAAACCGAACTGGCTCGTCTTTCATACGGTCGGGTAGAGTTGCGCGACCCCATGAGAAATTACAACAAGATGGCCTATGCCGATTTCTTGAAACGTGAAACCGGCTTCGACTGGGAGGCTTTCTTTTCAGAACTGGGTGTAGACAGCCTGAGCTACCTTGATGTATCCCAATTGCCCTTCTTCGATGGCTTCAGCCGCTTCTATCCGCAACTCTCGTTGCCGGAGATAAAAGATTATCTGACCTTTAATCTGCTCAACAATGCGGCATCGTACCTGAGCGATGATTTCTATGCAACCAAATTTGATTTCTACGGGAAAACCCTTTCGGGTCAGCAAGAGCCCCGTGCCCGCTGGAAACGCTCCCTGTCGACAACCGACGCTGTATTGAGTGAGGCTCTGGGCGAAATATATGTGGCCAAATATTTCCCGCAGCAGTCGAAAGAGAGAATGTTGAAACTGGTGGCTAATCTTCAAGATGCCTTGCGTCAGCATATCGAGCAGCTCGAATGGATGAGCGACGAGACCAAGAAACGGGCGCTGGAAAAGTTAGCCGCCATCACGGTAAAAATCGGTTATCCCGACAAATGGCGCGATTATACCGCTCTTGAAATAACTCCAGAGAAGAGCTATTGGGAAAATCTGAAAAGTGCCTCCCGTTTTGAGACGGCATATACACTCGACAAAATTGGAAAGCCGGTCGACAAGTCGCTGTGGTATATGAGTCCGCAGACGGTAAATGCCTATTACAACCCCACGACCAACGAGATATGTTTCCCGGCCGGTATCTTGCAACCGCCGTTTTTCTATGCCGATGCCGACGATGCCGTGAATTACGGGGCTATCGGTGTGGTTATTGGCCATGAAATGACCCACGGATTCGACGACATGGGCCGTCAGTTCGATAAAGATGGAAACCTCAATGATTGGTGGACCGAAGAAGATGCCCGCCAGTTCAACCTCCGGGCCGATATTCTGGCCGACCAGTATAGCCGCATTGTCGTTATCGACACGGTACATGCCGACGGTCGTTTCACCTTGGGCGAGAACATCGCCGACCAGGGTGGCCTTCGTATCGCTTATACGGCTTTCAAGAATGCCACAGCCGGCGAGAACCTTTCTCCGATTGACGGGTTTACTCCCGACCAGCGTTTCTACCTGGCGTATGCAAATCTGTGGGCCTCGAATATCCGCGACGAGGAGATTCTGCGACGCACCAAGACCGACCCTCATTCATTGGGCAAATGGCGGGTAAATGCAGCACTCCGTAATTTGGAAACCTTCTATCAGGCATTCGGTATTACTCCCGAGCAACCTATGTATATGGCACCTGAAGAGAGGGTGGTAATATGGTAACAATACTCTTGGTTTGAAATGAAAAAGAGAGCGAGCTGCGAAAACGCAGCCCGCTCTCTTTTTATGTTATTATGTTCTTATCAGTTTTTTGTAACTGATACCGAAGCCTAAGATGAATAGGAAACACCCTAATGGTATGAGAAAGGCCATCGACATCGATATTGTATCGGCGATATGACCCATCAAGACGGGAGCTATGGCACCACCTACAATAGACATAATCAGGAATGATGAAGCTCTTTTGGTTTGCTCACCCAATCCTTTAATAGACAGTGCGAAAATAGTGGGGAACATGATTGATTCGCAAAGGAAACAGAGGAAGAAGCTGCTGACGCCCAACATTCCCGACGTGAAGATGGCCAGGACCATGGCTATGCTTGCGCCCAAACCACACACAATGAGAACTTTTTCGGCACAAATTTTACTCATAATCCAACTACCTCCCATACGGCCCACCGTAAATAATCCCATGCCTACAAATGATAGCCAAATGGAGGCTTCGTGGGCTGATATGCCGGCATTTTCAGTGGCATAGTTGATAAAGAAACTGTTGATGCCGGTCTGTGCAGCAATGTAGAGAAACAGAGTGATGACACCGAATGTGAAATTCTTATGTTTCCACAGGCTTATACCGGAGGTGTTGCTTGGGGTTTGTGCTTTCGAATCGGGCTCTGGCGTGATTTCTGGCAATTTCACCCGCGAAAATACCAAGGCAACGAGTAGAGCCAAAATGCCGATGATGGCGTAGGGCATTGAAATATTCCCTCCTGAATCTTCCCCTGCAAAAAGGAAATAGCCACCTACCAGAGGTCCGCATATCCAACCGAGACCGTTGAACGACTGTGCCAAATTGATGCGGCGTTCGGCCGAATCTTTTTCACCCAAAACCGTTACATACGGGTTTCGGTCAC
>ERZ779843.4321-NODE-4321-length-10910-cov-4.986734_pt1 | contig 10910 bp, 11 predicted proteins | sample MGYA00511560_ERZ779843 | MGnify/ENA primary metagenome ERZ779843 (study PRJEB29588, sample SAMEA2158062) | human gut metagenome | biome: human gut; feature: human-associated habitat; material: faeces | place: Denmark | collected 2008/2010 ... | reverse complement strand
GGCCTTGTTGCATTTGCCCAGATAAAACCTGCCAAAATAAACCTGTCCCTTTTGGGCAGGTTAGCGGAGCTTGCTGGTCTCGAAGTACTTGGGATATTGGTCCAGGACCTCGGTCTGGTTGCGGAACATCATATGCAGGTGCTTGCTGACCAAAAAGCTCGCCTCGATGGGGTCGCGGCCGGCGATGGCGCGGCGGATTTGCTTGTGCTCGTTAACAATCTCCTGATTGTCGAGCGTCTGCGTGGCGGCGCGCAGCCAGCGGAAGCGCTCCAGGTCGGCATTGGTCTCTTCGAGCCACGACCACACGGTGCTGCGGCACGCGATGCTAAAGATCATGCGGTGCATGAGGTTGTCGCTTAAAAAGAAGCCGATGCGATCCTCCTCGGCCATGGTCTTTTCCTGCAGCGCGATGGCTCTGTCGAGCTGCTCGATGCCTGCCGAGGTGGCACGGGCGCAGCACTCCACAATCACCTGCTTTTCCAGGTGTTCGCGAATATAGCAGGCGCTTTCGGCAAGGGTGAGGTTGATGGGCGAAACATAGGTACCGCTTTGGGGCACGGTGCGCACCAGGCCCTCTTGCGCCAGACGCACCAGTGCCTCGCGCACAGGGGTGCGCCCCATATCCAGGTCGTCGCAAAGCTGCTTGACGCCCAGCTTTTCGCCCGGCTTGTAGTCCAGGTAGACGATTTTGCGTCGAATGGTGTGGTAGGACTGGTCCTGTAGGCTCGTTTCCTGCTCGCCAACGTGCATCGATTCTTCCATAGCGCCTCGCAACTGTTCTATCACACTCATATGTTAGTTGTTAATTATGCCGCGAATCAGCTTTCCGCGGTGGGTAATTCGGCTGGTGTCTGAGAACTATTGCGGCATCTTAGTTTGTGTTTGCGCAAGGCTGTGCTCAATGTTGCCGTATCATAAGCCGTCGCAAACGTGAAATAGAAAGAAGGAATCCTATATGCAACTGGCGAATATCGTACGCGAGCGCTGGAAGGGCGTCTTGTTCTGCCTGATCATCGCTATCCCCGCGACGTTGCTCGGCAAACAAATTGAGGTGGTCGGCGGGCCGGTATTTGCCATCCTCTTTGGCATGGTCCTGGCGTTCGTCTTTCCCAAGAATCGTCGCGAACAGCTCGCCGCCGGCGTCACCTATACGTCCAAAAAAGTCTTGCAGTACGCGGTTATCCTGCTTGGCTTTGGCATGAACCTCTCCCAGATTCTGTCCAAGGGCGCCCAGTCGCTGCCGATTATCGTGGCGACGATCTCGACCTCGCTTGTCATCGCCTTCGTGCTCTGCCGCGTCATGAACGTGCCGAGCAAGATCGCGACGCTTGTGGGTGTGGGTTCGTCGATTTGCGGCGGTTCTGCCATCGCCGCGACCGCACCCGTCATCGATGCCGACGATCGCGAGATTGCCCAGGCTATTTCGGTCATCTTCCTGTTTAACGTTATCGCGGCGCTCGTGTTTCCGACACTCGGCGGCATGCTCGGGTTGACCAACGAGGGCTTTGGCCTGTTTGCCGGCACCGCCATCAACGACACCTCGTCCGTAACGGCTGCGGCGAGCGCTTGGGACAGCATGCATCCCGGCGCTAATGTGCTCGAGAGCGCCACGGTGGTCAAGCTCACCAGGACGCTAGCCATCATTCCCATCACGTTGGTCCTCGCGTGCTGGCAGATGCATCTGGCACGCAAGGCCGGAGGCGACGCCAAAAGCACGTTCTCGTTTAAACGCGCGTTCCCCATGTTTGTGTTGTTCTTTGTGTTGGCGAGCGTAATCACCACGGTGCTTCAGCTTCCCGCGTTCTTTACGGCGCCCATCAAGGAGCTGTCGAAGTTCTTTATTGTGATGGCCATGGCGGCTATTGGTTTTAATACCGATATCGTCGAGCTGGTCAAAAAGGGCGGCAAGCCCATCGCATTGGGCTTTTGCTGCTGGATTGGCATTGCGTGCATGAGTTTAGGAATGCAGCACGTGCTGGGAATCTGGTAGAGAAGTAGCTTATTTGCGTACTGGTTGCTGGTGAGCGCATTCTCACGGTGGAGCGATAGGAGCTCTTGCGGGTATGGCTTGTCCGCAGGTTGATAGGTCCCGAAGAGCTCTTATCGCCCCGCCAGGATGGCGATGCGGGGCAATTCATATATTCGCAAGAAGGCGCCGCAGGCCCTATAGTGTTTGGTGAACATTATCGTTCAATTTTGAAACACTTGAGATGCCAAGCCACAGATAAGGGTTGTGGCTGGAGACGGGGGGAGCCATGGACAGCGATGTCAAGCTGCAGATTCTGATCGAGGCATTGTCCGCAGCCGGAGCATCGGCGCTGGCAATCGACGAGCGCGGTGGCGTTGTAATCTCGACTATGAGTGACGCTGTGCTCGAGCAGGATGTCGCCGCTTTTGTTTCCAAGCGTCTCGCTCGCGTGGGCGATGGGGCGCGCCTGGTGATGGGCCACGAGGGTATGCGGTTGAGCTTGACGGTGCGCCCGACGGCCAAGGAGTACGGGGCGCTTTGGGTGGTCGTGGCGCATGAGGTGCGCGCCGCCGCCGCGCATGCGGGCATCGAGTGGTTCAATGCCGACGAAGTCGAGGCTCGTTACGGGTCGAGCGCGTATGGCATCGTCGAAGACGCGGCAGCGGTCGCTGCCCCCGTACGGGAGAGCTACGCGCGCGGGGTACCCCTTATGCTCGAGGGCGAGCTGGGCGCGGGGCAGGAACAGATTGCAAAACGTTTGTACCTGGACGGACCCTATGTCGATCAGCCCTTTGTGTCCGTTGCGCTCGATGAGCTTACGGATCGCGGCTGGCGCCATCTGCTCAAAAGTTCCGAATCGCCGCTATTCCAAACGGGGCTGACGCTTTGCATGGGCGGCTGGCATGCAGTTGGGCCCCAGCGCCTGCGCGAGCTCGTGTCCGCAATGATCGACACGGCGCTCGCAACGCGTTGCCATGTGGTGTTGACGGCAAACGATATGCCGGGCGGCGGCGAAAGCGACCAGGCTGCCTTTGTGACCGAGCGTCTGGCCTGTGCAGTGAGTGTGGCGCCGGCGATTGCCGAGCAGGGCGGCGCGTCGGAAAAGGTTGCGCGCTATCTGGAGTATTTGGCAGATATGTTTGAGACGGCAACACCTGCCTTGTCGTCCGCGGCGGCAAAGACACTCGATGCCTATCGATGGCCCCGTAACTATCTACAGCTGCGCGAGGTTTCGGAGCGACTTTATATATTAGTGGGGACGGGCACGGCCGAGCGGGCGGTGGCGGAGGAGGTACTCGCCCAGGAGGACGTTATCAAGACCGCGACCTTTGGTGCCCCGACGCTCGATAGCGATCTGTATATCTTGCGCCCACTGGCCGATATCGAGCGAGATATCGCACGGCTAGTCGTAGGCCACCTTCACGGTAACAGGACCCGCGCTGCCGAAGTGCTAGGCATAAGCCGTACGACCTTGTGGCGCCTGCTGAAGGACGACGACCGTTAAGTGAGGTGCCCGTGACCGCGTGCGGTACGTGTGCTACAGTCCAAAGCAGCATTGTTTCGATTCTGTTACGGCGTGCGGGGGCGTATGGCGGAGACTTCAAAAACAAATCGGGCTCGAAAGCCCGCGGCGCCGGTCAACCGTCGCACGGCTTCGCGGACGTGGGGCAAAAGCGCCTCGGGGTTCGACGGCTCGTTCAGGCGCACAAAATATGGCTATCCTTCGACAAGCGCCCGCTTGGCCATGCAGGCCGAATCGTCGCTGTGGGGCCGTAAGCGCGTGGTGGGGTCAAAGCTCAAGCACGATGGAACGCTCGGCTACATTAGCCGTGACGCTGCTCGCCGTAGCGGCCTCAATCCCGCAGGCTGGCATCGCTATGTTCCGATCGCGGTCGTTGTTGCGGTGATTGTCATCGCTCTCGCGGCGCTTGGTTACGCCGGCGGCGGGGCCAATCTGGACGCAATGTTCAAATCGCCCGAGCTCGCGCATGCAGGCACAGAAGTCGTCGAGGGCGTTCAGACCCAGACGGGCATCGCGCCCCAGCGCGGCATCGTTGCGGCAGCTACCGCCATCGCCGATGCCCAAAAGGATGAAGGCGAACAAAAAGCAGAGGGAGCGGCACAGGCGAGTGATGGCGGGGCGAATTCGGCTCCAAATCAAACGGCATAGACCTGCAGGAACATAAAATCGTCGCAGTAAGGTGCCATTTGGAGCTATGAGCGAATAAAAGTCTGCAATATCGTTTCATGTAGAGCTCTTTGGTCGCAATTTGCAGAAAAGGGCTATACTGCTAAGCACTTGAAAACCGTAAGCTGCAAGTTGAGGAGTACCTAACATGAAGAAGAGATTCATGGCAGCGCTGAGCGTTCTCGCTCTTGCCTTGGCTATGCCCGTGGCTGCTTTTGCCGCTCCGAGCCCGGCCAACACCACCGCCACCGGCGCCAACAACGTGACCGCGAGCGTCAACAACGCCAGCGTCAAGGTCGAGTCCACCACCGCCGTCGCCAAGGGCACTCCTGCCGGCGCCAACGTGGTCGCTTCCTTCGAGATCACCGAGACCATCGCGGGCACTGTTTCTGACTCCAACCCGCTGACCGTCACCTTCACCCTTGGCAAGGCCTACGCCGGCGCCAAGGTCACCGTCTATGTCCAGCACAACGATGGCGAGACGGAGACCCTGAACCTCACTGCCGACAACAACGGCAATGTTACCCTTAAGGTCACCAAGCTCTCCACCTACACCATCGTGGCTGAGAAGACTGCCGCTGGTGCTGCTACCACCGACAACGGCGCTAAGTCCCCGGCTACCGGCGTGAACACCACCGCTGTTGCCGCCGTGGCTGCTGTTGCCGCCGCTGGTGCCGCTTGCGCTTTTGTTGCTCTTCGCAAGAACAACTAGCACGCATACGGTTTCAACCGTAAGATTTGAGGACCCGTACTTGTGCGGGTCCTTTTTTTAGTCGATTTGGGACGAGGGACTATCATGGCAGAGCAGCCGCTGGACAAGCACATGGACAATTCGGGCAAAAAGCGTCGTGCTGCGATTCTCAAGGGCGTTATCGCCGTGTTGCTGTTGGTTGCAGTTGGTTGTGGCGGCTACGTGCTTTATATGAACCATCTGGAGCAAAAGCGCGCCGAGGAGATGAGTGCGACGGGCAAGCCCGCCACGAAGGTCGAATCAAAGGGCAAGGAGCTGCCGGACAACCCCATCGACTTCGCTCCGCTCATTCAAGAGAATGCCGATATCTATGCGTGGCTCTATATTCCGGGTGCCGATATCAACACGCCCTTGCTGCAGAGCTCGACGGACGACCTGTTCTATCTCGATCACGACAAGGATGGCAAGTACGATCCGTACGGCACCGCCTTTAGCCAGATGGCCAACGCCCGCGACTTTAGCGATCCCGTCACAGTGATTTACGGGCATGTGAACGGTGGCGTGTTCCATAACTTGCATAATTTTGAGGATACGGACTTCTTTAACGAGAACACCGAGTTCTTCATTTACACGCCTGGTCATATCCTGAAGTACCAGATCGTTTCGACCTACCAGTATGACGATCGCCACATCCTCAACTCGTTTAACTTTGCCGATCCCGCTGTGCGCCAGGAGTATTTCAATACCGTCTGCAATCCCGACGCGCTACTCAAAAACGTGCGGGAAGGTGTTGCGCTTGATGCAGATAGCAAGGTTGTGCAACTGAGCACCTGCATGCTCAATAGCTCGCAAGGCAACTCGCGCTATATTGTCAGCGGCGTGTTAGTTAACGATCAGGAGACCAAGTAGCAATGAACCCACGCGGTAAGCACTTTATCGATGCGGTTGACCCCGAAGAAAATAGCCAGGAGAACACTCTCCAGCAGCAGGTTTCCGATGTGGCGGAGCCTGCCAGCACGCAGCGGGGCGCTGGTGTCGATTCGGCGTCTGACGCACAAAATGGGGCGCAAGGCGAAGCCGTGGAGCAGGCCGAGGCTTCGGTGCTGGGTGCGGATGATGCGCCGAAGTCGGTTGGTGAGACCGAATGGCCTTCGATCGATGAGGCGGCACCGCAGCGTCGTCGTCGCTCCGAGGAGTCGATTAAGCGCATCAAGCGCCGCCGCCGTATCCGCACGCTGCTGATCGTGCTGCTCGTGATTGGTGCGGTTGCTGCTGCCGGCTGGGGCTTTGTGAATCACAGCGTGAACCAAGGCAAAAAGAAGATCGAGGAAAAGACCGAAAAGGTCATTAAGGCCAAGGGCGACACCATCACCTATAACGGCAAGAAGTATGAGCTCAACAAGCATATGGCTACGGTGGCGTTCATTGGTTTTGATGGACGCGACAACGACGATGGCACCCAGAAGGGTCAGTCCGATACCGTGATGGTTGTGGCGCTCAATACCGATACGGGTGAGGCACGCGGCATTGTTATCCCGCGCGATAGCATGGTTGCCGTGGACACGTATTCCAATGGGTCATTTGCCGGCCAGGTGACTGAGCAGCTGTGCCTGCAGTTTGCCTATGGCGCCGACGGCGACAATTCCTCGGCTCTGACGGCCGCCGCCACTTCGCGCGTGCTCGACAATATTCCGGTCGACTATTACTACACGCTCAACATTGAGGGCGTGGCGCCTATCAATGATTCTATTGGCGGCGTGACGCTCGTGCCGACACAGACCGTGCCGGGCACGGCAGTGGTTGAGGGGCAGGAGACGACGCTGTTTGGAACGTCGGCCGAGAAGTATGTTCAGTGGCGCGATACCACGGAACTGACCTCGTCGCTCGACCGTACGGCACGTCAGGTGAGCTATATGCAGGCGTTCGCGGCCAAGATGCTCAACAGCGCCAAGAGCAATCCGGCTGTGCTGATCAACTTGTACCAGACGATGGGCGACTATACGTGGACCAATCTGGGCCTCGATGAATTTAGCTACCTGGCGACCACGATGCTCGAGCACGGCCTGACCTCGTTTGATGTCGTGACGCTGCAGGGAACCATGCAGCAGGGCGACACCTTTGCCGAGTTCTACCTAGACCAAGACAACGTAAAGCAGACGATCGTCGACACTTTCTACCACCCGGTTCATTAGCTGCCCAAGTGCTGGATGTCAACAGTGGCGCACCCGATGTCAGTCACCAACAGCGAGCGGGCTGCATTTGCGCCAAGGTGACGTGAAATGAGAGGGCGCTGACCTTTTGGTCGCGCCCTCGAAATTGAGCGTCAGATTGGCGTGAATGCGGTTCGCGCAGCGTCAGCGGGTCAGCCGTTCGGTAGAACGGCGGAACTGTCTACCTAACGTACACCACGTTGTCGCGGCGCGGCTTTGCCTCGGGAAGCGTGCCCTCGGCATAGCCCAGAATGCAGTTGCCGACGCCGCGTAGGCTTCCGTCGGCGGGCAGACCCCAGCTGGCCAGCAGCTCAAGACCCTCGGGCGAGTCGAAGACCTCGTGGGCGCGATGAATCCAACATGAATCAACGCCCAGCGCATAGGCGGCGTTGAGCAGGTTGCCCATGGCAAGCGAGCCGTCTTCCAGATACGTGGGCACGCTGCGGTCGACCAGTACCACCACAACGGTCTTGGCGCCGTAGAAGGGGTCGCCATCGCTGCCCATGACTTGCGCATTGAGCTGCGAGAGACGCTCGACGGTCGCGGGGTCGGTAACGGCGACAAACGTCACCGGCTGGCGCCCCATGCCGCTGGGCGCGTACTGGCCGGCTTCGATAATGCGTGCGAGCTTCTCGGCCTCGACAGGGCGATCGCTGTATTTGCGGCAGCTGCGGCGGTGGATGAGCGCTTCGATGGTCTCCATGGGTCCTCCTGACGTTGGTTTCGTTGCCTCGTTCTTACCCGCCGAACCAAAACCGTAATCGCCCAGCCGGCCCCAAACAATGCAAGCTACCAAGTGGAAAAGTTGGTTTGCATAAAACTTCAGCCAGAATGTGACAAACCGGTGGGATGGTTAAACGTTTTATCCCGTCTACCCTGCGGTTTTTTACCACTTGCCTAAATGATGCGCGCATAAGCTCTGATAAAGGTTTTACTAAAGGAGCACCAACGTTTATCAACGCGCCATGGTGGCGCCGGGCCAGGAGGTAACATCATGTTCCAGGCTGGAGATGTCGTCGAGACCGACTTCGAAGGATTTTTGAAGCTGCTGCGTTCCAAGACGCGCGCTTTTGTGACGATCAACGGTCACGAGTACTACATCACGCACACCGATGGCTATTGGCGTGTTCAGGATTGCGAGGCCCTCAACGATAAGGGCCACTTTACTGACTGCTCCGAGCTGGTCAACACGGTCTGCGAGGTCGTCGAACTGCCGTGGATCTGCGGCAAGAGCCTGCACGACAGCTTCTCGGGCGCCACGGTCTACGAGGCCGTCGCTGCCTAACAGCCAACACTCGATATTCTCTCGCAACCGCCGGCGCCGCTCCCGCGCCGGCGGTCTTTTTTGTCGATATGCTTATGTAGAGCCGACCATAAACAACGAGCTTGTTGACGATAGTCAAAACTCGGACTAATGTAGAGATATTAATTGGTCAAAACTCGGACTATCGAATGGTGGGAGAGATGAATAGTGCAGTTAGCCCGGTCGATTTCGACCGGATGCTCAACGGGCTTGACCGTATCTATTCGGAGTTCGCGCGCGCTTGCGGTCTTTCGGACTGCGCCTACTGGATGCTCGTCGACACGAGTGCAGCGGGCAGAAGCGTTGCCGTGAGTCGGCTGACGAGTGAATGGTTCTACAGCAAACAGACCATCAATTCGGCGATTAAGACGCTTAGGGCGCGAGGGCTTGCGACGTTGGAGTTTGCCGAGGGCAGTCGTAAGAACAAGGTTTTGCGACTGACCGAAGAAGGCGTGCAGTTTGCCAAGCGCTACGCGTTGCCGGCGCAAAAAGCCGAGCAGCAGGCATTCGAGGCGCTCGAGCCGTGGGAACAGCGCGAGATCATGCGCCTGGTCGGTAAATTCTCCCATGTTCTGAACGAAGAGTGCGAGGCATTTAAACGGCAAGTGGCCGCCGAGAACGAGGCTGACGATAAGGGCGAGGGGGACACATGCGACTCTTAATGAGGTTTATGAGGCCGTACCGCGGTCTGATTGCGGTGACGCTGTTTGCGGTGCTGATAGATAACGTCGGTACGCTGCTGGTTCCCACGATGCTGGCGAACATGGTCAACACCGGTATTACCACGGGTGATGTCGACTATATATTACGCAACGGCCTGTACATGCTTATCGCGACCGGCATGGCCAGCGGCGGCACGGTGCTGGGCTGCTATCTTTCGGCGCGCCTGGCCGCCAACGTGGCCTGCGATATCCGCAATGCCGTGTACGACAAGTCGCTCGAGCTGTCCGCCAGCGACTTTGAGCGCTTTGGCACGGGTTCGATGATCACGCGCTCGCTCAACGACATCAACGTGATTCAGCAAGCTGTCCTTCAGACGATTCAGCTGGTGCTGCCGGTGCCGTTCTTGGCCGTGGCAGGCATCATTTTTGCTTGGTTCATCGATCCCGCCATGGGCACGCTGCTGGGCGTGGTGGTTGCGATCGTGCTGGTGGCGGCGGTCTTTACCGTTGCCAACGCCGCGCCGATCTTTATGCGCCTGCAGAGCTTTATCGACCGCATGAACGTGGTGCTGCGCGAGAACATCGTGGGCGTGCGCGTCATCCGCGCATTTAACAAGGAGCGCCACGAGGAGCAGCGCCTGGACGAGGTGTTTAGCGATTACGCGGCCAATGCCATCAAGGTCAACCACCTGTTTGTGGGTCTCGACAGCTCCAGCTTCTTTTTGATGAATATCGCCGAGGTGGCGGTGCTGTGGGTGGGCGGCAACCGCGTGGGCGTCCACGCCATGCAAATCGGTAGCATCTCGGCCGTGCTGGAGTACGCGATCCTGATCCTGTTCTTTGTGATGACGGCGCAGATGGTGATTCTGACGCTTCCGCGCGCTGCGGCGTGCCTCAACCGCGCGCAGCAGGTGTTGGAGATTGAGCCGAGCATCGTGGACGGCAAGCGCACGCTGGACACGTGCGCAGCGGAGCCTGTTGACGGTGCCGATGCGGTGGCCGTGTTCGACCATATGTCGTTCCGTTTTGACGATGCCGACGAGGACACCCTGTGCGACCTGAGCTTTGCCTGTCGCCGTGGCCAGACCACGGCGATTGTAGGCTCGACGGGTTCGGGCAAGTCGACGGTGGCCAAGCTCTTGCTTCGCTTCCACGATGCCACGAAGGGCGCCATTCGCCTGAACGGCGTCGATCTGCGCGACCTTTCGCAAGGTGAGATTCGCGGGCAAATCGCTTACGTGCCGCAGAAGGCATGGCTGTTCTCGGGCACCGTTGCAAGCAACCTGCGCTTTGGCAACGAGGGCGCGACCGAGGCTGACATGCTCCATGCGCTGGAGGTTGCCCAGAGCACCTTTGTGCTCGACCAGCCCCAGGGGCTCGATACGCCGGTGGCCCAGGGCGGCACGAACTTTTCGGGCGGTCAGCGCCAGCGCCTGGCGATCGCCCGCGCGCTCATGAAGCGCGCCGATCTGTATATCTTCGACGACAGTTTTTCGGCCCTGGACTTTAAGACCGATGCGGCACTGCGCCATGCGCTGCAGGACGAGACGCGCGATGCCGCGGTGCTCATCATCGCCCAGCGCATCTCGACTATTTTGCATGCCGATCAGATCGTGGTGCTCAAAGACGGCGAGATTGTGGGCCTAGGCACGCACGACGAGCTCATGGAAACCTGCGAGGTGTACCGCGCTATCGCGGAATCGCAGATGAAGGGAGGTGAGTAGCATGACCGAGGAGCTCAAGAAGCAGGGCATCGCCGATGACGCCGCGGTTGCAGGGACAGTTGAGGAGACGGGCGCCACACCCGGCCTGGACGAAGCCGCCAAGGCAGCGGCGGAGCGTGAGGCTCGCCGCCAGGCACTCTACGAGGAAAACGAGCGCGCCGAG
>ERZ779843.4319-NODE-4319-length-10916-cov-2.183593_pt1 | contig 10916 bp, 8 predicted proteins | sample MGYA00511560_ERZ779843 | MGnify/ENA primary metagenome ERZ779843 (study PRJEB29588, sample SAMEA2158062) | human gut metagenome | biome: human gut; feature: human-associated habitat; material: faeces | place: Denmark | collected 2008/2010 ... | reverse complement strand
CCGTTATCTGTATTTTGGCCGTGCAGCAGCAAAATTAGATGATGTCATCAATTGGATTCCGGCAAGAATCAGTGCACTTCTTTTAATTGCAGGAAGCGCTTTTCTTAGTGTGACTAGGATTTTCAGCAAAGAAAAAGCAGTATATAATACTAAAGATGCATGGCATATCTGGAGAAGAGATGCAAAAAAGCATGCGAGTCCAAATGCCGGACATACAGAAGCTGCATGCGCAGGCACTTGGCATTCGTCTGGCAGGTGACACCATTTATGGCAGTAAAGTCATTAAAAAGCCATATATCGGTGATGATAAAAGGGCAGTTTTGCCAGAGGATATCTGCCGGTGCAATTATCTGATGTATGCGGCTGCAGTTCTTGGAGAGGTAATCTGCGTAATATTGATGATATTGCTAAATTTCATAGGATAACAATCTGGTATCAAAGGGGGCAAAAATGGACAAGCATACAGAAAAAAGCGTACACGGCGGAGATGTATATCGTAATCAGGTAGAGCTTGATTTTTCAGTAAACATAAATCCATTTGGCATGCCAGATGGTGTTAAAAAGGCACTTGGCGATGCTATTTTTTTATGCACTCAATATCCAGATGAAAAAGTTTCAAAGCTTAGTGAAGCAATGGCAAAAAAGCTTGATGTGCCGCAGGAATGTATTCTATTTGGAAATGGTGCATCAGAGCTTTTTGTGGCGATTATCCATGCAAGAAAGCCAAAGACTGTACTTGTGCTTGCACCGTCCTTTTCAGGCTATGAGCACTCAGCAGCATGTGAGGACTGTCAGGTATGCTATTATTATCTTAAAAAAGAAGATAATTTTGAACTGACAGAGCATTTTGTGCAGGAATTGATCAGACAGATAAAAGCGCACGAAGCGCCAGATTTGATTTTTCTTGCAAATCCAAATAATCCAACAGGAGTATGTATTTCATTTGATATTATCTCACAGATTGTTTTTCTTTGCTGTGAACATAGAATTACATTGGTGATTGACGAATGTTTTATTGAATTTACGAAGCGTCAAAATGAAAGCCTTATAAAAACTGCGATTCATTCACAGTATTTGATTGTTGTGCGTGCATTTACAAAGATATACGGGATACCGGGTGTGCGCCTAGGCTATCTGGCGGCATCTGAAAAAATGGTAGAATGTTTGAAAAGACAGCTCCCAGAGTGGAATGTATCGCTCTTAGCACAGTATGCAGGAGCAGCGGCACTACAGGAAGATGAGTTTGTACAGAAAACATCAGAATATGTAGAAAAACAGAGGGAATACCTTACAGAAAAGCTTCGTTTGCTCGGTCTTACTGTGTGGCAGGGAGAGGCAGATTATTTGCTTTTTTATTCAGAGAAGAATCTATATGAAATGCTGCTAAAGAAAAAAATGCTGATTCGGGACTGCAGTAATTATAAAGGACTTGAATCAGGGTATTATCGCATTGCAGTAAAAAAACAAGAGGAAAATGATCGTTTAATAGCTGCATTAGAAGAAGTACTGTCAGACGAGAATATAAAATAAAACACCGCTATTGTCGGGGAAAACAGGGAGGAAATAAAAAATGGGAATAACGGCGAAAGGAAAGAAAAATGCAGGTTTGCTGACAGAAGGTTCAATAGCAAAGGGAATTTTATCATTTGCTATTCCATTATTTTTAGGCCAGCTATTGCAGCAGTTTTACAATGTGGCAGATGCATGGGTTGTAGGAAATTTTGCAGATAACGATTCATTTGCAGCAGTCAGCTCAGCAGGAAATCTAACCTTTTTAATTATTGGATTTTTCAATGGAATTGCCATTGGAGGCGGCGTTGTTATTTCAAAATATTTTGGTGCACGTGATGAAAAAAGCGTGGAAGTTGCCATTCATACAAACTTTTTATTTGGACTTATCGCATCAGCCCTTTCTACAATTGTAGGACTTATTTTGATTCCAGTTTTGCTTCGTCTGATGCAGACACCAGAGAATGTGCTTCCGGCATCACTATTGTATCTGCGTGTATATTTCGCAGGCGTATCAACTATTATCATGTATAATATTGGTATGTCAATCATGAGAGCGCTTGGTGACAGCCTTCATCCGCTGTATTATCTGTTTATTTCATCTGTAATCAATGTAGTGCTTGATTTATTATTTGTTGCTGTGTTCCACTGGGGTGTAGGCGGCGCAGCAGCGGCAACAATCATTGCGCAGGGTGTAAGTGCAGTAATGTGCATTTATCGTATGTGTAAAATGGAGGGAGTTGCACGTCTTGATTTTAAAAAGCTTCACTATAATGGTCCTATGATGAATGAGGTAATAACACAGGGTCTTCCGACAGGTATTCAAAATTCTGTTATCAGTATTGGAAATATCGTTATTCAGAAAAATATCAATTCATTCGGCTCATTTGCAATGGCCGGTGTTGGTGCATATAGTAAGCTTGAGGGATTTGCATTTCTCCCAATTACCTGTATGTCTATGGCACTTCCTACATTTATCAGCCAAAATCTTGGCGCGAAGGAGTATAACCGTGCAAAGAAGGGTGCTGTATTTGGAATTATCACAGGCGTCGCTGTGGCAGAGTTGATTGGAATTGGCTTCTATATTGGAATTGAGCCGCTTCTTCGTTTCTTTGTAGATGAGGAACAATCCGTTTCATATGGAGAAATGCATGCGCATGTGACAACGCTGTTTTTCTGCCTGCTTGCTTTCTCACATTGTGCAGCAGGTGTTCTTCGAGGCTGTGGAAAATCAATCATTCCTATGGCAGCAATGCTCGCCTTCTGGTGTGGACTTAGAATCGTCTATGTGACAACAGCACTGGAGTTTATACCAAAATTTACAATGATCAGCTGGGCTTACCCGCTGACCTGGAGCTGCAGCAGCATTGTATTTTTACTGTTTTTAATTTTCTCAGATTGGACGCATGCATTTGAAAAAAAGGCGGCAAAGAGCAAAGTAATTAAATAAAAAAAGCACAGGTACAAGGCATCTGCCTTGTACCTGTGTTTTTTATTTGATGTCTTTGATATCGTAAGGAGTGCTTTGGTAAACATAGAAATTTAGCCAATTAGAATATAAGAGCTGTCCTGTAGAGCGCCAGGTGACAACTGGTGCCTTTGTCGGATCATCATCTGGAAAATAGTTGATTGGAAGATCAACGCTTGTAAGACCTTTTTCCATGTCACGATTATACTCAAGTGCAAGAGTATTGGCATCATATTCGGCATGACAGGTGACAAAGAACTGTCTGCTGTCTTTTGTCTTAGCAATGGCAAGACTGCCTTCTTTTGTAAGAGCCATTATCTCAAGCTCTGGTACGGCTGCTACATCAGAAACATTCACATCTGTTGCGCGGGAATGAGGTGCAAGAAATTCATCATTAAAACCGCGAAATAACGGTGATGTCTTCTTTAAAATCTGATGTGGAAAGATGCCAAACAGTTTCTTGTCAAGATCAAATTTTTTAATGCCGTAGTGATAGTAGAGTCCGGCATAAGCTCCCCAACACAGATGGAATGTACAGTGAACGTGTGTCTTTGTCCATTCCATGATTTTGCAGACCTCATCCCAGTAGGCAGTTTCTTCATATGGCACATAGTCAAGCGGTGCACCAGTGATAATCATGCCGTCATAACGGCGATCCTTGATCTGGTCAAAGGTGTAGTAAAACTGTTTTAAATGTTCAGGGTCTGTGTGTGTGGAAGTGTAGCTTGCTGTCTGTAAAAAGTCAACACATATCTGAAGTGGTGTGTTGGAGAGCTTACGCAGAAGCTGTGTTTCAGTAATAATTTTTGTTGGCATCAGATTCAAAATCAAAACATTAAGCGGACGTATATCCTGATGCATCGCACGGTGTTCCGTCATAACAAATATATTTTCAGCTTCCAGTATGGCATGAGCTGGAAGCGAATCGGGTATTCGAATAGGCATAACAAATTTTCTCCTCTCAAATGATTAACATCAAAATAGTAGCGCAGTTTGGAGGAAAAGTCAATGGTATGAAAGCCCTTCACCTTCGGGCTTTGCCGCAATATTGACTTATCCATGAACAGTAATCAATGGTTTCGTCGACGAACCAGTTTCGTTGCAGCTCACTGGACAAGACACAGGCAGAATGGTATAATGGCATAAAAACAGGAAGAAATACCTGAAAGAATATCGACAGAAGAAAGGAAAACAGATGGAACTAAAATGTACGCTGCAATATTCAAATCCCCATGTTATAAGGCAGATTGCGGTACCAGAAAAAATCACCCTACAGCAATTGTATAGGGTGATTTGTGTATGTGCGGATATGGATACACTTGGTGTTGACACCTTATTTTTTAAAGATGGAGTTCAATTAAAGAAAACACAACAAGTTGATGAAATTATGCTTAGTGAGTCTGTGCCTGATTCAGAAAAAATGTTGTCATGTATCGTTAAAAAAAATGATAAAGTATGCTGGGAGTGGCGTATTGAACTTGTTTCAAAAGAAAACAGACTTTCTGACGAAAAAACAGTCCAATATCCAATACTACTGCGTTTTCAGGGAACAAATATTGGAAATGGGAGAAAAGAAGTAGCAGAATTTAATCGCTATTCAAATAGCTGGTACAGCTTACAGGATTTGCAGGTTCAGAAACAGTCTGTTAATTTAAAGCTTAATTTACTTTTTAGTGAGTTTGGGGTATCGAAAGAAAATCATGCATCTGGTAAAAAAGGTATTGAACTTGATTCGTCCACACTTTTGCAGATGAAAAGTTGTTTGGACAGTTTAAAGCAAATGAGGGTAGATGAGCTAAAAGAAATTGAAAAAAATTTAGATATGAACCATCCGACCAATATTCAAAAGGAAAAAAGAGCTGAACTAATCTTGCAGGATTATATAGAAAAAACTGATGTCATGTTACATATTTTTGAACAGATTAGTTTGACTGAATTTGATGTATTTTTAAAACTGTATGCTTCAGGTGGAACGGTTTCAAGAAGTATCGAAGATTGTTTGGAATATAAAACGTTAGAGAAATACGGATTGGTTTCTATTGATGTAGATTATAGCGGTTCTATCACAGTTGATATGAGTATTGAACTTGCAATGGGAGCAGGCAAATTTATGAAAGAGCCAGAAAAAAGTTCGCTTCGAAATTTTCAGGTTGTACAGGCTGTAATTGCTGCATGCGTGAATCTATACGGATTTGCCAGTTATTGGCACTACAGTGCGTTAATTGATGCCAATTATAAAAAAATCATAGCGCAAGAGGCAAAAAAACAATATTGGGATATGTTTGCTGAACGGGCAAAAGAAGGACGATGGCGATATATGTGGTCAAGTGTCTCAAATGTATTTTTTAAACCTACAAGTGACCAGGATTGGATCATACAGCAGGTGAAAAAGAACTTTGAGGAGATTCCTTATTATATACCAGGTGGAGAGGAGATAAAATTACTGCAGTTTGATGGAATTGATTATTCTCTGCCTGGTTATAAGATGTTTTTTTCTGTGTTGGTCGATAACTGCAGGAGCTTTGAGGATGAAAATAAATTAGTCACAGAGATGATGCTGAAATGTATTAATGGTGAGAGTCCAAGGAAGGTGGTATATAATTACAGACATTGTTTTATAAAAGGAACAGCCAGTGTGAAAATTTTAGGAGATGCACTTGAAAAGCTAGAGGCAACGATCCGGCGTCCACAATATTATGGTACGAAGAATGAGTTTATGCGGCTTACAGGAGGAATAACAAAGTGAGTTATAATATAAAAAATGCACTTGCGGACTTCAAAAAAGAAGATTTGGCAGATGGAATGATCGATATATTGAAGGATAGCAAAAGGACATTGGAGAAAACAAAGGAAAATGGATTTTTAAAGCTAAGCTTAAAAATGCAGAGAACAAGCACTTACAATGCAGTAGTTTGGCTTGATGAGAAAAATGGTGAGCTTGTAAAGACAGCTTGCAGGTGTGGTCATTTTCAAAAACAATATTTTTGCTGTGAGCATGTGGCAGCGGGGGTGATGCAGTATATTGTAGAGATATATGGTCAAGACGTGGTTAAGCAGTCTGAGATTTTTCCTTTAATGCTTCAGAAAACAAATGTAGAAGATCCATTTATTCCGGGTATTTTAAAAAGCACCGATGAGGAAATGATGGAAATTCTAAAAGAGAACTTCTTTAAAAAGCGGGCATTGCCAGTTGAACAGAATATAAAACAGCCGCTTTCAATACAGGCAAAATGCTGCATTGGTGAATGCAAGGATGGTCTTTTATTGGAGCTTCGTGTTGGTGAGACGAGAACGTATGTAATACGAGATCTGAATGAGTTCTTTTATAAGTGGACAGAGAAAAAAACAATTGAGTTAGGAAAATATATAAAATTTATTCCGGATAAAAATCTGTTTGACGAAAACGGGCGTAAAATTATTCAGTTTTTCTTAGAGGAATATTTAACAGAAAAGGCTTCTGGAAGGACAAATTATTCTTATTATGCTTCGGCTAGTCAGCAGGCAAGATCTGTTTCCATTTTTGGAAGCCGCATTGATTCCTTTATGGATACTATTGCTGCAAATGGCGTATATTTGCTTTCAGATGAAAAGAAAAATATTTTTTATGATGAGCAGTTCTATAGTCCTAAGATCAAAGTTGCAAAACTTACATATGGAGCGACTGTGATGGCTGAGCGATATCATATTTTATGTGAGAGTCTTGAGTATAGCTATGTCTTGTCAGGTGATACCATATATCGTATGAAAAAACCAGAGATGGCTGTACAGAAGATTCTTGAACTGTGCCAGAGTAAGAAAGAGCTTTTTATATCAGATAAGGATCTGCCAGCAGTCACAAGAGATGTGTTATCAAATCTTAAAGACGCGGCAGTAATCACCTATACTGGCATGGATCCTGATAAATATCTGCCTCCAAAGCCGACAATTGCTTTGTACCTCGATTCTCCGCAGGAAAATATGATTACATGTGATGTGGCAGCCATTTATGGTGAGAAAAAGTATCATGTTTATGGAAAGGAGCGTTACAGCCAAAAGCGAAACTTCACAGAGGAGCATAGATTAGCAGAGATAATCCAGATGTACTTTAATGCGTTCGATCAGGAAAAGAGCCTTCTAGTCTATTCTGGTGATGAGGGAGATATTTTCACATTTCTTTCTCAGGTGATTCCAAAGCTGCAAAAATATGGCGATATTTATGTGACAGATTCAATGAAGAAGCTTCGAGTTGTTCCGTCAGCCAGTTTTCAGGTTGGAGTTTCAGTATCAGGCGGCCTTCTTGAGATGTCTATGGCATCAAATCAGTTTAACAAGGAAGAGCTTGCTGAAATTTTCTCATCGTATGACAGAAAAAAGAAATACCATCGATTGAAAAATGGCGCATTTATCACCTTTAATAAAGAACAAAAGCAGGTAATGTCTGCTCTATTAGATGTGATGAAAAATTATGCCGATAAAAAAAATCCTGATACGATCAAGATGCCGCTTTTTAGGGCACTTTATCTTGATGAACTGCTTGCAGAAAAAGAGTCAGTTGAACTTAAGAAAAATCGTGAATATCGAAAGCTAATTGGAAAGATGAGAAGCTATGAAAACGGTGATTATGAAGTACCGCAGTCACTTGAAGCAGTACTTCGAGAATATCAGCGAGACGGCTTTTATTGGATTAAGACATTAAAAGAAAATGGCTTTGGCGGTATTTTAGCAGATGATATGGGTCTTGGAAAGACTCTTCAGATATTGGCATTTCTTTTATCAGAAAAGGAACAGGGAAAAGTGGGAGACGAGCTTCGCACATTAATAGTTGCTCCAGCCTCACTTGTTTATAACTGGAAAAAGGAAGTCGAGCGCTTTACACCGCAGCTGTCAGTATGCGTGATGGCAGGAACTGCACATGAGAGAAAGGAGCTTATTAAAAATCAGACAAGCAATGTAGATGTGTGGATTACATCATATGATCTGTTAAAACGCGATATCGAGCTGTATCAGGATATTGTATTTGCAAATGAGATTATTGATGAGGCACAGTATATTAAGAATCAGACAACACACGCAGCAAAATCAGTGCGTCTTGTAAACAGCAGTTTTCGCATGGCACTTACAGGTACACCGATGGAAAACCGCCTAAGTGAGCTTTGGAGTATCTTTGACTATCTGATGCCTGGATTTTTGTATGGATACACGCGTTTTAGAAGTGAAATAGAGACGCTAATTGTTTCTGACAAGGATGAAGATGCGATGAAGCGTCTTCGCGCTATGATACATCCATTTATCCTTCGCCGACTGAAAAAGGATGTATTAAAGGAGCTTCCGGAAAAACAGGAGGAGATCGTCACAGTTGCACTTTCAGGTGAACAAAAAAAGCTTTATCAGGCACATTCACAGAGATTGAAAATGTTTCTTGAGGATCAAAATGATGAGGATTTTGCACAGAATAAGCTTCAGATTCTTGCTGAGCTGACAAAGCTTCGTCAGCTTTGCTGCGGACCAGAGCTTCTTTTGGAAAATTATAAGGGTGAAAATGCAAAGCTTGAAACATGTATTGAACTTATTACACAGGCTATTGCCGGAGGTCATAAGATTCTGCTATTCTCTCAATTTACGTCCATGCTGGATCTTATTGGCGAGGAATTAAAAAAAGCAAAAATAGATTATTATCGCATTGATGGAAGCGTAAAAAAAGAGGCGCGCATGGAGATGGTGGAGCAATTCCAAAATCCACAAAATCAAGTATCAGTGTTTTGCATTTCATTAAAAGCTGGAGGTACTGGACTAAATATGACTGCAGCAGATATTGTAATTCATTATGATCCATGGTGGAATAAGGCAGCTCAGAATCAGGCGACTGATCGTGCACATCGAATTGGACAAAAACATGCAATTAATGTCTATCAGCTGATAGCAGAGGAAACAATTGAGCAAAAAATTTGTGAACTTCAGCAGGTAAAAGAAGATCTGGCTGAGGAGGTTCTTTCTGGCGAGGGTATCAGCAGCACTCAGTTTAATAAAGACGAAATTATGAATTTGTTAGAAAAATAAACCGTTTATTCAAACAAAAAGGATAGGAAAATACATTTTTTAGCAGTTGTGCTACATTGACAGGCCTACTTTTTGTATGAATTTACGTACATTGTGAAAAAGGCTTGCACAACATCACCTTTTTTGTTATGATAATAATAAGTATGGAGTCGAAAGACCGGTCAGAATAGGGGGAAGAACGATGGATATCCGATGCAAAAAATGCCTGCTTCGAGAAATGGCAAATGAAGATATGTATCACAGGATACAGCGAACGATTGACGCGATTCCTCCTAAACTTCGGTGCTCAAAAGGGGAGTACGATGCACGTCTTGAATTATGCAAGGAGTGCGAAAAGTTGATTGGTGGTATGTGCCGTGTGTGTGGCTGCTTTGTAGAAGTACGAGCTGCCAAAAAAAGCGAACATTGTCCGGGAATACCGCGCCGTTGGGATGGGCTGCAACTTTAGGCTTAATATCGGCAAATTTTTGTCACAACTTGCTGCCCTGCAGCAGAAACGGAGGAAATTATAATAATGAAAGAAACAGTGATGCAGTTTGGTGAAGGTGGATTTTTACGCGGTTTTGTTGATTACTTCTTCAAGAAGCTGAATGATGCCGGGGTGTATGAAGGAAAGGTTGTTGTAATTCAGCCAATCGATAAGGGTATGGTAAATATGCTTAACGATCAGAATTGCGAATATAATCTGTACTTAAGAGGACTTCAGAACGGTAAGGAAGTTATCGAGCATACTCATGTTGATGTTATCTCAAGAGGTATCAATCCATATGAGGATTTTGATGCATACATGGCATTGGCAGAGAACCCAGATCTTCGTGTAATCGTATCTAACACCACTGAGGCTGGTATTGAGTATCTTGGAACTGAGAAGTTAGATGACAAGCCGGCTAAGTCATATCCTGCAAAGCTGACCCAGTTCTTATACAAGAGATTCCAGACAGGCTTAAAGGGATTCATTCTTCTTCCATGTGAGCTGATCGATCACAATGCAGACACCTTAAAGGAGTGTGTATTAAAGTATGCAGATCTGTGGGAGTTAGGAGATGAGTTTAAAAACTGGCTGTTGTCCGAAAACGATTTCTGCAACACCTTAGTTGACCGTATCGTTACTGGTTATCCAAGAACAGAGGCTGCTGATATCTGCAAGGAGTTAGGCTACACCGATAACCTGATTGATACTGCTGAGATCTTCCATCTGTGGGTAATTCAGGGTCATCACGAGGACGAGCTGCCATTCAACAAGGCTGGCTACAACATCGTATGGACTGATGACGTTGCACCATATAAGAAGAGAAAGGTTCGTATCTTAAACGGCGGACATACATCTATGGTACTTGGAGCTTACCTGTATGGCCTTGAGACAGTAGGCGAGTGCTTAAAGGATGAGACAGTAAGCAGCTACTTAAAGCACTGCATCTTCGAGGAGATCGTTCCGACTCTTGGAAACACTCAGACCGATATCGATTTCGGAAAGGCTGTTTTAGAGCGTTTCGCAAATCCGTTCATCCGTCACATGTTACTGTCTATCGCACTGAATTCTGTAAGTAAGTTCCAGGTTCGTGTACTTCCAACCATTCTTGAGCATAAAGAGAAGTTTGGAAATTATCCGGAAGGTCTTGTAATGTCTATGGCAGCATTGATCGCATTCTATCGTACCGATAAGGCAAACGATGGTGCAGAGATCATGGAGTTTATGAAGACTGCAAGCGTAGAGGATATCATGAAGAGAGAGGACTACTGGCATGCAGATCTGACCGAGATGATCCCGATGGTACAGGAGTACTACGACCTCATCGAGAGCAAGGGCATGGCAGAAGCCTACAAGAAAGTGCTGGAAGCGTAAAACCGATAGATAGCCTTAAACAGGGGGTATTGTGACAAAATCAGTCACAATGCTCCCTGA
>ERZ779843.4309-NODE-4309-length-10954-cov-2.422516_pt1 | contig 10954 bp, 10 predicted proteins | sample MGYA00511560_ERZ779843 | MGnify/ENA primary metagenome ERZ779843 (study PRJEB29588, sample SAMEA2158062) | human gut metagenome | biome: human gut; feature: human-associated habitat; material: faeces | place: Denmark | collected 2008/2010 ... | reverse complement strand
CAAAAGCAGCTGAGATTTTGGACAAATTCGGTATTTCCTATGAAATGCGGATTATTTCTGCACATCGGATGCCCGATACTTTTTTTGAATATGCACAGACCGCGGAGGAGCGGGGCGTAAAGGTGATTATCGCCGGCGCCGGTATGGCAGCTCATCTGCCGGGGATGTGCGCTGCATTGTTTCCGATGCCGGTGATCGGTATCCCGATGCACACGACGTCTCTGGGAGGCAGGGATTCCCTGTATTCCATCGTTCAGATGCCCTCCGGTATCCCGGTGGCGACCGTTGCGATCAACGGCGGTGCAAACGCAGGTATTCTGGCGGCGAAGATTTTAGCGGTTTCCGATCCGGAGCTTCTTGCAAAGCTCAAGGATTACAGCGCAGAGATGAAAGACGGCGTACTGAAAAAGGATGCAAAGCTGCAGGAATGCGGCTATCACAACTACACAAAATAAACAGGTGCACAGGCACGGTATGGAGGATCAGATGGATTACAAGAGTTCTGGAGTGGATATTGAAGCCGGATACAAATCGGTGGAACTGATGAAACAGTATGTAAAGACGACAATGCGCCCGGAAGTGCTTGGCGGACTGGGCGGTTTTTCCGGTGCATTTTCCCTGGAAAAGATCAAGGATATGGAAAAGCCTACCCTGGTATCCGGTACAGATGGTGTCGGAACCAAGATCAAGCTCGCCTTTCTTATGGACAAGCATGATACCATCGGTATCGACTGCGTTGCCATGTGCGTAAACGATATCGCGTGCGCAGGCGGCGAACCGCTCTTTTTCCTGGACTATATCGCATGCGGCAAAAATATTCCCGAGAAGATCGCAGAGATCGTAAAAGGCGTATCCGCAGGCTGTGTACAGTCGGAAGCTGCCCTGATCGGCGGCGAGACAGCAGAACATCCCGGACTGATGCCGGAGGATGAGTACGATCTGGCTGGTTTTGCAGTCGGCGTAGTGGATGAAAAAGACCTGATTACCGGTGAAAACTTAAAGCCCGGTGACGTGCTGATCGGCATGGCAAGCTCCGGCGTGCATTCCAACGGCTTCTCTCTGGTTCGTAAGGTATTCGACATGACCGTTGAAAGCTTAAATACCTATTATGATGAGCTGGGCGCAACCCTGGGCGAGACCCTGCTGGCTCCGACACGCATCTATGTTAAGGCGTTAAAGGCAGTCAAAGAAGCCGGCGTAACCGTAAAGGCATGCAGCCATATCACCGGCGGCGGCTTTTATGAAAACGTGCCCCGTATGTTAAAAGAGGGTACCCATGCGGTGATCAACAAAAACAGCTATCCCGTTCCTCCGATCTTTACCCTGATGGCGAAAAAGGGCAATATCGAAGAGCATATGATGTATAACACCTATAACATGGGACTGGGTATGATCGTCGCAGTAGATCCCGCTGATGTGGATAAGACCATGGAAGCAATGAAATCTGCAGGCGATACCCCTTATGTGGTAGGCACCATCGAAGCAGGCGAAAAGGGAGTGACCTTATGTTAAGGCTTCTGGTCTGTGTCTCAGGCGGAGGTACGAACCTGCAGGCGATTTTCGATGCGATTGACTCGGGAAAAATCCGCAATGCCGAAATCGCAGCGGTGATCAGCAACAACCCGGGCGCATATGCGCTGGAACGTGCGCGGCAGCATAATGTGGAAGCAATCTGTCTTTCTCCGAAATCTTTCGAGAGCAGAGAGGCATTCAATCATGCCCTGACCGAAAAGGTAAAGGAAATCGCGCCGGATCTGATCGTGCTGGCAGGATTTTTAGTCGCTGTTCCGGCAGAGATGATCGAAGCGTTCCCAAATCAGATTATCAATATCCATCCGTCGCTGATCCCTGCGTTTTGCGGCGTTGGCTTTTACGGTCTGCATGTCCATGAGGGTGTGCTTGCGCGCGGTGCAAAAGTGACCGGCGCGACGGTGCATTTTGTGGACAGCGGAATGGATACCGGTCCGATTATCTTACAGAAGGCGGTTGAAGTGCAGCAGGGCGATACACCCAAAAGTCTGCAGCAGCGGGTCATGGAGGAAGCGGAATGGAAAATTTTGCCCCAGGCCATCGATCTGATTGCCCAGGGCAGAGTAACCGTTGTGGATGGAAAGACGATTATCGCATCGTGATGCAAAATTGCATCGCATAACAGCGAAAGCGCCTGAAAATATGGAGGTTCATATGAAAATTCTGATTGTGGGAAGCGGCGGCAGAGAGCATGCGATCGCTGCAAGTGTGGCAAAGAGCCCGAAAGCAGAGAAGATTTACTGTGCGCCCGGCAACGCCGGAATTGCGCAGCTGGCAGAGTGCGTTCCGATCGGCGCGATGGAATTTGACCGTCTGACCGAGTTCGCAAAGGAAAAAGAGATCGACCTCGTTATCGTCGGCATGGATGATCCGCTTGTCGGGGGCCTGGTAGACCAGCTGGAGGCAGCCGGGATCCGTGCATTCGGTCCTCGCAAAAATGCGGCGATTCTGGAAGGCAGCAAGGCATTTTCCAAGGATCTGATGAAAAAATACAACATTCCGACGGCTGCCTATGAAGTGTTCGACAAGGCAGAGGATGCGCTGGAATATCTGCATACCAAAGCGAAATTCCCGATCGTTTTAAAGGCGGATGGCCTTGCACTTGGAAAAGGTGTTTTAATCTGCAGCACGTTGGAAGAAGCGGAAGACGGCGTATGCACGATTATGACAGATAAGAAATTCGGCACAGCCGGCAACAAGATGGTCATCGAAGAGTTCATGACCGGACGCGAGGTTTCCGTGCTGTCCTTTACAGATGGCAAGACCATCCAGATCATGTCCTCCGCCCAGGATCACAAGCGCGCAAAGGACGGCGATCAGGGCTTGAACACTGGCGGCATGGGCAATTTTTCTCCGTCTCCGTTCTATACAAAAGAGGTTGATGCGTTCTGTAAAAAATATATCTATCAGGCTACCGTCGATGCAATGTCTGCGGAAGGACGCACCTTTCAGGGTGTAATTTTCTTCGGCCTGATGCTGACACCTGACGGCCCGAAAGTGCTGGAATATAATGTCCGCTTCGGTGATCCGGAAGCGCAGGTTGTGCTGCCGCGTATGAAAAACGACATTCTGGACGTTTGCGAGGCATGTATCGACGGTACGCTCGATCAGCTCAAGTTGGAGTTTGAAGACAATGCGACAGTTTGTGTTGTGCTGGCATCGGACGGTTATCCGTTAAAATACGACAAGGGACTCCCGATTTCCGGCCTGGAAGCCTTTGACGGAAAAGACGATGTGTTCTGTTTCCATGCAGGAACCAGGTTTGCAGAAGACGGAAAGACGATCCTGACCAACGGTGGACGTGTGCTGGGTATCACGGCGAAAGCGCCTACCTTAAAGGAAGCGCGCGCAAAAGCGTATGCAGCGACCGAATGGGTCAATTTTGCCAACAAATATATGAGACACGATATCGGTAAAGCGATCGACGAAGCATAATATACCGATAGAGCACTGGCGACAGGCGAAATCGGAAGCCTGGCTGAGGAGTTTGGAAAAGAGAAAAGGTCCGCAGAGACCTTTGCGGATCGGAATCAGAAAGGTACGTAAACTAGAATGATGAAATGGACGACCAAGTTCAGCACTGTGCTGGGATGTGCACTTGCTGCGGTATTTTTATTTACATCCACAATGGAAGTCGGCGCTGTACCGCTGACCTCTTCCCCGAGCGGAACGACAACGACCACAACAACCGACACCAATGCTGCAGAGGACGGAAATGCTGATGCAGCCGTAGAGGATAACGCCGCAGAGGATAACGCAGCAGGGACAGCTGCTGCAGGAACCGTTACCAGCGCAACCGTAACCTCTTCCAGCGTTAATATCAGAAGCGAAGCTTCCACCAGCGCAAGCGTTGCAGGTAAGGCAGCCAGCGGACAGGAGCTGACCGTTACCGGCGAGACACAGGGCAGCGACGGCAAGACCTGGTATGCAGTAACATTTGATAATGTAAGCGGATATATCCGTTCCGATCTGGTAGAGGCACATGTGTCGGAGGCGACAGCAGAGCCGGCTGTTGACGAAACTCAGGAGACGGAGGAACCGGAGGAGGAGCCGATCGTAGACAACTCCGCAGATTATTCCGTCGCCTTTGAGGATGACGGAAGCGGCAGCAGTGCATGGTATCTGCATGATAATACTATGGGAACCAGATATCAGGTCAGTGACCTGCTGAATGCAGAGGAGACCAACAAGAACAACCAGGCGACCATCGATCAGACCGCAAAGAGCATGCGCTTTGTCGTTATTCTGATGGCGTTTGTAATCGTAGTTCTGATTATCGTTGTAACAATCCTGATCATCAAAGTCAGAAGCACGTATGAAGACTATGACGATTATGATGATGACGACGAAGATGACGAAGACGACGATGAGGATGAGGACGAGGAAGAGGAAGAAGAACGTCCGCGCCGCTTCGGCCGCAAAAAGCCTGCCCGTTATGTAGAAGAGGATGACGATGACGACGAGGACGAAGACGATGACGAGGATGAGGACGAGGAAGAAGAGCGTCCGCGCCGCCGTCCGGCAAAGAAGGCTCCGGTAAAGAAGCCTGTCCGTCGCTCCAGAGTCGACGAATATGAAGACGAGGATGACGAGGATGAGGACGAGGAAGAGGAAGAAGAACGTCCGCGCCGCAAAAAGGGCAAATCCAAAGATTGGAAATCAGAAAGGAAGATACTTCAGGCAAAATGGTGACAACCAGGACGATCTTGAATTTGAATTCCTTGACCTGAAATAAATCTTCCAAAAAGCAAGCATTCAGAAAACAATAGAAGCACGTTCTGCGAACATTCTATTGCCGTGAATCCATAAAAAACATCCGGCTTTTGCTGCAAACTGCCCGCTGTCTGGCGGGAGCACAGGAAACAGCAGTGCCGGGTGTTTTGTTTTATTCATGACAATAGCATGCTCGCAGCGCGTGCATGCTATTGTTGACTATTTTCAGGATTCTTGTTATAGTGTTTCTAGAACACTTTAAAGAGAAAATGGATGGGAGATCAGCATGATTCTGGAAGTCGATTTTAACAGCGAAGAAGCGTTATATATACAGCTGCGCAATCAGATCATTGTCGGGATTGCGACAAACAGGCTCAAGGAGGGAGAGTCCCTCCCGAGCGTGCGGCAGCTTGCAGAATCCATTGGGATTAACATGCATACAGTGAATAAGGCATATACCGTGCTCAAGCAGGAGGGCTTCGTCAAGGTGGACAGACGCCGCGGCGCAGTGATTGCGATTGATGCAGATCGGATCAGTGATCTGGAGCAGATGCGGGAGTCGCTGCGGGTCATTCTGGCACGGGCAAGTTGTCGGAATATTTCCCGCGAGGAAGTACATGCTTTGATAGATGAGATTTATGAAGAGTATGGAGGACTATAACAGATGCAGTCACAGTTTACGGATAAGGCAAAAACTGCCCTGCTTTTGGCAGGGCGGGCGGCAAAAAGCCTGCATCAGAATTATGTTGGGACAGAGCATATCCTGCTGGGCCTGATCAAAGAAGGAACCGGCGTGGCATCAAGGGTTCTGACGGAAAACGGGGCAAAAGAAGAGGCGATCCGGGAAATGATTCAGGATCTGCTGGCTCCGGAGACGCCCAATCCGGTCATAGAGCGGGACGGTTATTCCCCCCGGGCAGAGGAAGTTCTGGAGGAAAGCCACAGACAGGCGGAAAAGGCAGGCAGCGCGCTGACCGGAACGGAGCACATTTTGTTAGCGCTTTTAGGAGATGGGGATAATGTTGCAGTGCGGGTGCTGCAGACGCTGTCGCTGCCGCTGCAAAAAATCATGCGGGATACGCTCCTGGCAGCAGGACTGGACCCTACGGCGTACCGCGAAGAGCTGGGACGCAGGCAAAAAAAGAGCCAGACCGGGACGCTGGAGCTTTACAGCCGGGATCTGACGAAGCTGGCTGCACAGGGAAAGCTCGATCCAGTTGTCGGGCGCGATCAGGAGATTGGGCGCGTGATTCAGATTTTAAGCCGCAGGACGAAGAACAATCCGTGCCTGGTAGGAGAACCCGGTGTCGGCAAAACGGCGATCGTCGAGGGACTTGCACTTCGGATTACGGAGGGCAGCGTGCCGGATACGGTAAAGGATAAACGGGTTCTGATGCTGGATCTGTCCGGGATGATCGCGGGAAGCAAATACCGCGGCGAATTTGAGGAGCGAATTCGTAAGGTCATCCGTGAGGTGACAGACGACGGAAATATTTTACTGTTTTTGGATGAGCTGCACACACTGATCGGTGCAGGCGGCGCAGAGGGGGCGATTGACGCTTCCAACATTTTAAAGCCGTCCCTTGCGCGCGGCGAGATTCAGCTGATCGGCGCGACAACGCTGGAAGAATACCGCAAATATATCGAAAAAGATGCTGCTCTGGAACGCCGTTTTCAGCCGGTTACGGTCGAAGAGCCAACGGAAAAAGAGGCGATCGGCATTTTACAGGGAATCGTTTCCAGATATGAAGAGCATCATAAAGTAAAGATTCTGCCGGAAGCCCTCGAGGCCGCAGTACATCTTTCCAATCGCTATATCAACGACCGGAAGCTCCCGGACAAGGCGATCGACGTGATGGACGAGGCGGCTGCTGCGGTGCGCCTGCAGCGGATGCAGACGACTGACGAGGCAACAGACCAGGCAAAGGAAATCAAAACGCTGGACGAAAAGCTGGAGCAGGCGATCCGCGATCAGGATTTGGAGGAGGCCTCAAGACTAAAGCAAAAGCTAAAGGAGGCGCTCACCCGTTACGAAAAGCACCAGAAACGACAGGAAAAGAGCCGCAAAAAGGGGCAACCGGAGGTGACAGCAGAGGATATCGCAAAGGTCATTTCCACCTGGACAAAGGTTCCGGTGAGCCGCCTGACCGAAAAAGAGAGCGAACGGCTGTTAAAGCTGGAATCTATTCTGCACAAGCGCGTGATCGGACAGGAAGAAGCCGTATCGAGCGTTGCGCGGGCGATGCGCCGCGGCAGAGTCGGACTGCAGGATCCGAGACGACCGATCGGTTCGTTTTTGTTCCTCGGTCCCACAGGTGTCGGAAAGACGGAGCTTTCCAAGGCGCTGGCAGAAGCGATGTTTGGTTCAGAAAACGCGCTGATCCGCGTGGACATGTCGGAATATATGGAAGGGCACTCTGTTTCGAAAATGATCGGCTCGCCTCCGGGCTATGTCGGCTTTGACGAGGGCGGACAGCTTTCTGAAAAGGTTCGCAGAAATCCGTATTCGGTGGTTTTATTCGACGAAATCGAGAAAGCGCACCCGGATGTTTTCAATATTTTGCTACAGGTGCTGGACGATGGGCATATCACGGATTCCAGAGGCAGGAAGGTCAGCTTCAAAAATACCGTCATCATCATGACGTCCAACGCCGGTGCACAGCGGATTGTGGAGCCAAAAAATCTCGGTTTTGCGGCAAAAGAAGATGCGCAAAAGACTTACGAAAAGATGAAAGCCGGCGTGATGGAAGAGGTAAAACGCCTGTTCAAACCGGAATTTTTAAACCGGATTGATGAAACGATCGTATTCCATCAGCTGACAAAAGACGATATGAAGCGAATTATCAATCTGCTGGCGCAGAGCCTGATTACGCGCTGCCGGACGCAGTTGGATATCAGCCTGACACTGACACCATCTCTGAAAGAGCATATCGTAGAAAAATACAGCAACCTGAAAATGGGTGCAAGACCGTTAAAGAGAGCAATTCAGACGCTGATCGAGGACGCACTTGCGGAAGAAATTCTGTCGGGACGGGTAAAATCCGGCGATCATGTGAGTGCAGGCTTCCGCGAGAATAAAGTTGTTTTCAGCGTCAAAAACAAATAAACAGCAAACCGCTGCAAAGGCGGACAGGAGGACAAAAGAATGGCAGCAGTAGCAGAACTCATCAGAACAGAAGCAGACGGAAAGATCAGCTTCGGCAATCATCTTCTGCAGGAAAAGAGCAAGAAGGAGGGCTTTGAGGCCGGCGGCGATGAGTACAAGGTAAAGACTTTTAAAGAGATTACCAAGCTGGAAAGAAACGGCATGTTTGTCTATGAATCTGTGCCCGGCACGAGCGTAGAGCATTTTGCGGAGAGCGAAAATGGCGTCAGCTTCACGGTAGAGGGCACAGAGGACGCGCAGATCACACTCGGTCTGGAGGAAGATACGGAATATGATGTGAAAATCAACGGTGAGGATGCGGGCAGAATGCGCACGAATCTTGGCGGAAAGCTGAATGTGAGCGTGGAGCTTGCTGGAATCGGAGAAGTAAAGGTAGAAATTTCAAAATAAATGGCAACCAAAATAAAAACCAGATTTTTCTGTCAGGAATGCGGCTATGAAACGGCAAAATGGCTGGGGCAGTGTCCGGGCTGTAAGGCGTGGAACTCCCTCGTAGAGGAACCGGTTTCTGTGACCGCAGGCGGAAAAGAGAAAAAGCAGGTGCTGTCCGGGGTGCAGAGCGCTCCGGCGGTGTTGAATGAAATTTCGATGGAAGAGGAAAGACGCACGGAAACCGGGATGGGAGAGCTCGACCGGGTACTGGGCGGCGGAATCGTTACCGGCTCGCTGACGCTGGTCGGAGGCGACCCGGGTATCGGCAAATCGACGCTTCTTTTGCAGATGTGCAGGAACCTTTCGTTAAAAAAGCAGCACATTTTGTATGTATCAGGCGAGGAATCCTTACGCCAGATCAAAATGCGTGCGATGCGGATCGGCGATTTTTCGGACACGTTGGAGCTGTTCTGTGAGACGAACCTGAATCGGATTGAAGAGGTAATCCAGCAGAAAAAGCCTCAGATCGTCATCATTGACTCCATCCAGACGATGTACAATGAAGCGGTCAGCGCGGCGCCCGGCAGCGTGTCGCAGGTGCGCGAATCGACTGGTGTTTTGCTGCGGCTGGCAAAAGGCCTCGGTATTTCGATTTTTATCGTCGGCCATGTGACCAAAGAGGGAACGGTAGCAGGTCCCAGAGTGCTCGAGCATATGGTGGATACGGTGTTGTATTTTGAGGGCGACCGACATGCATCTTACCGAATCCTCCGGGGCGTCAAGAATCGTTTTGGCTCAACCGATGAGATCGGCGTGTTTGAGATGCGCCAAGAGGGGCTGACAGAGGTGTTAAACCCGTCGGAATTCATGTTAAATGGCAGACCTGCCGGCGCGAGCGGATCGGTCGTCTCCTGCTCAATGGAGGGGACTCGTCCGATGCTCACGGAGATTCAGGCGCTCGTCTGCCACAGCAATTTTGGCATTCCACGCCGTCAGACGACCGGAACGGATTTTAACCGCGTCAATTTGCTGATGGCGGTATTGGAAAAACGGCTTGGCATGCAGATCGGGGGGTGTGATGCTTACGTCAATCTGGCGGGCGGCATTCGGATTACAGAGCCTGCCATCGATCTTGGAATCGTGATGGCAATCATGTCGAGCTTCAAAAACAGCCCCGTCCCGGAGGGCGTTGTCGCCTTCGGGGAAGTGGGCCTGAGCGGGGAAGTACGTGCCGTTTCGATGGCGGAGCAGAGAGTGAGGGAGGCGCAGAAGCTCGGTTTCACAACCTGTATCCTCCCCCAGGTCTGTCTCGAAAAAATGCCGAAAATTTCCGGCATCCGATTAGTCGGTGTCCGCAGTGTTGCCGATGCCGCGCGGGAGCTGTAAGAACGCCCTACAGCGGCTGGTTGGGATAACCCGGAAAATAAAACGGAAGGGTCGCACCCGGAACAGGATATACCGCGATCTTGTCGTCGAACAGATTTTTTTCAGACGGCGCTTCATCGTTTTTGGAAACCGGATTGACACCGTCGGGAGAGAGGATGCAGTCATCCGCAAGGTCAGAAGGACGGTCTGATTCTGGAATTACAGGATACATGACAAAAACCTCCTTTTCATTGTTGGATTCAAAAAGCAATAGGAAAGCTTTTGGGATCAGTATGTATCTTTTTTGGGGAAAATATTCTATTGTCGTGAACTGCAACATTTTGAAAAAGTAGTTGACAAAAGATACAGTGGTGCGATACAATATGATCAAGTTGAGAAGTTATCAACCCACAAAATCAGGCAGGATGTTTTCCGCAAGGAGGATGTCCTGCCATCCCCCCACAAAGATTCGATACCTGCTGATTTCGTGTCAGCAGGTTTTTTATTCTTATGGGATTTATCCTGTTGAGGGTATTGGAGTTTTTCGTGTTCCGAAAAATGGAGATGCCCGAAACAAAAAACCACCTGCTTTGCGGGTGGAGACAAAGCGTTGTACAAAAAAATCACCTTTCCGTTACAATAGAGTTGTTCAGGCACTATTGTAAGAAAGGAAAGGTGATTTTATGGCGAATAAGAATTATGATTTAGCTCACACAAAATGGATGTGTAAGTATCACATCGTATTCACTCCAAAGTATAGACGAAAAGTTATTTATAATCAATTAAAAGTTGATATAAGAGATATTTTGAAACAGTTATGTTCATACAAAGGAGTAGAAATCATCGAAGGGCATTTAATGCCAGATCACATTCATATGCTAGTAAGCATTCCGCCGAAGATGAGTGTGTCAAGTTTTATGGGATATTTGAAGGGCAAGTCCGCACTTATGATATTCGATAGACATGCAAATCTAAAGTACAAGTTTGGAAATCGACATTTTTGGTCAGAAGGATATTATGTCAGCACAGTAGGGTTAAATGAAGCGACAATCAAAAAGTATATCCAAGATCAGGAAAAGAACGATATCATGCAAGATAAATTAGGTGTAAAAGAATATGAAAACCCTTTTAAGGGTTAAGTCGAAGTAGTACAAACGCCCCTTCAAGGGGCATAAGCAACGCGTCAAGTGCAATAGTGACTTGAACGAAGAGAAAGTCTGGGCGCCTTGAGACGCTGTCCGGTGTCAAGGGGTTATCACCTCCGATTTCAGAGAGCACCTGAATAGCAGTCAATGGGTTCTTATCGAA
>ERZ779843.4301-NODE-4301-length-10980-cov-2.004027_pt1 | contig 10980 bp, 9 predicted proteins | sample MGYA00511560_ERZ779843 | MGnify/ENA primary metagenome ERZ779843 (study PRJEB29588, sample SAMEA2158062) | human gut metagenome | biome: human gut; feature: human-associated habitat; material: faeces | place: Denmark | collected 2008/2010 ... | reverse complement strand
TTGTGCAATGGAGATGAAACACAAAAATCGTGGAAGCCATTGCTGAACACGATTTTCGCCCTAAGTGGTTCATCGGAATGGTTTGCACAACTTGAGGCGTGCAGGACTTTCGCTTCCCTCACGGCGTCCCCATTCTCTTCTTCCACAAACCGTCCCATTCGTCAATTACCCCATTATACGTTCCCCTATGAAAAAAATCAATCGAACACTTGATTGCATTAGATAAAATGATGTGTTAGAATAAACAAAGAAAAAGGAGAACCCTATGAGCCATAAAGAAAATAAGAGCCATGAGGAGAAAGCATCCGGTTTCAAAAAGAATGATCTGATTCTTGTCCTCCTTGTATTTGCTGCGGCAGGCATTTTTTTTTCAGGACATCTATTCACGAGCCAGAAAAGCGCAGGCGTTGTAGAAATACAGATTGACGGGAAAGTGGTAGAGACACTGGATCTGCAGAAAGAGCGTGCATTTAAGATCAACGGAGGAACGAACACCGTGCAGATCGAGAACGGAAAAGTGAAAATGGCAGCGGCCAACTGTCCGGATCAGATCTGTGTACACCAGAAAGCAATTTCAAGGAACGGAGAGAGTATTATCTGCCTTCCGAATAAGATCGTTCTGAAAATTGTTGATGGAGAAGAAGCCGAACTGGATACGGTGACGAATTAAGATATGAAGAAAAATACAGTCAGAATAGCGTGGTTTGGTGTATTTACTGCCCTTGCGCTGATATTTAGTTATGTAGAGACTCTGATCCCGTTTCAAATCGGGATTCCGGGGGTTAAGCTTGGACTGGCGAATCTGATCGTTGTGGTGGCACTGTACAAGATGGGTGGAAAGGATGCCCTGTTGCTTTCGGTGACGCGTATCGTGCTGTCCGGATTTATTTTTGCCAGTCTGTTTAGTATTTTATATAGTCTGGCAGGCGGACTTTTAAGCCTTGCAGTGATGGTGATTTTGAAAAAGCGGGGATCATTCAGTGTTTTTGGAGTCAGCATGGCAGGTGGTGTCTTTCATAATGTCGGTCAGCTGATCGTAGCGATGCTGGTCGTGGAGACATTCAGCGTCGCCTATTATGTGCCGGTGCTTCTGATCGCAGGAGTGATCACCGGATTTATTATCGGAGTTGTGGCAAATGAAATGCTCAAAAGACTTGGCAGCATCGTATTGTCATAGCATGGGAGGAAGAGATGATTTCATATATAAGAGGGGAGCTTGTAGCTCTCGAAGAAGATAAAGTGATCGTAGATGTAGGCGGCGTGGGCTACGGGATTTTTATGTCCGGACAGGCGATGGGACAGCTTCCGCCGGTTGGGAGTAAAGTGAAGATCCACACCTATCTGAATGTCAAAGAAGATGCCATGCAGCTGTATGGATTTTTAAACCGTGATGCGCTTTCTGTGTTCAAGCTTCTGATCGGTGTCAGTGGGATCGGACCGAAAGGAGGTCTTGGGATTCTGGCGCAGCTTACACCAGACGAACTTCGATTTGCCGTGATGTCGAAGGACATCAAGGCAATTTCAGCAGCACCGGGAATTGGCAAGAAGACGGCGGAGAAGCTGATCGTGGAACTGAAGGATAAGCTGAAGATTGAGGACGTACTGGAGCACCAGGTGGAAGCGGCAAATGGAGCCGCTGAAGATACGGTAAATGCACAAGGACTTCAGGCAGATGCGGTACAGGCACTTACGGCGCTTGGCTATGGAAGTACTGAGGCACTGCAGGCAGTACGAAAAGTGGAAATGGATGAGAGCACGACGGTGGAAGATCTGCTGAAGGGTGCACTCAAATATTTGATATAAGAGGATTAGGATGGGAAGAAGAATTATTACCACAGAGAATCTGGAAGAGGATGTAAAAATTGAGAGCCATTTAAGACCTCAGCTTCTGGAAGATTATATTGGACAGGCGAAGGCAAAAGAGACTCTTAAGATTTATATAGAAGCGGCAAAAAGCAGGGGAGAGGCACTGGATCATGTGCTGTTTTACGGCCCGCCGGGACTTGGAAAGACAACCCTCGCCGGGATCATTGCGAATGAAATGGGCGTAAATATCAAGATCACGTCAGGTCCTGCGATCGAGAAACCTGGGGAAATGGCGGCAATCCTTAATAATCTCCAGGAAGGAGATGTGCTTTTTGTAGATGAGATCCACCGGCTGAACCGGCAGGTGGAGGAAGTACTTTATCCGGCGATGGAAGATTTTGCAATCGATATTATGATCGGAAAAGGGGCTTCGGCAAGGTCGATCCGTCTGGATCTGCCGCATTTTACACTGGTAGGGGCAACCACCCGTGCCGGAATGCTGACAGCTCCGCTCCGGGATCGTTTCGGGGTTGTGAACCGTCTGGAATTTTATACGGAAAAAGAACTGCAGACCATCATCATCCGTTCAGCAGGCGTGCTGGATGTGGAGATCGATGAAAAGGGAGCCCTTGAGATGGCAAGACGTTCCAGAGGAACGCCAAGGCTTGCCAACCGGCTTTTGAAAAGAGTCCGGGATTTTGCCCAGGTCAAATACGAGGGGGTGATCACCGAAGAGGTGGCAAGGCAGGCACTGGATCTTCTGGATGTGGACCGGCTTGGACTTGATCATGTAGATCGTAATCTTTTGACGACCATGATTGAAAAATTTCAGGGAGGTCCGGTAGGACTGGATACCCTTGCGGCAGCGATCGGGGAAGATGCCGGAACCGTAGAAGATGTCTATGAGCCATATCTTCTGAAGAATGGCTTTTTACAGAGAACACCAAGAGGAAGGGTGGTCACAGATCTTGCGTATACCCATCTTGGATTTGACAAGAACGAAGAATAGAAAGGAAAGAGACGATGCTGAAGATAAAACAATATGTGAAAGCAGAGAGTCTGGAGCAGGCGTATGAACTGAACCAGAAAAAGACGAACCGGATCGTCGGTGGAATGCTCTGGCTGAAAATGAGTACTGCGCAGATCCAGACTGCGATCGATCTGTCCGGACTCGGACTGGATCAGATTGAAGAGACGGAGGATGCATGGAAGATTGGATGTATGGTATCCCTTCGTGATCTGGAGTTACACGAAGGATTAAATGAATTGAGCTGCAACATGATCAGAGAAAGTGTGAGAAGTATTGTCGGTGTACAGTTCCGGAATCTTGCGACGATCGGCGGAAGTATTTTCGGACGGTTTGGATTTTCAGATGTACTGACCTGTTTCCTTGCACTGGATACAGAAGTAGAACTTTATAAAGGTGGGATCATTTCTCTGGAAGAGTTTGTAAAGATGGAGAGAGATAATGATATCCTTGTCCGTGTGATCGTAAAGAAAACACCGGGAAAGGGAAGCTATCAGTCACACCGTAATACCAAGACGGATTTTCCGGTACTGGCGGTTGCTGCTGACCGTTATGGAGATGAACTGAAGGTGGCAGTTGGGGCAAGACCGATGAAAGCAGTCTGTATTCACGTTCCGGCAGAACAGCTGGAGGCGTGCACAGATCTGAAAAAATTTGCAAAAGAGCTTGCAGCCCAGGTGCCGATGGGAAGCAATATGCGTGGAAGTGCAGCGTATCGTACCCATCTTGCAGAGGTTCTGATCCGCAGAGCGTTAGAGAGAATCACAAACGGAGGTGAAAAGAATGCAGATTAGTCTGACACTGAATGGAAAAAAGATTACAGAAGAGATCGCAGCTGATCTGCTTCTGATCGATTTCGTGAGAAATCATGGATGTTACAGCGTAAAGCGCGGCTGTGAGACTTCCAACTGTGGACTTTGTACCGTATTTTTAGATGAGAAGCCGGTACTTTCCTGTTCCGTGCTTGCTGCAAGAGCAGACGGGCACAAGGTAGATACGTTGGAAGGACTACAGGAGGAAGCAGAAGAATTTGGCTCTTTTATCGCAGGACAGGGGGCGGAGCAGTGCGGATTTTGTAATCCGGGTATGATCATGAATGCAATCGCACTTTTCCGCGAGAATCCGGATCCAAGTGATGACGAGATCCGGGAATACCTTGCGGGGAATCTCTGCCGCTGTTCAGGCTACGAGGGACAGCTCAGAGGAATCCATGATTTTCTGGAGTACAAAAGAAAAGGAGGAGCCAGATGAAAGCAGTAGGAGTACCATTTGTAAAAAAAGATGCGAAAGCACTGGTGACTGGAAAGCCGGTATATACAAATGATCTGGCACCAAAGGATTGTCTGATCGTTAAGCTTCTAAGAAGTCCGCATGCCAATGCGATGATCCAGGAGATCAAGACAGATGTGGCAATGCGTGTGCCGGGAATCGAAGCAATCTATACCTGGAAGGATGTACCGCAGCAGCGTTTTACAATTGCAGGACAGACTTGGCCGGAGCCTAGTCCGTATGACCGGCTGATCCTGGACCAGCATGTTCGCTTTGTAGGAGATCCGGTAGCGATCATTGCCGGAGAAAATGAAGCCTGCGTAGAACGTGCAATGAAGATGATCAAGGTCAAATACGAGGTCCTTCCGGCAGTATTAGATCCTGAGGAAGCGCTGGATGGTCCAATTCTGGTGCATCCGGAGGACAGCTGGAAGGCATTGTGCCCGGTAGGAGCAGATAACAAGCGGAATCTTTGTGCACAGGCAGAAGATGGACATGGGGATGTAGAGAAAGTTCTTGCAGAATGCGATGTTGTTGTAGAACATACATATCATGTCAAAGCGGCACAGCAGGCAATGATGGAACCATTTCAGACGGTCTGCTTTATGGATATGTATGGAAGACTGAATGTGATGAGTTCTACGCAGATCGTTTACCATGTGCGCCGTATTGTTTCCAATGCACTTGGCATACCAAAATCCAAGATCCGTGCGTTTAAACCGAGGATCGGTGGTGGATTTGGGGCAAAACAGACGGCGGTAAGTGAGGTTTATCCGGCGTTTGTAACCTGGAAAACCGGAAAGCCATCGAAAATTGTATTTACAAGAGAGGAATCCCAGATTGCATCCTCACCGCGTCATGATATGGCGGTGACGGTTCGCATGGGAGCAGATAAAGAGGGAAATATCCGGGCAATTGATCTGTATACACTTTCTAACACAGGAGCATACGGGGAACACGGACCGACAACGGTCGGACTTTCCGGACATAAGGCGATTCCGCTTTATGGTTCATTAGATGCATACCGGTTCCGTTACGATGTGGTCTATACCAACCGGATGGCAGCAGGAGCTTATCGTGGATATGGAGCGACGCAGGGAATCTTTGCGGTTGAGACATCTGTTAACGAACTGGCAGAAAAACTTGGTATGGATCCGATGGAGATTCGTATGAAGAATATGGTCAAAGAAGGACAGTTCATGCCGGCATATTATGGGGAGACAGCGAATAGCTGTGCACTTGATAAATGCCTTGCGAGAGTAAAAGAAATGTCCGGATGGGATGAAAAGTATCCAAGAAAAGTTATGCCGGATGGCAAAATCCGCAGCGTCGGAGTAGCACTTGCCATGCAGGGATCCTGCATTTCCAATGTAGATGTCGGATCTGCAACGATCAAACTGGGCGAGGATGGTGTCTACAATATGTCAATCGCGGCAGCGGACATGGGAACCGGGTGTGATACGATTCTTGCACAGATGGCAGCAGAATGTCTGGACTGTGATCTGGATGATATTGCAGTATCCGGAGCAGATACCGATACTTCGCCGTATGATTCAGGCTCTTATGCATCAAGTACGACTTATGTGACCGGTATGGCGGTGACAAGAGCCGGTGAGGAACTGAAAAAGCGGATCGTCAGACAGGCAGCGAAGATGCTGAAATGCGAAGTGGATGAGGTTGATTTCGATGGACACATTGCAAGAAGCGATAAGACCGGAGAAGAGGTGACACTTGCGGCAATCGGAGCAGGGGCAATGTGCGGAAGTGATATTGCGCTTCAGGTAACAGAAAGCCACAGTTCGCCGGTATCTCCGCCGCCTTATATGGCAGGCGCTGTTGAAATCGAATTGGATCCGGAGACAGGACATGTCGAGATCCTGGATTACTATGCAGTGGTTGACTGCGGAACTGTTATTAACCCGAATCTTGCGAGGGTACAGGCGGAAGGCGGAATCGTGCAAGGAATCGGCATGACTCTTTATGAGAATATTCAGTACACGGAAAAAGGACAGCTTCTGAACAATTCATTTATGCAGTACAAGATTCCGACCCGAATGGATATGGGAAATCTGCATGTGGAATTTGAGAGCAGCTATGAGCCGACCGGACCGTTTGGTGCAAAATCGATTGGCGAAATCGTCATCAATACACCGGCTCCGGCATTGACGCATGCAATCGCAAATGCAACAGGTCTGTGGTTCCGTGAACTTCCGATTACAAGTGAACAGATTGCAATGGGAATTATGGAAAATGAAAATTAAACTGATTTATCTGGCGGCTGGAAACAGCCGCCGTTTTAACAGCCAAAGGATGCAAAATACAGAACCGCCACAATCAGAAGCAGAGAACAAATGGCTTTATCTGTTGGATGAAAAGCCGATGTTCCGCTATTTATTCGACCGTCTGGTAAAAGTCTGTCAAAGGCATCCGGAATGGGAAATGATTGTGGTAACACAGTATCCGGAGATTGAGCATCAGGTAAAAGCACTTCAGGAAAACGAGCAGCAAGGTGAACGTTTCCCGGTAAAAACAGTGATTTCAAAAGACAGCTATAAAGGAGCAGCCTATTCGGTAAAAGCAGGGATCCGTGCGGCAGGAGATGCTGATGCCTATGCATTTTTTGTGGCGGATCAGCCTTATTTTACAGAAGAAAGCGTGGAAGGATTCCTAGAAAAGATGGAGCGGGAGGCAAAGGTTGTACCGGGATGTGTGACCTGGAATGGACAGGAAGGCAATCCGGTCTGGTTTCCAGCAAAGTACGGGAAAGAACTTCTGGAACTGGAAGGAGATGCCGGAGGAAGAAAGGTGTTCCGCAGATACCGGGGAAAAGCAGTATTTTACGAGGTGAGCCTGGAAAAAGAGCTGGAAGATATTGATTATATGCCGGAAATAGAAAAAATGCGGATAACAGAAGGAGGCACAGAGAAAACTTTCCATGTATATGTCATCGAAAATGGAAAGCTTCAAAGGAAAGAGTCTCTGCTTATGGCACTTGGACTTACGGAGCAGATGGTACCGAGAATTGCTGCCGTGGGTGCGGGAGGTAAGACTTCTCTTTTGAAACAGCTGCTTGCTGAATACCAAGAGAAGGGTGCCCTCCCGGTTCTGGTGACTACAACCCATATGAAAAAAGAGACTGCCCCTTATTTTGTAATGGAGGATTCTATTGGAAAAATTTTGGAAGTGCATAAAAGAGAAGGCATGGTGATCGCCGGTCTGGATGCAGGAGGAGGCAGGATCAAAAGCCTTTCTGTACCGGTAATGGAAAAGATCTGGGAGCTTCCTGCGCCGGTTCTTGTGGAAGCGGATGGTGCACGGATGCTTCCGGCGAAAGTGCCGGGGGAGAAAGAACCGGTTATTCCAAAGCAGATCCAGATAGTCCTTTCTGTATATGGACTCGATGCCATCGGACAAAGGATAAAAGACTGCTGTTTCCGCCCTGAGCTTGTGGCACAGGTACTTGGAAAAGCAGTGGAAGAGGTTCTGACGGAGGAGGATCTGGCAGAGCTGGCTGTTTCGGCAAAAGGCGGGAAAAAGAATGTCCTGCCGGAAATGGATTTCTATATTGTGCTAAACAAAGCAGATGACGAAAAACGTCTGAAAATGGCAGAGAGAATCGCCTTAAGAGTAGAACGGGATTCTGGTGAAAAAGTACGGATTACATCGTTTCGTTAATATTTTGGAAAAATAAAGCAATTGTGTGTTGAAAAATGGAACATTGCCGAATTGTCATTGGAAACCATTCGTGCTATCATAGATACGATAGCTTTGACAACGAAAGTTGTAAGTGGGTAGAGAAGGAGGCAAAAAAGTGGGTACGAAGAATAGTAATACTTCACAGGAACTATTTAACCTTAACGGAAAACCATCCTTTGGTCAGGCACTTCCGCTGGCATTCCAGCATGTAGTGGCGATGATCATTGGCTGTGTTGCACCGGCGATCATTCTTGCTGGTGTGTCCGGACTTTCAGAATCAGATACGGTTGTCCTGATTCAGGCATCTCTTGCAATGTCAGCGATTTCGACATTCATCCAGCTTTTTCCGTTTATCAAATTTAAGTCTTATCAGATAGGAGCCGGGCTTCCGGTTATTATGGGAATCAGCTTTGCGTATGTGCCGATTATGCAGTCAATTGCACAGGATGCAGATGTTGGAACAATACTTGGTGCACAGATCGTGGGCGGTATTGTTGCGATTATTGTAGGAATATTTATCAAGCAGATCCGTCATCTTTTCCCGCCGCTGGTTACGGGAACGGTTGTATTTGCAATCGGACTTTCGCTGTATCCGACCGCAGTCAATTATATGGCAGGTGGAGCAGGAAGTGCGGATTATGGTTCATGGCAGAACTGGCTTGTTGCGATCATCACACTGGTAGTCGTAACAGGACTGAATCATTTTGGAAAGGGCTTTTTAAAGCTTTCTTCCGTTCTGATCGGAATCATAGTTGGATATGTAGTTGCGCTTGGCTTTGGAATGGTGGATTTTTCTTCCGTATTAACGGCAAAATGGGTACAGTTTCCACAGCCGATGCATTTCGGAATTAAATTCGAGCCATCCTCATGTGTTGCGATTGCGGTATTGTTTGCGATCAGCTCTATTCAGGCAATCGGAGACTTTTCAGCAACGACGACCGGAGGAATGGACCGTATGCCGACGGATGAGGAATTAAGCGGTGGTATCATTGGTTATGGTGTCAGCAATATTGTCTGCGCATTTTTCAGCGGGCTCCCGACAGCAACCTACAGTCAGAATGTCGGAATCGTAAGTTCTACGAAAGTAGTAGCAAAGAGAGTATTTGGAATTGCAGCGATGATCATGCTGGTTGCAGGAATCATGCCAAAGATCGCATACATTCTTCTGACTATTCCGTCATGTGTGCTTGGAGGCGCAACAATCTCTGTATTTGCAATGATTTCCATGACGGGTATCAAACTGATCAATAATTCAAAGATGAATTATAGAAATACATCCATCGTAGGACTTGCCATTGCACTTGGAATGGGTGTGACACAGGCAAATGCAGCACTTGCGCAGCTCCCTGCATGGGTAACAACCATTTTCGGTAAATCACCGGTTGCACTGTCTACTCTGGTTGCAGTGTTCCTGAATCTGGTTTTACCAAAGGAGAAAGAAGAGTAAATGAAGATCCTGATAAGAGGAGCCGGGGATCTTGCCACAGGAATTGCGGCAGAGCTGTGGGAAAGAGGACATCAGATCCTGATGACGGATGTTGCCATCCCACTCACCGTCAGACGTGAGGTGGCATTTTCAAGAGCGGTGTACGAAGAACATGCAGTGGTAGAAGGAATGGAAGCAGTTCTTGCCGAAAATTTTGAAGAAGCAGAAACAATTATGGCAACGCGGAAAATTGCTGTCATGGTGGATGAAAAAGCAGAAGTGCGGAAAGAATATCTGCCGGATGTACTGGTTGACGGGATCATGGCAAAAAAGAATCTTGGGACCCGGATCAGTGACGCTCCTCTTGTTATCGGTATCGGACCGGGCTTTACGGCAGCCGGAGACTGCCATTTTGTGATTGAAACGCAAAGAGGTGAGCATCTGGGTGAAGTGATCCGCGAGGGAAGTGCAATCCCCAACACCGGAATTCCGGGAAATATTGGCGGCTATACGGTGGAACGCCTTTTAAAGGCATCCGCAGACGGAATCATGCATCCGGTCGCGAGAATTGGTGATGTGGTGAAAAAAGGGCAGATTGTTGCAAGGTGCGGAGATGAACCTGTCTATGCGAGGCTCCACGGGATTGTCCGTGGGATGCTCCAGGAAGGTGTACCGGTCAAAAAAGGGTTGAAGATCGGAGATGTGGATGCAAGGATAGAGGAAAAACTTTGTTATACGATTTCGGATAAAGCACGAAAGATCGGAAACGGAGTTGCGGAAGCAATCGATCTTGTCTATAAAACAAAATAAAAAGTTGTCTGGACAACTTATTTATCCATCCTTTTTATGGTAAAATATAAAAAGGTTTGGGCAGAATACCTGCCGCAGTGACGGCAGGGATTTTTATGCCATAATCCATATAAAGTGAGGAACAAAAAATGAAACTGGTAAGAACAGAAGATGCAGTGGGGCAGGTGCTGTGCCATGACATTACACAGATTATTCCGGGAGTTGTAAAGGATGCTGTTTTCCGGAAGGGACATATTGTTACCGAAGAAGACATTCCGGTACTTTTATCTGTGGGAAAAGAGAATCTTTATATCTGGGAAAAACAGGAAGGTATGCTTCATGAAAATGAGGCGGCTGAGATCTTGCGTCAGATCTGTCAGGGTGAGCATATGCATCCTTCCGAAGTGAAGGAAGGAAAAATCGAACTGATCGCCGACTGTGAAGGGGTATTGAAGATCAATACCGAAAAGCTGAATGCGGTGAACAGTCTTGGTGAGATGATGATCGCATCCAGACATGGGGACTTTCCGGTAAAAAGAGGAAATAAGATCGCAGGGACCAGAATTATTCCTCTTGTGATCGAAAAAGAGAAAATGGACGCTGCCAAAGAAGCTGCAGGAGAGTATCCTGTTTTTGATATCCTGCCCTATCATCAAAAAAAAGTCGGTATTGTCACAACCGGAAGTGAGATCAGAAAAGGCCTGATCCGGGATACATTTACTCCTGTGCTGAAAGAAAAACTTTCTGAATTTCCAACTGAAATCATCGGGCAGGTAATGCCGGGTGATGACAAAGCACTGATCACAGAAGAAGTTCTTTCTTTTGCAGATGAGGGGGCGGATCTGATCATCTGTACCGGAGGAATGAGTGTGGATCCTGATGACCGAACCCCCGGAGGAATCCGTGATACGGGAGCGGAGATCATAACTTATGGCGCACCGGTACTTCCGGGAGCAATGCTTCTGGT
>ERZ779843.4299-NODE-4299-length-10985-cov-3.483715_pt1 | contig 10985 bp, 9 predicted proteins | sample MGYA00511560_ERZ779843 | MGnify/ENA primary metagenome ERZ779843 (study PRJEB29588, sample SAMEA2158062) | human gut metagenome | biome: human gut; feature: human-associated habitat; material: faeces | place: Denmark | collected 2008/2010 ... | reverse complement strand
TCTATCAACTTTATATGCCATCTTACTTTTTAGGGACATTTACTGAATATCCCTTCTGAACGACCGACCGGTGGTGTCTGAGCGAAGCGAGTTCCGCCGGTCAGTGAAAGAAAAAGCCAGATGACCGACAGAAGCGACCGGGTCTCCGAACACGAACACCGCAGACGAATAAGTAACAGAACAAACCTACATTATCTCAGGCCTTCAAGTCGTCAGTACACCAGCCTCCGGATCACTTCCTCCACCTTCTCGCTACTACTTACCTCACGTCCGTACTCATCCACTTGCACCGTACCTCCCATTGAAACAGCCGGATTGCGATAAACCATATCGCTCCCGAGGCGGATACGGGCAGAAAGATGGAATTCGAAGGCACCGGTGCTTTCGGCAATCTTCCGCACATTAGCCGCATTGACCCCGCACCCGGGCATAATAATTACGTTCCGGGCCCGGGACACCAATTCTTTCAGCAAAGGCACTCCGGTTTCAGCAGAATTACTTTGTCCGGAAGTCAGAATTCGTGCACACCCGAGCTTTTCGATCGTCTGCAAAGCCTGAAAAGGATCACGGCACATATCGAAAGCCCGGTGAAACGTCACCGACATTTCTCCGCAAGCAGCCATTAATTTTCTCATAACGCCTTCGTCCACTTCTCCTTCACGGGTCAGACAACCCAAAACGACTCCATCGACCCCCAGTTTTCGTGCCATTTCTATATCCCTGTACATCACTTCAAGTTCATCCTCCCGGTATAGGAAATCGCCCCCTCGTGGACGCACGATCACATGCATCCCTGCGGGCATCAACTCTCTTACTAAACAAATCTCACCATACGAAGGAGTCGTTCCTCCCTCCGGCATTCCGGCACAAAGCTCTATCCGGTCCGCCCCACCTGCAAGAGCAGCCCTCACACTCTCCACAGAATTAGTACAAACCTCTATTTTAAAATCCTGACGTCGCATACAACTATCTGTCTATTATTTTATGGTCAATTCGATCACGTAATCCAGCTCGGCAGGCACTTCAGCCAACTCCAAAACTACCCCATTCTTATCTTGTGAGAACTTCACCGGTTTCCGGTCTTTAAATACGACAGCACTTTTCACTTTCCCCGTCGTCAAAGGCAAAAACAATCCTTTATCAGGCAAATTCAGAATATGTACATACAGCTTATCTCCTTTGCGGGTCGTTACCCCCCAATCTCTGGGACTGATATCTCCCCCCCGTGTTCCATAAATCGTCTCTCCATATTGCTTCGTCCACTCTCCGATTGCTTTCAGTCTTTCGAGTGCAGCAGCAGGCAATTCCCCGTTAGGTTGCGGTCCGATATTCATCAGGAGGTTTGCATTTCTACCGGCAGCTTTCACCAGATAATGGATCAAGGTTTTCACCGATTTATAATTCTGGTCTACAATTTTATACCCCCACATGCCATTCATCGTCTCGCAAGTCTCTAACGGCAAACGGCTGATGTCCTGTCCGGACAAACCGGCATTATTCTCTCCGGGCAAATCCCGTTCAAAAATCTGAATATCTTCACCGGCAAAAGGTACCTGATGATGGTTATTACCGATCAGACAAGCCGGTTGTAACCGATGGATCATGGCATATTGTTCAGGCAACTGCCAATCGAATCCGGGATCCTGATCATGATCCCACCAACCGTCGAACCAGATGGCACCGATCGGTCCGTAATTGGTCAGCAACTCAGTAATCTGATCGTTCATAAACTGATAATACGTTTTCCATTCTCCATGGGTCGTACGTCCCGTACCACGTCCGGTCCGCCCCAACGGATAATAATCGTCCCGGTCCCAATCCAGATGAGAATAATAAAGATGCAATTTTATCCCTTGTTTATGACATTCTTCTGCCAATTCCTTCAAAACATCCCTGCCGAAAGGTGTCGCCTTGACGATGTTATAATCCGTAAACCGGGAATCGAACATAGAAAACCCCTCATGATGCCGGGTAGTAAAACAAATATATTTCGCTCCGGCCGCTTTTATTGCAGCCACCCATTCAGCCGCATCGAAACGGGAAGGATAAAAAGCAGAAGCCAACTTGCGGTATTCCATGTGGTCCAGGTTCTGGTTCGTCATCACCCATTCTCCCTGAGCCAACATACTATACAACCCCCAATGTAAAAAAATACCGAATTTACTATCCTGAAATTCTTTCCGGACTTCCAGATTTTCAGGAGACGGTACATAAGCATCCTGAGCCTTTCCACCCAAACAGAGCAGAAGTAATCCTAATACAGCAAATCTTTTTTTCATAATTATGGTTATTTATTTAATTCTAAAATCCAGCATCGTCTTTCCATCCAATGTCATTTGCACTTTATCGCCCGGTCTGAGCCCCCGGAAACGGAAGGGGTGTCCGCAAAACAGATAATCACCGATTTTCAATGTATGAAACTCAGACGCAAAAGCAATCAATTTTTCAATACCCACCGGTAAATGCTGTCTATTCCCGGAAGTAACGGCTTCACCGTTGACCTTCATTTCATAGTTTGCCTCCCTGGCTTCCTCTATACCCATCAAAGCACTGATAGCACAAGAGCTGTCAAAAGAGGCTGCCATGATCCCGGGTAATTTTTTTGCAATCAGCTGTTCCTCCAGCGAATCGGCATAAAACCGGACTCCGACTCCGATCTCTTCAAAATAACGGCCGGCAAACCGTTCTCCCACACTTTTTCCCAACTTACAAATTCTGACAACCAACTGAGGCACACCGCTCACTTGTTGTGTATAATCCGGTATATAAAAATCCCCGTTATTCCTCAACAGCACATCATCCCCCACCGGTACGACAGCCACCTCTCCGGCGTCGTTATATTCCGCACACAGTATTTTCATACTTCAATCTTATAAATCAAACTACCGGCTTCCCGTTTAGGTACGTGATGGCCACCTTCAGCATCCCTCCAATACCGATAATCCTCCCCTTTCATTTGTTCCAGCACCACCTTTTCTTTCGGTTTTCCCAAAGCAATCACGTAGTTGATTTTCAGCTCTTCGGGTAAGTGAAACAGACGACGTAAATCTTCATTCCGGAAAGCCTTGATTATACAGCCTCCCCACCCCTTTTCTACCGCTCCCAATAAAATCGTCTGGGCCTGAATGCCGTCATCGCACAAACAATTTTCAACAATCCGGGTATCTAACAACTGGATCAGGTAAGCAGCCGGACGTTCTCCTTCTTCAGGTCCGTCCCAATCTTTCAGATATCCCGCCCAAGCCAGCTGTGGAAAAACCTCCGCACACTTTTCCTCCTCATGAACAATTACATATTTCAAGGCTTGTGCATTCCGGGCGGAAGCACACAAACAAGTCAAACCGACCAATTCTGTCAATTCTTCCTCTGAAATCCGTACCTCTTGCTCAAACCGCCGATAGCTACGATTTCTCAATAATAAATCTTTCAACATATCTGTTTACTTTCAGGTTTATCCTATTTTCGCTGTTTTAATCATTATAAATTGTAAATTTGCCGATACCAGTAGTCCCTACCGACTATTCAACAAAAATAACAACAAAATACAATAAGCCCAAATAACTCTTTAACTTTTAATTCGATATATGGCTTCTTTTCTTCAGTTACTGGCAAAGGATATTATCCGGAAATACGGTACGGATTTCGCCGATCTGACTATTATTTTTCCTAATAAAAGAGCCGGTCTCTTTTTGGCCGAAGAACTCTCCCGCCAAATCGACCGTCCGGTGTGGATGCCGGAGATCCTGACTTTGACAGAATACATCGAAAAGCATTCGGGTCTGAAAAAAGCTGAAACACTTTCTTTAATTATCAAACTCTACAAATCTTATACAGCCGTATCAGGTTCTTCCGAGAAATTCGAAGATTTCTATTTTTGGGGAAATATGCTACTGGCTGATTTCGACGATATCGACAAATACCTGGTAGATGCCAAAGATCTTTTTTCTAATCTGATAGCACTCAAAGAATTGGATTTGAACTTCCCGTATCTGACCGAAGAACAAATCAAGGCCATACACCGATTCTGGAAGAGCTTCAATCCGGAAAAATTCAGCCGGGAACAACAAGAATTCCTAAAAGTGTGGGATAAATTATATGCCACCTATACTCATTTCAAAACTCACCTGGCTGAAACCGGAATCTGCTATGAAGGAATGAACGAACGGTATTTTTGCGAACATATAGAAACCTATGCCCATCCTGCACATATATTAATCGCGGGTTTCAACGCTTTGAACTTATGCGAAAAAAAGATCTTTTCGTTTTGGCAAGATTCGGGAATAGCCCGCTTCTACTGGGATTACGATATTTATTATACTGCTGATGAACATCAGGAAGCAGGCCATTATATCCGGGAGAATCTAAAGCTGTTTCCGAACGAATTGGATATCGAACATTTCAATAACTTCAGATACAACGGCAAAACCATCGAATACCTGGCTGTCCCCTCGACGATCGGTCAGGCCAAGCTTCTTCCTGCCCTGACCGAAAGTCTCCGGGAAGAGAATCCGCGACAGACAGCCATCGTGTTATGTGAAGAACAGATGCTGATTCCCGTGATGCATTCGATTCCGGAGTATTTCTCAAAAATCAATGTTACGATGGGGTATCCGGCACGCAACACTTCGGTGGCGGCCCTCATTTCTATGTTATGCGATTTAAAAAATTATGCCAGGCAGGAAGGCGACACCACCTACTACTATTACAAACCGGTCATCGCTCTGCTGAATCACAAATTAATCAAAGACCTATGTCCTGAAGAGATTCAGCAGATCACCAACTATATCAATCAAAAGAACATCGTCTATGTTATAGAAAAAAGTTTACACTTTCATGAGCTCACCCGGGCTATTTTTTCCTCCGACCAGCACGAAAAGATACCTGTATATCTGCTGAAAATCCTGAATTTGCTGACCCGGTCGGTATTGAAAGAAGAAGCCGATCCTATCGAAAAAGAATTTGTCTTTACGGTATATACCCAAATCCAAAACCTGCAAAATACATTCGAAGAAGAGGGCATCGAGCCGGAGAACAAACTTTATATGCAAATCATCAATAAAGTGATCGGTAATCTCAGTATTCCTTTTTCGGGAGAACCTCTGGAAGGCTTACAACTGATGGGATTGATGGAAACCCGTATGCTGGATTTCAATCATCTGATCATCCTTTCGGCCAACGAAGGTATTTTACCCAAAACCACACTTCCCGCTTCGTTTATTCCTTATAACCTCCGATTCGGTTTCCGTTTGCCCACCCCCGAACACCAGGACGCTGTTTTCGCCTATTACTTTTACCGGCTTTTACAACGTTCCAGAGACATTCATATTTTATATACTTCAGGCGTAAAAGGGATGAACGGAGGGGAAATGAGTCGTTTTCTCTATCAAATCAAATATGAATCGGGACTTACCGTAGCGGAAAGGAATTTCCAAAACCCGATTTCTACCCAAAATCCCAAAGAAATCAGAATCGGTAAAACCCCGCCGATACTCCATATTCTGGAGCGGTATACCCGATCGGAGGATCAGACGATCTCTCCTTCGGCCCTAAACACTTATATGGAATGTTCCCTGAAATTTTATTTCAAATACATAGCACAAATAAAAGAGAAAGAAGAACTGGCCGAAGAACTGGACCACCGTCTTTTGGGAAATATCTTTCACGAATGCTCCGAATCACTGTATGCCACGATACCTGGAGGCGAAATCACGAAAGCGGCCATCGATACCATTCTGGCCAACGGATCTCTGATCGAAGAACACATCCGCCGTTCTTATCTAAAAGTATACGACCCGAAAATTTCCAGGCTGATCGATAGCGGCAGCAACGAACTGATCCTGGGAGTAATCAAAAAATACCTCCGGGAGATGTTTTCTTACGATAAAAAGATATGTCCTTTCCGGTTGCTGGCTATGGAGAACCGTTTTCACGTGCCTGTAAAAATCGGTATCGAAGGCCAGGAAAAGACAGTTTTCGTCGGAGGTTTCATCGATCGCATAGACCGTACCGATCAAGGCATCCGGGTAATAGACTACAAAACAGGAGCCGATACGACGGCTTTCAAAAGTATCGCTTCGGTTTTCGATCCGGCAAATCCTACCCGGAATAAAGCAGCTTTTCAGACCATGGTGTATTGCCTGATGTACGATCATGTGCATCCCAGCGAACAGCCTCTGATCCCTGGAATTTACAGTACCAAACTGTTGTTCGGAAAAGATTATGATTTCCGGTTAAAATGTGATAAAGAGCTGATACAAAATTTCCGGTATTATCAGCAGGAGTTTTCGGATCATCTCCGGCAGTTACTGGAAGAATTATTCTCCCCGGAACATCCTTTTTGCCAAACCGATAACGAAAAGAAATGCCGGACTTGCAGTTATGCCGGAATATGCCGCAGATAAAAACGAGAAAGGCCACCGTTTAGCAGTGGTCTTTCATTTCGTAATTCATTGTTTCAGCTCATTTTAGCGTCTTTTGTATCAATACTCGTCCTCGTTGAAGAAATTTATCTATATTGATTATCAATATATTATGCAGAAAACAATGAAATTTGCACAAACAAACCGCACCGTCTGAGACGGTCTGAGGCGATGGGAGGAAATGGTGGACAAACAAATACTTTTGTATTCGATTGAGCAATCATAGTGGATATTAGAAGGCTCTTATATTATACTTAAATACAATATCACTCTTTCTTTCCTCTGTGGATTCCTCCTCCAAGCCACTTGGCTGTAACAAGCCAGTTTTCATAATAGTAAAACCATTCTGAAATCCAAGGAATAATTTCTGTTATTTTGTGCGAAGCATTCCACTCTTCTGATGGACGATGGTAGATACAGAGATGCTGCTTATCCGTATTATAAACATGTGGCAATCCTTTTTCTCCTTCACACAGAGATAACTTATCTAGAGCGAACACATCCACATGTTTTCCTTCTTTGTAGCAAATCTTGAATTGATAGGTTCCGCTTAAAGAGGATGGTTGCACGGAATACTTCCAGCAGAAACTCGTTGGAGTTTCTGCATAGAAGTGTCCATTGGGATACGCTTGTTGCAAAAAAGCCTTCTGATGTGTTTTTGTAAATTTCTTTTCTCTTTGCATTTATTCGTCTCCATGGAATGTATGAGCTTTTACAACTGTACCAACAATTCCTAAAGTACCTGTTATCGTAGCTCTTAATGTGTTATTATCTCTGTTCTTACGCTGATTGTCGGCAATCGCACTAAAAGTCCTCTGCACTACATCTCTACCGAAAGGTTTATTCATCGACTCAGCAATTAATTGCAAACCGCCTCTTTTTTCAATGATTTGCTCCACATCTTGCTTTACTTGTTTTAACCATGCAAAGAAGTTTAACTGTTTCTGCGGTGTTTCTACCCATTTGTCGGCAAAGTTCTCATCAGGATTTACGGGATTACGCACAATACACAGATCGGTATTTGGTTCATGTTCGATATATCTCTCCATGCTGTTGACTACGTTTACCAACGCATCAAGTACATCTGTTTCCTTGTTGTAAGCACGTGCTGCTAGTGTTGTGATAATAATAGAGATTGGCTTGCTTTCATCGCCGTTAAACATTAAGTCACGGTGACGTTTAAGTATTTGAACAACACGTTGCAAAGGACTTTTCTTCTCTTTATATGCTGGCACATTGCCAACTTTAGCTTCGGAAAACAACAGTAGGAATATCCTTAATGAGTTTTATGAGGTCTTTTAGTGCGCGAGTTTGCGAAGCTGGATTCTCTCCAAGTTTACTAAGACCGGCTTGCAAAGTCAAAAAGATCTTTTCATAGACAGAGCGATAGTTCGCACTTACCAAACGGTCGAAATTGTTAAGTGCAGCACTCAGGTCTGCCACATTAAACATAGAATCAGGCTTCAACCATGTACTGAACAGATACTTATACTCGATAAAGTATCCGATATTGTTCTTACAGTACTCAATAGTATCCTTTGCATTAGCATCTTCATAGTCTTCAACAAGAAAAGGCATATCCTCGTCAGTCCATCCATCCTTACGAAGATATTGCTCCTCGTTGTCACAGAGGAACTTGTAGAAAATAAGACCAAGGATATAATCTTTGTATTCGTTGGCATCGATCTTCGAACGCATCTTGTTCGCCGACGCCCATATTTTATTTGCAAGTTTCTGCTTATTCATATATTTACTTTCTAATTATTCTATGCTAGTAGTGTTTTATACATATTTTGACAATTAATTTGACCTTCAGCCAATTTGGTCATTAAGTCACTATGCCATTTTACAACATCCATTACCTAATTAAGGCAAGACCTAAACATGAAATTTAAATCAACCTTCTTGTGTGAACCATCTTGTATAATTATCGATCAGATTCCCTATGATGTAAGATATTGCTTTAGGCATGATGGAACATTCGGCTTACCTATAACCGCTTTTACCCACAATCAATCTTTCAAACATCCAACAGGAACAACATAGATTCCATCAGTCCGTCTATAGGCAAAGTCTCCTACACCAGTTAGTACCATACAAAATGCAGGTGCCTTCATTCGGGAGGTGTCAATAATATTGGTAAGTGCAGTTAATGTTTTAGCACCATCCTCAATAAGTTTTTCTCCGCCTAATTTTATCTCAATTAAACCATATGCACCATTACGCAAATGCACCACAGCATCACATTCCAAACCATTTTTATCCCTATAATGGTAAACCGAACCATCTAAAGCATCCGCATAAACACGAAGATCACGGATACACATCGTCTCAAAAAACAATCCGAATGTATTCAAATCATTAATCAGGTCATTAGGCCCAAGTCCCAAAGCAGCAACTCCCAATGAAGGATCTACATAATATCTTGTGTCAGATGTGCGCACTGCTGTTTTGCTTCTCAGATTTGGATTCCATGCCGGCATATCTTCTATCACAAATATTTTTCGTAAAGCAGTAAGGTATGCTCCTACTGTCTCATCGCTGATGTTTCCTGTCTCATTTGTTGATATATCAGCAAGAATCGTTGCTATGCTTGCTTGAGAGCCCTGATGTCTGGCATATGAACGCATTATTCTCTTTGCTCGCTCCTCGTCTCTTTTTACGTTATCTACTCGCGATATATCACTATTTGTAATGGCTTTATAATACTCCGTTACTTGCGATAATGCTGCCTTTTCAGTTTTCTTTTGCAGAGACTTAGGCCATCCGCCACGACAAACGGCAAATGCAAGCATTGGTAAGGTCAGTTTATTTAATGCTCCTATTCTGTCAGGAGTAAGAAACAAATCCGACAAACTAACCTCTCCTGTAGATTCTCCTGACTCCCAAAGACTCATAGGACGCATAGTAAGCCATCCGTATCTTCCGGTTCCAGTATGATGAATTTCTTTCATATCAACTGGAACTGCAGATCCTGTAAGCATAAACTGACCATCGTCATCTCTATGGTCAACTTCAAACCGAATGGCATCCCAAAACTGAGGAACATGTTGCCATTCATCAATCAAACGTGGAGTTTCTCCTTCAAGCAAAAAACGGATATTTGTTTGTGCCATCTGTTTATACTGTTCTTGCTTTACCGGGTCGTCCATATAGATGATGCTTTTAGCTTGTTGTTCAGCCGTAGTCGTCTTACCACAAGCTTTTGGACCTTCAATTAAAACAGCACCCATTGCCTCTAACTTATCACGCAATAATTTATCTGCTATTCGATTTTTATATTCCATAGATACATAGTTTTTGCAAAGATAGGGAAATAGTTTATGAATCATATAAATTGCAATACAAATTTGGAAGTTTGGACGAAATCCATTTGGTAATTTGGCCTATTTTTGCTTGGTAATTTGGCGAATTATAATTATTTCCTTCGATAACTTTTCGTTTGCTGCTTACATACTGTTACTACCGCAAACATCAGACACCTTCTCCGATACGCCTCTTCCTCCTCATCCGGCCTTCTTCCGTCCCAGCGAAGGTCTGAGTCGGAGTTGCCACCACCGCCGGATGAAACAGCGACAGGCTGTCCGCAAATCAAAGCATCTGCGATGGTGAAGATTCTTTCCCGTACAGACGGCTCAGCCAACTGGTCAAGAAATGTCTGCATTTGTTCAGTCTGATTATCGTTGAGATCCGTCAGTCGTACATACTCCTGTTGCAACCATTTAAGCTCCCGATAGTCCAGCAACGCATTATTCTGCACCGCCTGTATCTGCTGTTCGGCATCTTTCCGATACAGTTCTTCAATCTGACGGACAATCTTCACGAATCGGCTGGCGATAGACCTGTTCTGCACCTCAATCCATTTGTCAACACCGAATATCGGAGGTTTACCTGTGATCCGTGGCGGCTCAAAATCTATCTTGTGATTACGGAAAGGTTGCGCCACTCTACCGACACGGTCTATATTCTTTGTCATCTTCTCCAGTTCCTGCTCCTTTTCTTGAAGCTTACATGCCTTGTCTTCAAGCTTTGACTGGTATTCGGAAATCTGTTTTTGTATCCTGGTCTTTTGAATTTCATATTCCTGAAGAGCGATTTTGCCGGAAACCAGAGACTTCTCAATTTCTTCAAGTTGGGATTGAGACCTGAATATCTGTGCTTCCAACCTCCGTATCATAGTTTGCAGCCCCTTGACTGCTTTCTCCGCCTGTTTCGCATCTTTGGCCAGTTTCCGGATATAATCGCGTTTACTAAGATGGCTGACGTTCCGTCCTTCAATACTGTCACCACGTTCCAGCCCGTACTTGCTCCCAACCTCTTCATATAGTGAGGTGTGCATTTCCCGAAGAATATGGCCATACCCATAACGGCTCTTGCCAAACTTAGCCGACCACATGACGCATTCACGTCCGCTTTTGGCTCGTTGTCCGACAGGAACGATCAAGGCATGGATATGCGGGCTGCTCTCATCAAGATGAACCTGAAAGCCGATTATGTTTTCCTGTCCGTACCGTTTGGCGCACCAGTCATAGACATCTTTTGCCCATTGTTCGATTTCCGGACATC
>ERZ779843.4297-NODE-4297-length-10987-cov-2.490761_pt1 | contig 10987 bp, 7 predicted proteins | sample MGYA00511560_ERZ779843 | MGnify/ENA primary metagenome ERZ779843 (study PRJEB29588, sample SAMEA2158062) | human gut metagenome | biome: human gut; feature: human-associated habitat; material: faeces | place: Denmark | collected 2008/2010 ... | reverse complement strand
ATGATGGGGAGGCAGGCAAGGCTGCTTCCGGTCAGGAACGCGAGGAAACCGTGCAGCACGGGCCAACCGCGCAGCGGCTTCCACGCCGCCACCACGACGGTCCAGATGATGGTGCCGCCAAGCAGAAGGCCCGCCGAAAGGTACAGGCCCTCCTGATACAGCGGGGGGAACGTCTCGTAGGGGACGACCTTGGACAGCCCGAGGCCCACGAAGCACACAAGGAAAAGCCAGTTCAGAAAATTGGCGAACCGCGCCTGCTGGCGGGAACAGCGCTCCAGCAGCCTCCTCCTGCCGAAATGGGCGCGGATCAGTCCGTAGAGCACCACAAAAGGCAAAACGACAGCCGCGAGATATAAGCATACCGGCACGGCGAACAGCACAAGCTGGCCCCATGCTTCGATGAGGCCCGGCGGCAAGGCGGGCAACAGTTCGGACAAACGCTCCAATACAGACATCGATTCCATGCCATTTCCTCATTACAGGGCAGAAAGTGAAGCGCCCTCCGCCGCATCCCGCTGGCAAACGGAACGCCCGTCGGAGGCACGCGCAACGATTCAGGCATCAACATGGGGTCACCAATACCAAAAGTAAACCCTGTTCGTACACTTTTTTTACGCATCTAAGGGCGTATTCCGGAAATAGTCATTCGAAACCGGAAGCTAGCCCATGCAAAAAGGCTTCCATTTTCCGAAAAAATCTTGAATCCCCTAGCAGAGCGATTGCTAACGGCCCTGATTTAGGCGATACTGTCAGACCCGCAGGAGCTCTCCGCATCTGCAAGCTGGGAACGGAGCAGGAGAAAATCCATACCGGGCCAGTCGCCCGGCGACGGGCAGCGCGCCGCTCCGAAGCCTACAAATCATGCATGAGGTACAACGGTGGAGAAAACAGAACATAAAGTCCTCGTAGCCAACCGAGGAGAAATCGCCGTGCGCATCGTTCAGGCCTGCCGTAAACTGGGCCTGGAATTCGTCTGCGTGCATACGGCCGAGGACATCCATTCCGGTCACGTACGCATCGCCAAAGAACTTGGTGGGGAAAAATCCCTCTATCAGGTGTCCTCCTATCACGACGCCAACGAAATCCTGTCCGTCGCCGACGACGCCGGCGCCACGGCCATTCACCCCGGCTACGGCTTTCTGTCTGAAAACGCCCAATTTGCCGAAGCCTGCCGCAAAAACGGCGTATCCTTTATCGACAACTACTACGGTGCGATCACAATGGAGGATACCGACTGCCTGACGGACGGATATCATCTGAACCAAAAGGGTCGTGAAAAAATCGCAGAGCGGTTTGGAAAAATATTTAAACAGTAAATGGATCTTGCATAAAAACCGGGAGCCTGTGCACACTGCGCAGGCTCCCGGTTTGTTATTCATGACAATAGAATGCTCGCAGAGCGTGCATTCTATTGTTTACTCTTTTATTTTATTCGGCAACATCTGATAGTGCCGTTGTCCGATATGCCGTCCGACATGCTGCAATCATGCTTTTCCAGTCCTCTGATAAAACGCAATCATTAACGGCATCATATAAATGATCGGAAACGCGTACCTGGGCTGCCCCTGAATTTGCGGTGCCAACAACACAAACAAAAACGAAATCACCGCAGGAAGCATTACGAAGAATGCTCTTTTATTTTTTTCCAGCCGTATAAAATGCAGTAATACAAACATCAGAATCACATAGAATGCCACATTGCTGAACATCCCGATAACCGGCGCTGTCGTCAACAGGCTGTACAATTTTACCGTAACATTCGACACACCTTCCATTTTTTCAGGGATTTGGAAATTCAGCCAGTTATAGTATTCCTTGTCATATTCCAATTCCGAACCAACCAAACAATTCTTATTATAAACCACGTTATCCACATAGGGCGCAAACACATAATAATTCTGATTCCAGGTTGCTTCTACATAGCAAAGCGGATGTCGGAAAAATTCTTTCAGCCACACCTTGAAATATGCAGTAAGATCCCCCGTCGAACCAGAACGATAAGTTGTTTTTACCGGATCGGCTGTCATCGGTTCATAAATTTCTGCCAGGGAATCGTAATCCAACACCTTTGCAATAATTTCACGTTCTTCCTCCGATATCTCATCCCCGTATTCTTTTACATAGCGCGCTGTCTGCTGAAACGGCAGCGAAAACATTTCCTTCGGAGAATCCTTTTCCACATGATAAACCTGTGTAATAATTCCTTCCACAACAAATACCAGAACAAACGGCAGGCACACCACAATCCATTTTCTGCCAGCTGTACACATCCACTGCTTCCATGCTGCACTTTTTTCCCTTTTATCTGCTTCCGGTTGGCGAGAATCTGCCGTATCCTTTGCACTCTTCATTTTATGTAAACCCATCTGTACAAGAACCACTGTTGCAACAACAAAATACAGATAAATCCCATTTTTTCGGCAAAGAATCATCAGCGTAGTTCCGACAATCCAAAGCACATTTTTCCCGATATGTTGCCAAAACTGACCACGCAAAATCATCCATTCTGCCATCAGACAAACGAGAAGCACCAGAAAAGCTGTATACAAATAATCTTTAATTGGAAAAGCCGCATAGCCTGCAAAATACGGTGCAACACAATAAACCGCGAAGGTCAGTTTTCTAATCCAGGACGCTGCATTCCAGCGCTTCATCAGTTCCAGTGTCCATGCAAGAACAGCAGACATAATCAGGGTCTGCATCAGGACAAATAAAAATAAACCGACATTCGAACTCCCGAGTTTTACACCAAGTCGAATAAAACTGCCAAACAGCCAGGTATGGAAAATCGGCTGAGCTGTCGTGTATGTTTCAAATCCATAATAATACCGCAGCTGTGCCCAGTTATCATAACTCATCGCACCTGGATACCTTAAAATCAGATGAACAAGCCATGCCAGCATCAGGATACCCCAGGTTATCCAAAAAGAAGATTTCTGATACATGGATACCCATTTCCCTTTTTTTTCTGCAACTGTTCCTGCATTTTCGGTCTTTTTATGCAGCATGTAATGCATCCCCTCGATCGCATGAAGGTAAAAAAAGTACATCCCGACAAGCAGTACTATACTGCGAATCCTGTTGATCTGAAAGGAGTACAGAAGGGAAAGACTGCCTCCGTACCAATACGCCATACCACCAGTGTACATCGCAGATAAAAACGCTGCTAAAGCAGCATGCTTCTCTGTCGAAAAAAAACGCTTTTTTTGTGAAATCCACATATATCCAACAAATAATGCCGCTGTCAGCACAGTCAGGAAAAATCCCCTGGAACGAATTCCGAACTCAATCTGAGCAAACAGTGCATAAAGCCTTGCCAAAAGGACATTGCTGATTCCATCTATTTCATCATTTGCTACTCCAAGTTCTGTATTTAGCGCAAGTGCAGTCAAAAATGCCTGCAGAAACATCCATTCTTTACTGAATCGACAACTTTTTGGGTTATATCTATCGTCTGCTGATTTCATTTTATGTTTTCCTCATCTCAACCACTCTTCCCCCGTACATGGTACTCCCCGCCATAAACTAAGCAACCGGATTTCCACAGGTAACCGGAGCGGTTTTCTTCTTCGCAATCTCCACCGCTTCATTCCGGTACAGCTCATATGCTTCAATATCCGCGATTTTCGTCAGTCCGTTTTTTTGCGGATCGCCGGTATACGGAACACTCTTGTTCAAAATCAGATACTGGCAGTTGTACTCCGTCAAAAGCGGCGAAAGCGCATCCAGATCAATCGTATCCTCCCGCATGATCTTATAAATCGGATGCGTGTCCCAGTTCCACTCCCAGGACGCCTCCAGCATTTCCCGCCCGTACGGCATCTGCACCTCCGAGGTATACTGCCGCACATAGTAGATCAGCTCTTGCGGAAATACCGCCCAGACGCGCTCTTCCTCCTCCGCCGGCATGATCTCGTTGCAGATCGCGATCACAGAATTTGGAATATGATACCGGTTCTGCGCCTTTGACAGATACGGGCTGTTGTACACCGATTTTCCGGTCAACACCAGCACCAGCGCCAAAACAACAAAGCCGATCCGGTAATGCTTTCCAAACAACCGGATCCCCGCATAAGCGATCACAACCGCCATGGGAAGCAGCCACAAAATCCGGTAATAGGTTTCTCCTTCGCCCAACAGATTCATTACCGTCTTTGTAAACGGCAGAAAGAATAAAACCGTGATCACCAGAGAGCTTTCCACCAGCACCACACGGATCTGTTTTTTCTTTTCTGTCACCAGCAAATACAAAAGCGCAGCCAGAAAAAGTACCGGATACCAGCCGCTGCCGCAGTAATTCTGAAAAATTGTCACAATCTCTTTCAACGCAATCTCTCCTATCGATGCAGTTCACAGGTGTTTTGCAAACTGCCGTCTTTCACTTACAAAACCAGCAGCAACATCAGATAAACCACATTCGGAATGCAGCACAACGCCGTTTTCCACAAAATCGACCAGCTCCGATATCGGATCGCCGCCACAAGCGCCGTAATGCCGAACAGCATCGCCGTCAGAAACGCACCCATACTCGTCATCATCGCCGCTGCGATATGATTGACTGCAAGCAGCAGCCAGTAGGGCAGCTGCGATCCCGTTTCTTCCTGCCTCTCCCTATTTTTTTCCCGCGCACAAAGCTCCAACATCAGCCACAGCTCCACCAGCAATATCAGATTTGCCAGCACCGATTTTCCCTGCCAGGTCCGCGTCAGGAAAAAGGTTTCATTGGTATAAATCGAAATATTCCCCCAGATCTGCATAATGGAAACCAGCGTCAGAAAAATCGGAAGCTTTACAGAACTGTCGGAAAACAGCTTTCTGCCGATCTGAACAAACACATAATAGGTCAGCGGAATTAAAATCAGCGGCAGCAGTGTATGCGCCACAATCGTTGCATGAATGCCTGTCATCCGCGCCACATAAGCAATCCACAGCGGCAGCGTCGCCAGGGCATGACGGATATCTAAGTCCGTAGAAAGTCCAGTGTAGGGACGAATCCGGTTCAATACGCCGGTCTGATCCGCCAACACAGATTGAACTACATAATACGCATCATCCCCGTCAAAGGATGCATAGGCAAAGGCCATGTACATCTGATATCCCACTGATGCCAAAAACAGCAGCCAGAAAAGCAGACGCTCCGGATTTTGAACTGCCGTTCGACGTATGCGGTTCCGTGCTCCGTTACCAGTGCCCGAAATCGTCGATTTTCGCAGACTGCACGCTTGCGCCTGCCCCGCCTGCTGCTGATTCACGTCCTCATTCCGCCCAGTCTGCTTCCGCAAGTCTCGTTCCCGCAGAAGCGTCCAGATAAATCCCATCGCAGCCAGCACTGCAAAAACCGCAGTTGTCAGATATACCAGCAGGTTCATCCCATAAACTTCTTTTACCATCACCGGCACAGCGATCAGCTGAAACACCGCCAGCTCACTCAAAAAACCTGCCAGATACAGGTTCAAAATCTTTTCTCTTTTCTGCCCAATTCCTTTTGTCCAAAGTCCGCCGATCCCGACCGGGGCAATTCCAAACACAAACAGACATCCCAATGCTTTCTGCAGCATATTTTCCTCTCATTTCTGCGCACGTTTTTTTGCGCATGCCGAGTTTGTGTCAAGCGCGCAGACACAAATCTCGCGATTGAAAAATTTTATTTTTCAATCTTTATTCCTCCCCATACCGCGGTGTTGTGTCGTACCAGTCGTCCCAGATCGCAGGGTAATTATAACTCATCGCCAGTGTCCTGATCTCATCAAACGCTTGCCCATAATTTTCCGGATGCAGTTCATTTTCACCGGTTGTAAAGCACTCCGTGATATACCGGCAGACATTTTTATGATAATGCATATAGTCCGCATAATTGTTCAGATTACAGATAATATCTTCTTTTCCCAGAAAATTGAACACATGGACATTTTCATAGCTCAACAATCGTTCCGTCATATATTCCAGTCTGCCGATGACCGCCTCCAGCTCCTTTTCCCGCGTTACATCGTTCCAGAACAGAATACTGTAGGGGGGATAAAAAATATAAAACTCCGTCTCCGGATGGGCTTCAATATACGGAAGAATATTTTTCTGCAGATTTTCCTCAACCGCATCCTTAAAATAATCCGCCGCAAGTGCTTCCTCTTCCTGCTTTTCCTCTGCCGCCTCGTAGTACATCAGCACGTTTGCCTTGTTATAATATTCATCCGTCCACCACGGCTTATACAGTTCCGCCCAGTCCGACGCATCCTTTCGATCCGCCAAAGGGCGCAGAATGTAATCCAGCAGCACATCCTTGTTCAACAGATATGGAACATCATTGAACACGTTATCATCATACAGATAATCTGTAACCGGAAACTTGGTTTCCTCCGAATCTGCTGAAAATGTGGACTGATCCACCGCCATGTACACAGCCTTGACCTGATCGCCCTTTGCGTCAAACACCAGCTGCATGATGTTGGACAGATCCTTCGGATAAGATCCGTTATAGGAAAGCTTCTGGGTTTTCATTCCCATCAGCTCCTCAAACCAGTCTGTGTTAAAGCTTGCAGTCATCGAGGAACCGATCAAAATACCATCGTAATCCATATGCTTTGCCAATCCCGGATTCTGATTGACCTGGTTATCCACCAGATACGGGAACCACACAAGGGGCTTATGATACTGAAAAAAAGGATCGACCCAGATCACCAGTGCCATACATCCTGCAAGTCCCGCCAGAAAAATGCCCAGAAAACCGCCAAGCCAGCGTTTCGGCTGCATTTTTTTCTTCTGCTTTTTCTCTTTTCCTTCGTTTTCTTCCATTCTAATCCTCAATTTAAGCCAAACCGGCACCTTCTAAAACCGATAATACAAAAAGCTGCTTACACCGCTTAATGACACCACACACCAGATCATCAAAAATGCCGTCACGAACATCGTTTTCCCATTCGGTTCAAAGCTCTTTTCCCGCTCACCTGCGTTGCGTGCAAAAAAGACGAGCCAAAGCGCCACTGTCAAAAAGCCAAAGCATAAGTACAGCTCGCTTCCCGGCAGACGATCCAGATGTAAAATCTTGATCACATACCAAAACTCTTCCAAATTGAACGCCTCTGTGATCTGAACCGCCGGAGCTGCAAAGCCACCGCCGATTAACCGTCCGACAAACTCACCTGCCTGTGACAGATTTGCAGAACGGAACAGCATCCATGTAAAGTTCAAAAACAGGAAGGTCAGAGCGACGCAAAGCACATGTTGGACTGCAGAAAGTACGTCGGATTTTTTCGTTCCACTTTGAACATGCACATCCGCCGCACACTGCTGCCGTGGATGCTTTCGCTGCCATGCCCGAGTAACCAGATACAGCGCACCATGCAGCGCTCCCCACAGGACAAAGTTCCAGCCTGCGCCGTGCCAGATTCCACTGACCAGAAATACAATAAATAAGTTCAAATACATCCGCGCTGTACCTTTCCGGTTGCCGCCCAGCGGAATGTATACATATTTTCTCAGGAAACGGTTCAACGTAATATGCCAGCGTTTCCAAAATTCAATGATGTTGGACGCCTTGTAGGGAGAATCGAAGTTCACCGGCAGCTCCATGCCAAGCATATGAGCAATGCCCCGCCCCATATCGCAATAGCCGCTGAAATCGAAGTACAGCTGCAGCGTATAAAACAGCATCACCAGCCAGGCATCCGTGCCGGACAGCCCTGCCACATTGCCATAGCCTGCATCCACCGCCTTGCCGAAGGTATCAGCAAGCAGCACCTTTTTTGACAGCCCCAGCGCAAACAGATACAGTCCGCCGGAAAACTTTGCCCAATCCAGACGCTGCCGACCGATTTGCCGATACTGCGGCAGCATTTCCTGCGCATTAACAATCGGTCCGGACGACACATATGGGAAAAAGGAAACGAACAGGACATATTCCCTCAGGCTGCACGCCCCAACCTCTCCTTTATAAGCATCTGCCAGAAATCCAATCTGCTGAAAGGTAAAAAAACTGATGCCAAGGGGCAATGCAAGCTGCAGAATCGGATCCTCCAGCCCTTTCATCTGACTCCAGCCAGCCGATATTGCATTAAAATATTTAAAAAAGCAAAGTAATGCAAGATTTCCTGCAATTCCAATTCCTAACAAGAGTTTTTTCCGGGAGCTGTCACGTTCCATCCCATACTCTGCGCGCTCCATAGCACTCCCGGAAACACGCTCTGTAACACGCCCAATGCCACGCTCTATGGCGCGAAAAAAAGCATAATTCCATGCAATACTGCCCAACAGCAGCAACAGATAATACGGACTCGCTGCTCCGTAAAACCACAGGGAAAAGGCAATCAGCCAGAGTTGCAAAAGCTTCTGGCGCTTTAGCCCCCAGAAGCCCAGCAGACACAGCGGAAAGAACAGCAGGATAAAAATATATGACTGAAATAACATACTCAGCTCTCCACTTCGATCACATGGTTTCGTTTTTCATAGCCTGCTGTGTTCAGCTTCCAGACACTGTTTCCAGCCTCATCCTCCGAACACTTTTCAAAGCCCAGCTCTCCATAGAATTTCCGTACCATGTTGTTTTTCGCCGTCGGATAATAGTATCCGTAAATTTCTTCGATTCCTGCTTCCTGACACCGTTCCACAATCTCATCCAGCATTGCAAGCTCCATATCCCGTTTCAGGACGCGGCAGCTCATCAGCCACAGGCGGATATGCGCGGCTTTCTCTTCCTTTTTGGCAATCACAACAGAAACAACGCCGTTATCCCCGAACTTATCCTCTAGCTTTCCATATAAGGTAATATAAGAATCATCCGCCGCCATTTGTTCAATCTGTGCCTGTGTCATACGCTGAGTCGTTAAATTGAACTGATTGCTCTTATTGGTCAGCTGTGCAATTCTTGCCATATAAACCGGTTCAAAGCTTCGGATCGTGGCTTTCATATCCAGGGATTTCAAATACTCTGCATAGTCCGCAAAGGATGCCTGCGCCTTTTCGCGCTTCAAATTCGCCTGATACATTTCATTTCGTTTTCGGTCATCCTCCGAAAGCGATGTCACTTCAAAATAGCCACCGCGATCCAGCACCCGGATATAATCCTCCGGCTTGCCGATTTCCGGCGCAGTCACACCGGGCGCCTGCTGCCGCACAATCTCCCGCTCTGCCGGATTATCATCTGCAAACACAAGGCTGTCCGGCAAAATGTTCAGCTGATGCGCAATTTCCAGAATATTCCGGCTCTTCGGCTCCCAGTTTGCCGCAATGATCAGGAAATCCTCCGGCTTCAGCACCCCTGCCGGATGATTCAAGCCTGCAAGTGCATTTTCCTCTTCATTCTTGGACGCGACGTTCAACATCACGCCATAGTCTTTCAGTGACTTCACATAGGACTGAAATTCCGCATAAACCTGTCCCAGATTCGTTTCCTGTCCAATTTCCAGATTCTCCGGACCGTCATCTCCGACAATACCTCCCCAGAGCGTATTGTCCAGATCCAGCACCAGCGATTTTTTATTTTTTCCGTAAAGCGACTTCATGATATTCGCAACGTTGTGAGCCATCCACGGAATCGCTTTCAGGCACAAACTATACTTGTACATGTGCCAGAAAAACGGCGCAGACCATTCATCCAGACCATATGCCGCAGACTGATAGCAGATATCGTTGATCAGGAAATTTTGATGCTCTGCAGCATAGTCTGCAAACATCTGGTTCATCCGGTTCACATACCAGGTTCTGCCGTGAAAATCCGCACCATCCTGATTTCCCATCAAACGGTAATAGGGAAGTTCAAAGTTGTCCTGAATGATCGGACAATGCCAGGTATCCGCCAGCTTCTCCCACATCACCTGAAAATGTTCAAATTCCGATCTGAGCTTGTCTTCCACCTGTTCCCGGGAATCCTTTACCTCCGGCAGACTGCGCAGGTTTCGAAAGCTCGTATGAATATAAACCAGATCCGGTCCAAACGCGTTCAATTCTTCATTGCCGAACATCGCATCTTCCCAGTACATTCCGTACTCCGATTCATAAAAGGTCGGTTCAATTCCCTGATTCAGCAAAAACAGCTCCAGAATCCGGATAATATCATGGGTCGTAGAGCCTCCCAGCACCGCGATCTTCTTCGGAATCCGCTGGGTGTTCTCCTCCAGCAGACGACGCTTCAAGCTTTTTGATTTTTTTAAAATATATTCACTGTCAAATGGATATTCCAGTTCGTGCAGCATAAGTGTGTTCCTTTCTGTGGTTCTGATATTCTTTATCATACTACCAATCCCTGCTTTTTAACAAGCAGGGATTGGTAACCGTCTAATTTTCAGGAATTTAACATGGTACTATTTATAAAATATGGACTTGTCATGCCATCTCTTAAGGTTTATTTTTTAGGCTATATTTACGGTTTGTGCGACTTGCTTACGACTTTATTATAAAGTCTTATGCATTTCTCGCCAAATCAATTACCAATATTATCTGTGAACTTCCTGAAAAATTAACTCTCGACGACTTTCAGGTTTAGTCCTGAGAGTCATCAGTGCTACGAACGCAATAAAGTTCTTTGCGTCAGTCTTGTTCCCTTTGCATGAATTTTCGTTACATCCTCCCATGCTTCCGCAAAAAGAACTGTACCAATCTGCTAAATAAATTTTCTTACTATTTTACTTTTTCGAATAAACCATGTACATGCAAAACTAAACAGCAAAATACAGCAGATATAAACAGAGCATGCAAATATTCCGAATGTCCGCTCTGCCAGCTGCAAATATAGCTTCAGGAATAGCTTCTGACCGATATGCTCCAGTAAGTATACGCCAAATGCACAGCTGCCCAGACATGCTATGATCCCGGCTCCTCTGATATTCGTATGCATTACAAAAAATCTGCGGACGCCAAGATAAACTGCACAAGCCATCAGCGGAATCATAAGATTCAATACGGATTCATGATATTCCCCACTCAGCTTTCTGTCAGCAATCACCATAACTGCAGCTGCTATCACACTCATTGCCAGACCAGCCGATAGCTTCCATCC
>ERZ779843.4290-NODE-4290-length-11010-cov-3.027111_pt1 | contig 11010 bp, 15 predicted proteins | sample MGYA00511560_ERZ779843 | MGnify/ENA primary metagenome ERZ779843 (study PRJEB29588, sample SAMEA2158062) | human gut metagenome | biome: human gut; feature: human-associated habitat; material: faeces | place: Denmark | collected 2008/2010 ... | reverse complement strand
CTCATGATCCTGGGCATTATCTTCCGCGACAAGATTATGTCCGTATTGGGCACCCAGCGTGCGCTTCATAAGATGGATAAGGAACGCGAAGAAAAGCAGGTAGAGAAAACCCTGCGCGAGTCTCTTCAGCAGGAAGATGAAAAGAGAGTAGAGTAGCATGACCGGCAGGGAACAGGAACCGTTCGCGTATTCTCCGGAATCGCAACCAGGGGGCTCTGCCGCACAGCCATCGGGGGGCTCTGCTCAGCCCGCTGAAGCGTTTCGTGCTTCCCCCGTGCAGCCGCACTATGCCGCCCCGCTCGCTTCGCGTGATCATGTGGCGGCTGGGTTTCTGGCTTTGCTCCTTGGCGTTTTCGGCGTTCATAAGTTCTATTTGGGCTACAATGCCCAAGGTTTCACGCTGTTTGCCCTCACTGTTATCGGTGGCCTTTTTACCTTCGGAATAGCAACGGGGGTTGTTTGGATTATCTCGGCGATAGAAGCCATTGCCTATTTATCGAAAAGCCAGAGTGAGTTCGAGCAAATTTACGTGTATGGCAAACGTGAATGGTTTTAGCCCTTCAGGCTTCGCTGAGCGGCTTTCTGTTTCTCGGGCAACGAGAAATGAACGGAGGTTCGTTCGTGTTCGCGGAGCTATTTGTTTGGAAGATGTTGCCTATGGGGTTTATCGTGCGATGTCGCTATGTCTGTGGCGATAGCACGATATAATAGTGACATCGTGTGTATTCATGCCTTTAAGGAGGAACATTATGCCCACCATCACCCGTGATCAGGTTAAAGTCCCTGCGGACGTTATGCCTGAAGCTCGTGAGACGTACATTGACAATTACATGAAGGCAACCCGTGGTACGGGTCGCCTGATGCTTTTTGCTTGCGACCAGAAGATTGAGCACCTGAACAAGGACTTCTACGGCGAGGGAATCGACATCTCCGATGCCGAGCCCGAGCATCTTTTCGAGATCGGTTCTCAGGGAACCATCGGTGTTCTTGCTGGTCAGCGTGGTCTTGTTGCTCAGTATGCTCCCGACTATCCGGAGATCAACTACCTTATCAAGATGAACTCCAAGACCAACCTGGTTAAGGGCTCTCAGGACGATCCCTATAGCCCCCAACTCTATGATTTGGAAGCTGTTCTGGCTATGCGCGAAGCTGGCGTGAACATCGTTGGCCTTGGCTACACCATCTACCTGGGCTCCGAGTACGAGTCCACCATGATGGCTGAAGCTGGCGAGCTTATCGCAGAGGCTCATGCTGCTGGTTTGCTGGTTGTGCTGTGGATCTACCCCCGCGGCAAGGCTGTTGCTGACGAAAAGGATCCCGATCTGATCGCTGGCGCAGCTGGTGTTGCTCTGTGCCTCGGTGCAGACTTTGTAAAGGTTAACCCTCCTCATGAAGTTGAGGGCCAGACCTCTGCAGAGGGTCTTGCTATCGCTTCCAAGGCTGCTGGCCGCACCGGCTTGGTTTGCGCTGGTGGTTCCAAGGCAGACGCTAACGTATTCCTTACCGAACTTCACAACCAGATCCACATCGGTGGTGCTTGCGGCAATGCTACGGGCCGTAACATCCACATGCGTTCCACCGAAGAGGCAATCCGTCTGTGCAACGCTATTTCCGCTATTACTCTGGGCGACTGGAGCGTTGAAGACGCTGAGGCTGTATTCCGCGGCGAAAAAACTTTCAGCCTGTAATTTCTGCTGACATATAATTTGAGCAAAATGCCGCATCCGTCTGAGTGCGGCATTTTTTTTGTGTCCGGAAACGGCAAGCTGTAGCACCAACATGCGCGAGAAATGCGAAGGCGAAGAGAAAGTGATGCGAAGCCTGTCACAGGTTCTTGCGAATCTTAAAATACCAGGTAAATAGGCTGTTTTATCTGCCATAGTGCCTATAAATCAATTGGCGAAAAGGGCAGGTGAAGCAGCTTGATAGTGCTCCAGGTATTAGTATTCGTGGTGCTTGCATCCATCACGGTGCGCGACGTGCGAACTCGGCTAATCCATATTGGCGATTTGCTCCTGATTTGCGCAATTCGTATTGCGCTGTTTGTTGCGTCTCTGACCCCAGCGCTCGGTATTGATGCCGCCCGGTGGGGCGCTAATGCCCTGCTCGAATCGCTCCTCATGGCTGTGGTGCTAGCGGGTGCGTTCTACCTGCTAAGCGAACTAGTCTCCAGAATTACCAACAGCCCCGAACTAGGCAAAGGCGACATCCTCCTGCTAGTCACTTGCTGCCTTTTCTTAAGCCCTCAAAGCATCGGCATGTATCTTTTCCTCGTGGCCATCTTCGGTATAGCCCTAAGCCTCATATGGCTTATAGCCAAAAAAGATAAAACTTTCCCCTTTGCTCCAGTCTTGGTATGGCCTTGTTGGCTGATGGTACTCATGTTCTAGACAGATTTGGTATATGGAATATACCTTGCAGGTATGCTAGTCTAACAAAGGAAAGAGAATGGGGTTTGAATACGATCCGAATAAGAGCGCAATCAATAAAGCAAAGCATGGGATTAGCTTTATTGAAGCCCAGGAAATTTGGAATGGGATTTTCGTTACTGTCTCGCTAGGCAACAAGTATGGTGAAGAGCGACAAGCGGTTTTAGGACTGATAGATGGAAGGCATTGGACCGCCATCGTCACTCATCGAGGGAAGAATATAAGAATTATTTCTGTTCGAAGGTCCCGCACGAAAGAGGAGGCACATTATGACCGCGAAAAAGGAAATCAGTGTTGAGGAATTCGACAGAATCTTTGATGAGGGTAAAGAGGACATCATGGACTATCTCGATCTGGATACATCGGAGGTCCATTTCCCCGATACGCATGTTCGTCGCGTGAATGTCGATTTTCCCGAGTGGATGATTCAAGAGCTTGATGCCGCTGCCGAAAGGCTTGCCATCAACCGTCAAGCGGTAATCAAAACTTGGATTGCAGACAGACTGAAGCAAGAGAAGATTGCTTAAATTTAACCTCCTGCATCAGATTTGATGCAGGAGGTTTTTTAGGTCGTGATTGAGGTTATAAATCCCCAGAGGCAGAAAAAAGCAACAATTATTATGGGAAGAAGTACCAGACAGCCCACCACTGCGCTACCTTCATCTTGTTCACTTGATGCCAACACTTTGTCCGCAGGTGATGATGCGAGCATTCTCTGTCCGTTGGCAAAGGTTGCTCTTTCCTTGTCTGTGGTTTGGTTGTAAGCGTAATCAACGAGGTAGTTGCAGATTCTTTTTGTGCTTAGATGCAGGTCAGCTGCTAGATTATTATCGGAATTGATTTCCAAAAACGTAACCCCGTCTTCCTCTATGAAGGACCAAACAAGGGTCTGAACATATGCCTTTGCGAAGCTATGGACGGTGAGGAGCATCCTGATTTCATTGTCCGCACAAGGCAGATTAAAGCAATCTGGAAATGCGGGTTGCACTTGCCTCTCGGGGTCGATGCGTAAAGCAAACCAAAAATTTTCAGGGCAGGCGCTGCCTTTACTGACATTACAGGCATCGAGCTTTTCTGTCGCTTCAGCATACTGTTTTTCGTAGCCCCCAAGGGCCTTCTGTGCATTTGAGGCCGTGACTTTTGCCCCTTTCGCATTTGCCTCGTCGAGTCTTGCTTTTTCTTCAGAAATGCTCTCAAGCGCGTGCTTCTTCTTCTTCTTGAGTTCTATATACCACTCTACATCGTTTAGACTTTTAATAAGTAATTTGCGCGCCTCCTTGAAAGGGAGGTCGATTTTATAGGTGAAGCACACCTCGTAAAATTCCTTTGTCATTACTCAACTCCTGGAAGAAGTTCCGTAGCCGTTTCGTTGGATGTCCTGTTGTAAGCAAAGTCAACTAGAAAATGGAGGACATCCATTGCGTTATCTTCGAAGATTATTTCGGCATTCTGAAGTGGGAGATCGGATATTTCAGAATGGTCTTCGGGCATGAGTGCATCGATTTGAAGCTTGCTATTGCTTCCGTTGGAAGAGAATGTCCATGTTGAAACAACAAAGGCTTTACCAGAGTGGTGGGATATATTTGCAAGGAGTCTGAACTGGTTGTCTTGGCATGGTTTCCAGAACGCTCGGGGCGGCTTTTGGTTTGGATTTATGCGGCTGTAGAGTAGTACCAAATCTCCAAATCCCTTGAATGGAATCCAATCGAGGGAGAGCCCCTGCTCCTTGATGAATGGCGTTTCCTGGACCCTGTTTCGTATGTCTTTGGCTTTTCCGATTGCCCCCAATAGCGTTTCAAGCTCTTGCTTGAGATGTTTTACTTCAACATAGTCACCTAAACTGTAGGCTTCGCTTATGCTTTCGCTAAGAGCCTCTGCCCTTTGAAGGGTTATTTCGAGATTTGAAAGGAGTTGGGCTCGGCCGTGCAGGTCCCTGATTTCGTCTTCGGCAGTGTCCAGCGCTTCTTCGGCTGGCATATTGACGGAGTACTGAAGATGAATTGGCTCGGTGCTCATTATTCCTCCTTATAGACGTTCAATGTAGTAGCTGCCGCAATAAGGGCAGGAGGTGCGCTTCTTTTTCTTGCCCATTGCTGCGCCGACTACTGCTCCGGCGGGACCGGCGATAAGCGTGCCAATGGCTGCTTTGCCAGCACTTAAGCCTTCGGCCTCGCCGTATTCTTTAAACCATTTACCGCATTGACGGCACTTGAGGGTTCCGTTCTTAGCCATGCTTGCTCCTTGCTTTAGATGCCGTTTTTCTCAAACTCGCGCATTGATGTAATGATGTCGCGAAGATGTTTTTCGGAGATAACCATTCGTGCCGAGATGAATTCATCTCGGTTCTCGTCTTGGAATGCATATAGGGCAGAAGAGTCATTGCCTATTCGCCTGAATGAGCCGTGTGCTATTGCATTCCTGATGTGCCTAAAGAAGGTGTCGACCTTTTCGTATTTGGAACGAACTAGTCTTGTCTTTTGCTCGGTTCGTGCGGTTTTATTCTTTTCGATTGCTTCAAGCATTGGCTTGATTGCTCGGGTTACTGTGGAAGAAGTGACCATTGAGGCGAATTCACCATGCTTCCAGAAGATGTCTCCGAGTCGGTCAGAGTTGATCAGGCTCTCTTTTAGTTGTTCTGCTGATTCGTGCCAATAGACATCTAGCCCTTGACATATTTCGTCAAGCAGAACCTCTGCATCGGCTGTTTCATTGACAGAAAAGCGTGAAATGAAACCAGATGACTGCTTCGATAATCCGATTGCTGGTGTGCCTATGAGGAATTCCTTGATAAGGAGCACATCAAATTCAGTTAGTGAGCGGAATTGTGCGTTGACCCACCCAATATGGTCAGATGCCTTCGCTCCTTTTGGCGTTTCCGATTCCATGAATTTCTCCAAAAAACAATGCAAACCGCAGTTGACGGTACCGTCAACTGCCTCTAACCTGTTAGAGGCAGTTGTTCTATTCATTGCCATGCTTGGAATTTTGATGCTTGCGAGGAGGAAGGCTTAACTGTTTTGGCTTGGATGATTGAAGGAAGTCGGTCCTTATTGAGGCCGCAAATGAGCATCCGATAAAAGAAATGGCGAACCCCCCCAATAGCGCAAAAATGAAGACTTTTTGGGTGACGGATGGGCGGTTATTCGGTATAATGCAGTTCTGCGCCCGAGTGGCGGAACGGCAGACGCGGCGGTCTCAAAAACCGTTGTCCTAGACGTGCGGGTTCAAATCCCGCCTCGGGCACCAGTTTGAATTTCGAAAGACTCGCTTAGGCGGGTCTTTTTGCATTCTGGGCAATTTGCCGCATCGGCCTGTGTGGCGTAACCAGTTATAGGCAACCTCTTGAGCGGTTGTTCTTGCGGCGCATGCTAGTGCAGGCGCATAATGAACTTTTAGCCAGTTTCTGGCTCATGTTAGGAGGATTAAATACCATGATCAATGAAACCATGTACGGTTTGGGCAACGCCCCTTCTGCAATCCGCGAGCTTTTCGCGTACGGCCTTGAGCGAAAGGCTCAGATTGGCGAAGACAAGGTTTTCGATTTCAGCATCGGTAACCCCAGCGTCCCGGCTCCTGACAAAGTTGCAAAAACCATGCATGAGTTGGCCGATATGCCTCCTGCTCAGCTGCATGCGTATTCCCCTGCTTCTGGCTTGGATGAAACGAAAACAGCGATTGCAGACAATCTTAATCGTCGCTTTGGTACCGATTACGCTGCCAAGAACTTTTACCTCACCACGGGCGCTGCCTCCTGCCTTTCTTGCTGCATCAAGGCAGTTATTGTCGATCCAGGTGACGAGATCATCGTTATCTCGCCTTATTTCCCCGAGTATCGTGTTTGGATTGAGGCTGACGGCGGTACTTGCGTAGAGGTTCCTGCGCGCAAGGACAACTTCCAGATCGACTTAGACGCACTTGCGGCGGCTATCAACGAACGCACTCGTGCCGTTATCATCAATTCGCCCAACAACCCGGTAGGCGTGGTCTATACGCGCGAAACCCTTGAAGGATTGGCCGAGGTGCTGCACACAAAGCGCAAGGAGTTTGGCAGCTCATTGTTCCTTATTTCTGATGAGCCGTATCGTGAGCTTGCATATGGACCAGAGGTTTCCTGGGTTCCCTCCATCTACGACAATACTTTGGTGTGCTATTCCTGGTCGAAATCCCTTTCCCTTCCGGGCGACCGCATCGGTTACGTTTTGGTTCCCAATGAGGTTGAGGAATCTGAGCGTGTGATGTTTGCCGTTGCTGGCGCAGGTCGCGCACTGGGCTACATTTGCGCCCCCGTGTTCTTCCAGCGCGTGATTGCCGCATGCGTCGATGAGCCGGTGAACGCATCCGCTTATGCTGCTAACCGCGAGCTGCTCACTCAGGGCCTCGATGAGCTGGGCTATCACTATATCGCTCCCGATGGAGCCTTCTATCTGTGGATGCAGGCCTTAGAGCCCGATGCCCAGGCGTTTTCCGACAAGGCGAAGGAGCACGAGCTGCTGCTGGTTCCCTCTGACAGCTTCGGTGTTGGCGGTTGGGTGCGCGTAAGCTATTGTGTTTCCGCTGATGTTATCCGCAATTCTATGCCCGCCTTTGCAGCGCTTAAGCGTGAATATGAATAGAAAACTCGATCCCATCAAGGGCGCCATCTTCGATTGTGATGGCACCCTTCTTGATTCCCTGGGGGCTTGGCGCGGCTTGGAGGATGAGGTGTCCCGATTGGCAGGCGTCGCCGTAACGCCCGAAGAGCACAAGATGTTCACCACGTTCACCATCCCCGAAGTGGCGCGTTACTTCCACGAGCAGTATGGACTTGCTTCGAGTATGGAAGCGGTTATGGGCATTATGGATGAGTACATGATGTCTTACTACGAGCGCGCTCATCTTATGCCTGGAGCCGAGGCTATCCTGGAATCATGCGCACGAAACAATGTGAAGATGAGCATGGCATCCTCTAGCAAGCCGCAGTTTCTATGGGCAGGTGCTAGGGCAACAGGCATTGCCGGCTACTTCAGTGCTATCGTTTCGGTCGAGGAAGTGGGCGCCTCGAAGCGCGAGCCTGCAGTGTACGATCGTGCTCGTGAGGCAATGGGAACAGAAAAGGCTCTTACCTGGGGATTTGAGGATGCCCTGTACGCCATGGACACCCTTGCAAAAGCGGGTTACCCCGTATTTGGCCTTTACGATGAGGTGCATGGCGTGCCTCAAGTGGAAGTGGAGAAGCGCGCTCGTCTGGTGGCACCGACGCTTGAGAACGTTGCTGTCCGTGAGGGAAATCTTATTGTAGGCTAGCTTTTGCCCTGGGAAACGGTGCAGGGTAATGCGTTATTGCTTGCCCAGCTCGTTTTCCAACATGTAGTAGAGACGCCGGCCTTCGATGATGGCGTCTTCGAGTTCGGAAGGGCTTTTCATCAGGGAGGGCAGAATAGACTCTCCCGTCATAGAAGCGATGTCTTCCGGCGTGTAATCACGAACCGAATATCCTGATGCTTCCAAGATCAGCTCTTTGCGGTGCTTTGCGTGGTAATGGTGCTGCAGGCCTTCGTTGGTGGACAGGATAACGACGGTCTGTTCGTCTGCGGGACGTTCATGAAAAACACCTTCCTCGATGCCGCGCTCGATGATGGTGATCAGCGTTCGGTAGAGTTTGCGGTAACGGTCGAAGAAGGCCTCAAATCCAGAAGGGTTTTCGTTTGCGATGGTTTCAAGCTCCCAAAAATCAAAGGGAAGCTCGCATTTGTGCACAACATCGAAAGCGATAAGGGCATAAAGCTGCGCTGCGCGATTTGAGCTATGCGCTTCAAGGTCTTCGGCGGTGGGGATGCGCTCGTTGGGATTAAGAATGCTTTCAATAAGCGCTTCTTTCGAAGCGAAATAGTAGTAGAAAGACGAAGGATCAACTCCAGCTTGGCGAGCGATTTCGCTCATGGAGGTGCGTGCATAACCTTTGGCGCGGAAAAGTCCAATGGCAACGGCAATAATCTTGTTGCGGGTCTCCTGGCTTTTCGCGCGGGTTTTAGTGCGTGAGTTTGCCATGATCCCCCTTCTTCAATTGTGCCTCTGGCAAGCTTTTATTATGCCAAATTGCCGAAGCCCTATCTAAAGTTTTGGGGCAAGGAATTGATTTTGGTCTAAATGGAACAGAAAAGGTTCCATTACTGGTGCTGGTCGGTTCCCAGGATGGAGCTCATGAAGCCTGAGACGATGGAAATGACGATAGAGGCAACAAATCCCGATCCAAACGAATCGATAACGAATCCGGCGCCGAACAACGCATTGCCCATAGAAGCGGCAACATACAGAAGAATGGTATTGATTACCAGGTAGAACACGCCCAGCGAAAGCACGGTTATGGGAAGGCCGATAAGCTGGAGGAAGGGTTTTATGGTCATGTTCAAAAGAGCAATGATGAGAGCCATCACGGCAATGGGGCCCCATGAGCTTCCCGTTCCAACGATGTCGATACCCGGAACAAGCCAGACGGCAACGCCGACTGCAACGAAAATCGCAATTGTGCGCAAGATGAACTGCATGGCAAAGCTCCGTTTCCCTTGTGGGCATCATTTACAATAAACACGCTAGCAAAGCATCTTACGGCAGCGCAAGGCGCACTGCCTCTTTGTTTCCCTCGGGTAGGAATTGGAAGGAAACCCTTGATGATAGACGCAATAGAAAAGACCATTCGTACCCAGGGCCTGTTCAGTGCTGCAACTCCCGTGGTTGCCATGGTTTCGGGCGGATCGGATTCAACCGCACTGGCATACCTTATCAGCGACCTTTACAAACGCGGCCTTGTGGGGCAGCCCGCCATCCTTCACGTCAACCACCTTCTTCGTGGCGAAGACGCTTATGCCGATCAGAGGTTCGTGGAAAAGCTTGCCGCCCATTTGGAAATCCCGTTCTTCTCGTGCGAGATCGACGTGGCGGCTTTGGCTAAAGCGACCGGTGGCAATGAAGAAGCTGTCGGCCGAAATGAGCGTTACCTGGCAGCGCATGAAGCCCTCGAAAGCCTGTGCCGTCATGTGATGATCCCCATTTCGGAAGGGCGTATTGTTACCGCGCACACCCAAGACGACAGGGTGGAAAACTTCTACATGCGATCCATCGTAGGCACGGGCCCTGGTGGGTTTCGCTCCATGCTGTACTCCAACGGGCCGGTGGTGCGCCCTCTGTTGGATGTATCTCGTCAGGCGCTACGCGATTTTGTGAACGATATTCCTGTCGGCGAGGTAGTGCTCGACGAAGAGGGGAACCGTTGGCGCGAAGACGCTACCAACGCCCACACTGATAGATTCCGTGCGTTTGTGCGCCATGAGATAATCCCAAAGGCGAAAGAGCGCAATGGGCAGCTGCTCGATACCCTTTGCCGAACCATGAACCTTATTGCCGACGAAGACGATTTCCTTGACTCTTTGGCGAGCGAGTCAGCTGAGAGCAATTTGGAGTGGATCGGCGGTGACGGGGGAGACTCGTTCGATGGCTGTCGCTTGCTTCCCTCTTTCGGTGCGGTTGCACGTCCGCTGCAGCGTCGCGTGGTGATGGCCGTGCTCGAGGCCTTTATTGGGAACGAGGGGCGCATTGAATCGGCATCGATTGAGGCGATCCTATCTGCCTTCGATGAAAAAGGTGCTCCCATCAGCGGTTTCGTTACCAATGTGCAGGGAAATTTAGCGGTGAGTGCTAACAAGCAAGGCGTTTTGGTGGAGCCGATGGCCGTATTCCGCGCACGCCGGAAACCCAACCGCGCGAAATGAGCGTTTAGGCGTTGAAGCGTGACGCCTGCCTGAAGTTGTCCGAAACTGTGCCAACTGCAATTAAACGTACCTGCCAAGCTTATGTGCCCGATTGGCCTAAAAGGAGAATTACATGCCCGATACAACCACTATTCCCGTAAACGTTATCCTGGCTTCGAACAGCCCACGCCGAAAGCAGCTGCTTGAAGAAGCTGGCGTTAAGTTTACGGTGTATACCGGTTCCACCGAAGTGGACGAATCGCTTGATGCGGACCAACGCTCGCAGCCCTCTGAAGCAGTAAAGAAGCTTGCAGAGCGCAAGGCTGGTTCGGTAATTCAAGATATTTTGGCTGAAAACCCTGTAGGCTTGGGCATTGTTATCGGCGCTGATACCACGGTGGTGCTCGATGGAGAAATGCTGGGCAAGCCCTACAGTGCAGATCATGCGCGCGAGATGCTGAGCCGTCTTTCAGGTCGAACGCATGAGGTAATCACGGGAGTTTCCGTGTGGCTCGTTATGCTCAACGAATCGGAGGAAAAGGGAGGCGACGGCAATGTTTCGTTGGCCTTCCGCTCGTTCTCCGAGACCAGCACAGTAACCTTCAAAGAGCTTTCGACCGAAGACATCAACGCTTATGTTGCTACGGGTGAAACCATCGACAAGGCAGGCGCCTACGCCATCCAGGGCAAGGGTCGCAGGTTGGTAGAAAGCTACGACGGCGACTTCAACAACATTGTCGGTTTGCCTGTTGATACGCTTCTAAAGAACTTCCCTGAAATCATGCAGGAAACCATCGAAGCCGAGGTTAAGCCAAAAGAATAATCGCGGCTTATGCATTGCTTAAGCGCCGCCACCT
>ERZ779843.4287-NODE-4287-length-11020-cov-3.988965_pt1 | contig 11020 bp, 9 predicted proteins | sample MGYA00511560_ERZ779843 | MGnify/ENA primary metagenome ERZ779843 (study PRJEB29588, sample SAMEA2158062) | human gut metagenome | biome: human gut; feature: human-associated habitat; material: faeces | place: Denmark | collected 2008/2010 ... | reverse complement strand
GCTAGAAGATATATTTTCTTCTTTATATGTTAATGATTATATTGTAATGGAAATAACAAATAAAATAATAGATGAAAATACTATTGCAGATAACGCGTCCCCTACTCTTTTAAATTTAAGAAAAAAAAGAAGAATTTTAGAGCAAAGATTAAAAGATAAATTGCAAGATTTAGTACATTCAAAATCAAAATTTATGATGGACTCTATTATAACAATTAGAGATGGTAGATATGTTGTTCCTGTAAAAGAAGAATATAGAAATGAAATAAAAGGCTTAGTACATGACATTTCTTCAAGCGGTTCTACACTATATATAGAACCTATTACTACTTTCGAAATGAACAATGAAATACAAAACATTAAAGTAGATGAGGAAAAAGAAATAATCAAGATTTTAAAAGAATTAACTTTAGCACTTGCTCCATTACAAGATGCCATTTTTAGTAACATAGATACTATTGGAAACTTAGATTTAATTTTTGCTAAGGCTTCTTACTCTTCTGAAACAAATGGAAATGAACCTATACTAAATAAAGATAAATATCTAAATTTTGTTAAAGTAAGACATCCTTTAATAAACAAAAATGTGGTTGTTCCTATTGACATTGAAATTGGTAAAGACTTTTCTTGTTTAGTAATTACAGGGCCTAATACTGGTGGAAAAACAGCTACTTTAAAAACAGTAGGGCTTAATTTGCTTTTATCATATTCTGGAATTTATCCACTTTGTAATATTGGAACAAGCATATGTGTTTTTGACAAAATTTTTATAGATATTGGTGATGAACAAAGTATACAAGCATCTTTAAGTACATTTTCTTCTCATATGACAAATATAATAAATATAACAAATTCTGCTGATAGCAATAGTTTGATTTTATTAGATGAACTTGGTTCTGGAACAGACCCAATTGAAGGGGCAAGTTTAGCAATTAGTACATTAAAGTATTTGTATAATGCAGGCTCTATAATTTTATCAACTACGCACTATCCAGAACTAAAAAATTATGCATTAGTCACAAAAGGGTTTAAAAATGCAAGTTGTGATTTTGATGTTGCAAGCTTAAGACCTACTTACAAATTACTAATAGGTATCCCTGGAAAAAGTAATGCTTTTGCAATTAGTAAAAAATTAGGTTTAAAAAAAGATATATTAGAAGATGCAGAAAATAATATAGATAAAACCACTATTCATATAGAAGACTTACTAAAAAATATATATGATAACAAATTGCAAATAGAAAATGAAAAATTAGAAATAGAAAAAAATTTAAATGAAGAAAACGATAAAGAAAATAACAGTGATAATGAAATACAAAAGATTGATACAAACACGGAATTAATACAAAAATTAAATAGTTATATACCTGCAATTGATTATAAAATAGAAAAAAATGCATATCAAGATAAAAAAATAACACTAAATGAATTGAAAAATGACTTTATATTAAGAGTTGCATTTACAAAATTAACATTAAAAGATGAAGACAAAAAGAAAATTAGTGATGAATATGATTTAGATACTGGTTGGTATGCTTTTGATGCAAATATATTGCAAAATAAAGTTAAAGAATTATATGGAAAAAATGCTAATGTACCAAATCAAGATTTTAGTGATGGTGCAGGACTAGCATGTAATTACAAAGATGGTAAATATAATGTGATATCTGGAGGCGGCACAGGAGAAGGATTAATTCAAGTTTCAAAAATGATTGAAGCATATAGCCCAAATAATGAAATATATATTATTACAAAAAATGCTACGTATGTATTTACTGATGAAAATCCAAAGGGTTCATTATATACGGACTCAACATTAGTAAAAAAAATAAAAGACTATAAAGATGAAAAGTACGATTCTATGGATGGAAACAAAATTGCAGAAAATATAATAAAAAATGATGAAAATGTAATGACCCAATATAAGCATACATTTGAAAAAGATGAAAATGGAAACTATTATTGGGTAAGCACAGAGCCAGTTAAATAATGAACAAAACAATGTTTAACAAGGAGGAAATTATGAGAAAAAAAGTAATTGCAGGAAACTGGAAAATGAACATGCTTCCAAACGAAGCAATAAATTTTATAGACAAAATAACACCATTAGTAAAAGACACAAAAAACGAAGTAATACTATGTGTACCATACACAGACCTATTTTATGCACTACTAACAGCACAAGGAACAAACATCAAAATAGGAGCACAAAATATGCACTTCGAAGAAAGCGGAGCATACACAGGAGAAGTATCAGGAAAAATGCTAAAATCAATTGGAGTTGAATATGTTATAATAGGACACTCAGAAAGAAGACAATACTTCAACGAAACAGACGAAACAGTAAACAAAAAAATAAAAGCAGCATTTGCAAACGACTTAAAACCAATTGTATGTGTAGGTGAAACACTAGAACAAAGAGAAGCAAATCAAACACAAGAAATAATTACAAAACAAACAGAACTAGCATTAAAAGGTTTAACAGAAGAACAAGTACAAAATACAATAATTGCATATGAACCAATATGGGCAATAGGAACAGGAAAAACAGCAACATCAGAACAAGCAAATAACGCAATAAAATCAATTCGTGACAAAATTTGTCAAATCTATGGACAAAATGTAGCAAATGGAGTTATAATACAATATGGTGGAAGCGTAAAGTCAAATAATGCAAAAGAATTATTTGAAATGTCAGACATCGATGGTGGATTAGTCGGTGGAGCAAGTTTAAAACCAGATGAATTCGCCAAAATAGTAAATTACAATGCATAAAGGAAGGAGGAATATGTTAGAAAAAAACTAACATAGACTAATAATGAAAGATAAAGTAACAATGCTAATGATATTAGATGGTTTTGGAGACAACAAAAACAAAGACGGAAACGCCATAAAACTAGCCAAAAAACCTAATATTGATAAACTAATGAAAAAATACCCTAACACAGACATATTTACAAGTGGATTACACGTAGGATTACCAGAAGGGCAAATGGGAAACTCAGAAGTAGGACACACAAATATAGGTGCAGGAAGAATAGTATATCAAGAATTAACAAGAATAACAAAATCAATAGAAGACGGAGACTTTTTCAGTAATCCAGAATTTATAGCAGCAATCGAAAATTGCAAAAAACACAATTCAAAATTACACATTCTAGGATTAGTATCAGACGGAGGAGTTCATAGCCACAACAGACATTTATATGGACTATTAGAAATGGCAAAAAGAAGAGACTTTGAAGATGTATATGTTCACTGTTTCTTAGATGGAAGAGACACTCCACCAGCATCTGCAGAAACATATATTGCAGAATTACAAGAAAAAATGAAAGAAAAAGGCGTTGGAAAAATAGCTTCACTTTCAGGAAGATTTTATGCAATGGACAGAGATAAAAGATGGCAAAGAGTTCAAAAATGCTATGATGCTCTAGTAAATGGAGAAGGAGAAAAAGCAGGAGATCCAATAAAAGCAATCGAAGATTCTTATCAAAAAGAAGTATTTGATGAATTTGTTGTACCAACAGTAATGTGCAACGGAAACGAACCAGTAGCAAAAATAGAAGAAAACGACTCTGTAATATTCTTCAACTTTAGACCAGACAGAGCAAGAGAAATAACAAGAGCATTAGTTGATCCAGAATTTGCTGGATTTGAAACTAAAAAAATGAATTTATATTATGTATGTTTCACAAGTTATGACGAAACAATGCCAAATGTACACATAGCATTCAAAAAAGAACCACTAAAAAATACATTTGGAGAAGTTATAAGCGAAGCAGGACTAACACAATTAAGAATAGCAGAAACAGAAAAATATGCACACGTAACATTCTTCTTTAATGGTGGAGAAGAAAAACAATATCCAGGAGAAGACAGAATATTAGTACCATCACCAAAAGTAGAAACATATGATATGAAACCAGAAATGAGTGCATATGAAGTTACAGACAAAGTATGTGAAGCACTAGAAAACGACAAATATGATGTAGTAATACTAAACTTTGCAAACACAGACATGGTTGGGCATACAGGAAGTCTACAAGCAGCAATAAAAGCAGTAGAAGCAGTAGACGAATGTGTAGGAAAAATTGTAAAAATAATAGAAGAAAAACAAGGAAATCTATTAATAACAGCAGACCACGGAAATGCAGAACAAATGATAGACTACAAAACAGGAGAACCACACACAGCACATACAACAAATCCAGTGCCAATTATACTAGTAACAGCTAATAAAGAATACAAACTAAAAGAAAACGGAAAATTAGCAGATTTAGCACCAACAATGCTTGATTTAATGGGAATTAAACAACCAGAAGAAATGACAGGAGAAAGCCTATTAATCAGAGAATAGGGGTAAATATGTTAAAACATACAAAGAAAATAAAAGAGATGTATGAAGATATACAAAGACATATATTTTATATGATACCAGAAAAATGGGAAAAGATGTATTTATATGCTTCAGTATCAGATTTAATAGACAAACGACAAACAGGGGAACTATTCTTCTACTATATTCCAAAAGGAATATTCAAGAAGAACCCTGTAAATGTCTATGAAATACCACAAAAATTCAACTTAGACGAAAAAGAATATATCAAACTTGTAAACATATTATATGAAAAAATAGTAGACCTAAGAGAAGAATTTAAAAAAATAGAATTAACATCAACATGGTCAAATCTAACAATGAAAATTGAAGGAATCAAATTCAAAGTAGAATATGACTACGAAGATTTAACCAAATCAAAATTCACAAGTTATGAAAGACATGTAATATGGAGATATAACAACCTAGGAATAAAAGAAGAACAACTTAGCAAGGAAGAACACAAAATAATAGAAAGATATTTGCTAGGCGAAAAAGTAGTAAAAAGAAGAGAAAGATATGAAACAGGTATATACATAAAAAATATCAAAAATATAGTTGACTATGACACAGAAAATTATGATAGCGAACAAAACATAGAATTTATTACAAGCAGAGATGAAAAAGTAATAAATCAAATTATTATGCCTGGAGACCAAATACAGGCAGACAAAAAAAGTTTATTAAAAAAATAATAATAAAGTGCGAAACGGAGCAATTTATTGTTTAAAATTTTTCGGGATTAGGGGACGGGTCTCCAAATCCCGAAAAATTAAACAATAATTAACAAAGTGAAGCATAGTGAAAGGAGCAAAAAACGATGATTTATTCAAAAGAATTAGAAGGAATGTGTAAAGTAGCAAAAGGAGTAGACCATGGACCAGCACCAATTCCAGAAGAAGGAAAATGGGTAAAAGCAAAAGAAATTAAAGATATTTCAGGATTAACACATGGTATTGGTTGGTGTGCACCACAACAAGGAGCATGTAAATTAACATTAAACATAAAAGAAGGTGTAATACAAGAAGCATTAATAGAAACAATTGGATGTTCAGGAATGACACACTCAGCTGCAATGGCAGGAGAAATTTTAACAGGAAAAACAATATTAGAAGCATTAAACACAGACTTAGTATGTGATGCTATAAATACTGCTATGAGAGAATTATTCTTACAAATAGTATATGGTAGAACACAAACTGCTTTTTCAGAAGGAGGACTTCCAGTAGGAGCAGGACTTGAAGATTTAGGAAAAGGACACACATCACAAGTTGGAACAATTTATTCAAGTTCATTAAAAGGACCAAGATACTTAAATCTTGCAGAAGGTTACATAGTTGAATTAGGTTTAGATAAAGATGACCAAATTATTGGTTACAAATATGTTCATTTAGGAAAAATGATGGATAACATCAAAAAAGGAATTGACCCTAAAGAAGCAATTGAAAAAGCTTCTGGTACATATGGAAGATTTGATGAAGCGGTTAAGAAGATTGACCCTCGTGAAGAATAAGGAAAACGAATGAAAAGCACTATCTTGCGTTGTCAAACTTCATAAAAATTTTATCGATGTACAAACGTACTATCTCAAAAATTTTTATTTGTTTTCCTAGCAATATAGCACTTTTGCTTCGTTTTAAAAATATGAAACATATAAAAAAATATAAAACCATAATTTTAAGGAGGAATAAAAAATGGCAGTAACATTTGAAAGTTATGAAAGAAGAATAGACCAAATAAAACCAGTAATGGAAAAATACGGAATAAAAGATTTTGAAGATGCATTAAAAATATGCACAGACAAAGGATTTAACCCATACGAAATAGTAAAAGGAATTCAACCAATATGTTTTGAAAACGCAGCTTGGGCATACACATTAGGAGCAGCAATTGCAATTAAAAAAGGATGCAACAAAGCATCAGACGCAGCAAAAGCAATAGGAGAAGGATTACAAGCATTCTGTATTCCAGGTTCAGTTGCAGACGACAGAAAAGTTGGATTAGGACATGGAAACTTAGCATCAATGCTATTATCAGAAGACACAAAATGTTTTGCATTCTTAGCAGGACACGAAAGCTTTGCAGCCGCTGAAGGAGCTATTGGTATAGCAAAATCAGCAAACAAAGTTAGAAAAGAACCATTAAGAGTAATCTTAAACGGACTTGGAAAAGATGCAGCACAAGTAATATCAAGAATTAACGGATTTACATATGTAAAAACAGACTTTGACTTCTTCACAGGAAAAGTAAACATAGTAGAAGAAATCAAATATTCAGAAGGTGAAAGAAGCCAAGTTAGATGCTACGGAGCTAATGATGTTAGAGAAGGTGTAGCAATAATGTGGTTAGAAGATGTTGATGTATCTATTACAGGTAACTCAACAAACCCAACAAGATTCCAACATCCAGTTGCAGGTACATATAAAAAAGAAAGACTTGAAGCAGGTAAAAAATACTTCTCAGTTGCTTCAGGTGGTGGAACAGGTAGAACATTACATCCAGACAATATGGCTGCTGGACCAGCTTCTTATGGTATGACAGATACTATGGGAAGAATGCATTCAGACGCTCAATTTGCAGGAAGTTCTTCAGTACCAGCCCACGTTGAAATGATGGGATTAATTGGTATGGGAAATAACCCTATGGTTGGCGCTTCAGTTGCAGTAGCAGTTGCAGTAGAAGAAGCAATGAAATAAAATAAAAATTTATAAAAGAGCCACAATTGTGAACAATATGTTCATAAAGGCTCTTTTATTGAAAGTGGTAAAAATGAGTAAAATAGCAAATATGTTAAATATGATACAAATATTAAAAGATAAAAAAATACATAGCATACAAAGTTTAGCAGAAAAATTAGAAGTATCAGAAAGAATGATAAGACAATATAAAAATGAATTAGAAGAAGCAGGAATATATATTGATTCTGTAACTGGAAAATATGGTGGATATAAAATTGATGATGAAAATAAGTTTTTAGGATTAAATAATGTTGTAAAAGAAGAAATGTATATATTAATGAAAAAAGCAATTAAAAATAAAAACAAGGTATATATTGTATATAAATCAATAAATTCAGGTATTACCAAAAGAATAATACATCCAGCAGAACTTTTTTGCTATATTGATAAATGGTATGTAGCGGCTTTTTGCGAATTAAGAAATGAAATAAGATTATTTAAGCTAGAAAATATATTAGAATATAATGTATTAGAAGATAAATATGAAAATAAAAAATAATTGTGACAAAAATATTTCCTAAATATATGATATAATTTTCGTGTATTAAGGAAATTTTTGTATTATAAGGGAGGGAAAATAAAAATGGATGAAGTAATATTTGTTACACATAATAAGGGAAAAATAGCATCAGCTAAAAAACAACTAAAAAATGTGAATTTTAAGATATTTGAATATGAGCTAGAAGAGCCTAGAAGTGATGATATTAAATATATATCAAAATATAAGGTAGAAGAAGCATATGAAATTGTAAAAAAACCATGTATATCATTAGACTGTGGATTTTGGATTGATGAATTAAATGGATTTCCTAGAGCTTTTGTAAACTTTTCTTTAGAAACTATAGGAATCAAAGGGCTATTAAAGTTAATGGAAGGAAAAGAAAATAGAAAATGTAGGTTTACGGAATGTTTATCTTATTATGATGGAAAAGAAGTTCATCAGTTTATGGGTGGACATGAGGGAATTTTATCATCAGAAATATTAGGACAAGATACAGATAAAAAGTGGTCAGAGTTGTGGTATATATTTAAACCAGCTGGATATGATAAAACATTAGCACAAATGACAGATGAGGAAAGGGCTGAAAGAGAAAAAAATAGAAATAAGTATGATTCTGTTGATTCTATGAGTGAGTTTGCAAAATGGTATAATAAATAAGAAGGTTTGAAGTAAGGTATTTATCTAGGTAAATACCTTACTTTAAAAGTATGTATTGAACTGTAACATATACCGAACAAATTTTTAAATTTTTTATAAAAAAGTATTGACAAAATGAAAAAAAGAATATAAAATAGGTACAACAAAGCGAACAATAATTTGCAAAACATAAATTTGTAAGGAGTGATATAAAATGAAAATAATGACAAAGAAAATTAACCTAAAAATAACAATAGAAGAAACAGCAGAAAGACACCCAGTGCCTGTATTAGGAACAGATTATAAAGTTAAAATTATATACAAAAATATAAAAATTGCTGAACTAGATGTAGAAGATAAAATTATAAAAATATCACTACCAAACAAATATAAAAAAGCAAACAACGAAAGAATACTAGATATAGCAATAGATAAAATGTACGAACAAATTGCAAAAGTAGAAGTAGAAAGAGCAATGGAAAAAACAAGAATTTTATTAGGATTTGCACCAGAAGATTATGAAATTAGAAAAATGAATGAAGAACTTGGAAGATGTGAAGAAAATAAAATAACAATAAATCCTGAAATAGTAAAATATGATAGAGAAGTAATAGATTACATAGTTTTACATGAATATTGTCATCTAAAATACAAAAGTCATTGCAAAAGTTACATAAAAATGTTAGAAAAATATGAACCTAATTACAAAAAATATGAAAGATTTGTTGCTAATATATAGTAAATAAAAGATAAATTGACTATAATATAAAAAAGTAATTTTTTAGCAAAGTTAAAAATTGTATAAATTATATCAAAATTTAAAATTACATATTGTAGGAGGGAAAAATAGAAATGAACAAATATTATTTTACATCAGAAAGTGTAACAGAAGGACACCCAGACAAAGTAGCAGATTTAATATCAGACAGTATATTAGACGAATATCTAAAACAAGATAAATATTCAAGAGTAGCAGTAGAAACATTTGTAACAGGAAACACCGTAACAATAGCAGGACAAGTTACATCAAAGGGACAAGTAGATATAGAAAAAGTAGTAAGGCAAACAATAAAAAATATAGGTTATGACAATGAAAAAACAGATATGGATTATAGAACATGTAAAATAAATGTCGATATTACAAAACAAAGTCCAGACATTGCATTAGGAGTAGATGATGGTGGAGCAGGAGATCAAGGAATAATGTTTGGATATGCTTCAAATGAAACAGAAGAATATATGCCATATGCAATATCAATAGCACATAAATTAGCAAAAAAACTAACAGATGTACGAAAACAAAAAGAAATACCATATTTACGCCCAGATGGAAAAACACAGGTAACAGTAGAATATGAGAACAATAAACCAAAAAGAATAGAAACAATATTAATTTCAACACAACATTTACCAGAAATAACAATAGAACAATTGAAAAATTACATTACTGAAAAGGTAATAAAAGCAGTAATACCAGAAAAAATGATGGACAAAAACACAAAAATATATATAAATCCAACAGGAAGATTTATAATAGGTGGACCACTTGGAGATACAGGACTAACAGGTAGAAAAATAATAGTAGACACTTATGGTGGATATGCTCGTCATGGAGGTGGTGCTTTTTCAGGAAAAGACGCAACAAAAGTAGACAGAAGTGGTGCATATATGTTAAGACATATTGCTAAAAATATAGTTGCAAATGGATATGCAGAAAAATGTGAGATACAAATCTCATATGCTATTGGTATGAAAGAACCTCTTTCTATATGTGTAAATACTTTTGGTACGGGTAAGAAATCAGACGAAGAATTAGCAAATATGGTAAGAGAAAAATTTGATTTAACACCAAATGGTATTATTAAATATTTAAAACTTAGAGAGCCTATTTATACTAAAACAACAAACTATGGACATTTTGGAAAAGAAGATCTGGAGTGGGAGAAAATTATAGAGATATAGGAATGCACACCTGCCAAATAACTAACATTAGAGGAACTATGAAAACATAGCTCCTTAATTTTATATATTAGGAAAGTTATACAACTTTCCTAATATATAAAATTACATTGCACAGAAAATTTATGAAATAAATTTTCGCGCACGAACAAATTTACTGAAAAAATCTTTGATTTTTTCAGATTTGTTCTAGAAAAACTATGAAAAAATCTAAATTTATGATATAAATAATAATGAATTTAATAAAAGCCAAAAATTTGAAAGGAAAATAAAAATGAAAGTATTATTTGCAACAACAAACCCAGCAAAAGTAAAAAAATATAAAAAAGCACTTGAAGAAAAAGGAATCGGAAGACCAAGTACGTATGCAACAATAATTTCAACAATAATAGACAGAAGATATATAGAAAGACAACAAAAACAATTAGTCCCAACAGAATTAGGAAAAGTAGTAAACAAACTATTAACAGAAAATTTTAAAGATATAATAAATGTAGAATTTACAGCAGACATAGAAAATCAATTTGATAAAATCGCAGACGGAAAAGAAGATTGGAAACAAGTAATACGAGAATTTTATGGACCATTTAAGCAAGAACTTGATAAAGTAGATGCAGAATTAGAGCATGTACATATACAAGACGAAGTATCAAATGTACAATGTGAGAAATGCGGAAAAATGATGGTAATAAAATATGGAAGATATGGAAAATTCTTAGCCTGTCCAGGATATCCAGAATGCAAAAACATCAAGCCATTTGTAGAAAAAATTGAGGTACCATGTCCTGTATGCGGATCAGAAGTATATGT
>ERZ779843.4280-NODE-4280-length-11036-cov-3.569347_pt1 | contig 11036 bp, 7 predicted proteins | sample MGYA00511560_ERZ779843 | MGnify/ENA primary metagenome ERZ779843 (study PRJEB29588, sample SAMEA2158062) | human gut metagenome | biome: human gut; feature: human-associated habitat; material: faeces | place: Denmark | collected 2008/2010 ... | reverse complement strand
GTGCAGGTTGGCGCCGTTGTCTTTTTCCTCGGCGCAGAAGGTGATCGGGCCGCGCACGAACGCCACCTTGCCGGCGTCCTCGCGCACCAGCGGGTTGGCGGCCAGCATACGCACCGGCATCGGGAAGTCGAACGTCACGGTGTCGCCGTCGCGCCACTCACCGGTCAGATACAGGTAGCCGTCGCGAATTTCGCGGGTCACGCGGGAACTATCGGCCCCAGACTCAGACTCGCCCGTGGCCGTAATCGCGGCGGCAGCAGCGGACTCATCGCCCACCCAACCGGGCAGACGGAAGGCCAGCGTAAAGCGAGCAGGAGCCTGAGCCGAGGTGCCAGCAGCATCACCGCCCAAGCGCACGACCGCCTTGCCATCGCCTTGCCACGGCAGGTTCGCCGTAACATCCAGCTCCACAGCCGTACCATTCAACTCAGCTTTGGCCACGCCGCCCATATACAAGTGCGTGAACAGCGTACCGCCATCCTCGGCAACCGTGTAGGCATATTCCTGCACCGACTCAACGATGCGGGCGATGTTCGGCGGGCAGCATGCGCAGCCGAACCACTTCTGACGCACCGGCTTGACGTGGCGCAGGCGGCTGTCTTTATGGCAGGCATACGGATTGACTTCCAGCGGGTTCACGTAGAAGAAGCTCTTGCCGTCCAGCGCCATGCCGGCCAGCGTGGTGTTGTACAGCGCCGACTCCATAACGTCCGCGTACTCGGCCTTTGGCGCGAGCTCGAGCATGCGACGGGCGAAGAACGCCAGCGAAATCGCGGCGCAGGTCTCGGAGTAGGCGGAGTCGTTGGGCAGGTCGTAGTTGTAGGAGAATGCCTCGCCGTCCACCGTGCCGCCGATGCCGCCGGTAACGTACAGTTTCTTATCGACGATATTGCGCCAGAGCCGCTCGGCCGCATCGGCGAGGTCCTGATCGTCGGTCAGTCGGGCCACGTCCGCCAGACCGGAGTAGAAGTAGCCGGCGCGCACGGCATGGCCTACGGCTTCGTCTTGTTCGGTGGCCGGCTTGTTCGCCTGGTGGTAGGCGTACCGGTTGGGGTCCGTGTTGGGTTTGTAGTTGGCGTCGGCGTCGCGCTTTGCGTTCTCGTCTGCCTGAATATCGAAGATGTACGGCTGCCGGCCGCGCTCGGTCACGAAATATTCGGCCAGATCAAGGTACCGCTGTTCGCCGGTGACCTCGTACAGCCTCACCAAAGCCATCTCGGCAATCTCGTGACCGGGGTAACCACGCAGCTGGCCCGGCTTGCGACCGAAGCGCTCGTCTACGTAATCGGCGAAACGGCAGGCGGCCTTGAGCAACTTGTCTTTGCCGGTGCCCTGGTAGTAGGCCACCGCACCTTCAACGAGGTGGCCGAGGCAGTACAGTTCGTGATGGTCACGCAGATTGGTGAACGCGCAATCCATGTCGTTCAGAATGTAGCAGGTGTCCAGATAGCCGTTGTCGAGTTGGGCGGCACACACGACGTCGATGGCTTGGTCGGCGGTCTGTTCCAGTGCGGGGTCCGGGTAATGGGCGAGGGAATAGCCGACTGCCTCCACCCACTTGGAGAAGTCGGTGTCTTGGAACACGAAGCCGTAGAACTTGTCTGGGTCGGGATTGGCCGGGTCTTCGGGGAGCGCCTCAAATCCGCGGAACGTGTACTTCGGCGGCACGAACGCCTTGCCCTGGGTATCCTTACGCTTGTTTTGCGCGGCAGCGGCCTTGAAGTTGTGCATGCAGTAGCTGGGGGCCGCGCCGGGGACGTTATCGTTCAGGGCGTTCCACTGATAGGGAATCACAGCCGTGCGCACGAGTTCCTGCTCGGTGCGCCAGAACGAATCGGTGACGGTGACGTTTTTCAGGGCCAGCGGCTTGCTATGCAGCGAAGTCATGACGTACTCCTTTGGACTATGCGACATTCGTCAACAATATGTATCGGTACATATGATACGTGCGCCCGCGCGAGCAGCAAGGTGGACAAATCGTTGGCGGGGTGGAATCGCCGGCGCATATCCGCCCGTACGATTTCGCCCGGTGAATCGCCCGACGAATACACGGCGACTTATACTACCGACGGACCACAAACGTCGCCTACATGAATGGAAGATCAATCATCATGACAGCAAACGCCAGCGCACGGGCCATCAAACCCGAACTTCTGCGTACGTACACCGAAGACTTCAACAAGGACCGCGCCAACCTGATCGCGGCGGACGCGGCGGTTTCGGCCGGCGTGCTCAAGGCGGCCACCGACTATCGCGGCGTACGTGCGCTGCCGCGCGACTTCTCCATCGAACTCAAGCAGGGTTCGATCACCAATCAGGAGCGTTCCGGCCGTTGCTGGATGTTCGCCTCCCTGAACACGCTGCGTTACGAACTCATGCATCGCTGGAATCTTGAGGATTTCGAGTTCTCCGAGACCTACCTGTTCTTCTGGGACGCGATGGAGAAGTCGAACACTTATCTGGAGAACGTGCTGCGCACGCTCGACGAGGCGACCGATTCGCGTCTGTTCGAGGCCATCAATGAGTCGCCTGCAGACGATGGTGGCTGGTGGCAGATGTTCGCCGCACTGGTGAACAAGTACGGCCTAGTGCCCAAGAGCGCCTATCCGGAGTCCGAGAACTCCCGCAATTCCGACGATTTCAAGCAGTACCTCAACTCCAAGCTGCGCGAGTTCGCGGCCGAGCTGCGCCGCCGTTCGGTTGCGGGGGCGTCTGAGGACGAGCTGCGTGCGTTGAAGGACGAGTACATGGGCACCGTGTACCGCATCTGCGCCGTGGCGCTCGGCGAACCGCCGGAGAAGTTCGACTTCTTCGCGCGCCCCAAGGATGATGATGAGGATAAGAAGGGCGAGGCTCGCAAGTGCAAGGCCGAGGCCGACGCAGACGGCAAGGCCGAATCCTGCAAGTGCGGCGAATCCTGCAAGTGCGAGGGCAAATCCGACGCCAAGGCCTGCAAGTGCGATAAGGACAAGTCCGACAAGCCGAAAACCGGCAAGGACGAGCGCCCGCAGATTCGCGAGATCGGCATCACCCCGCTTGAGTTCTACAAGAAGTACGTGCCGGTGGACGTCAACGATTTCGTGACGCTGGCCAACGCCCCGCTCAAGAACCGCCCGTTCAACCAGCGCTACCGCATCCGCTTCAGCGCGAACGTGGCCGAGGCTGGCGATATGGAATTCGTCAACGTGCCGCTGGACGTGTTCAAGAAGGCCGCGCTTGACCAGCTCACCGCCGGCCACCCGATCTGGTTCGCCTGCGACTGCACGCAGTTCGCCCTGCGCAAGGACGGTTTCTTCGACCAGTCCGTGGTGCGCGTCGACCAGCTGTTCGGCACCGAATTCACCGGCGACAAGGCCCACGGCCTCGAATACGGCGACAGCCCGAGCAACCACGCTATGACCTTCACCGGCGTGAACCTCGGCGAGGACGGCAAGCCGAACCGCTGGAAGGTGGAGAACAGCTGGGGCAAGGACGCCGGCAAGGACGGCTACTACGTCATGTCCGACGCCTGGTTCGACCGCTACGTTACCGAGCTCATCATCCGCAAGGAATACCTCGACGACGCCACCCGCGCCCTGCTCACCACCGAACCAGTCGAGCTCGATCCCTGGCAGCCCCTCACCCGTCGCTGCCGCTGATATATTCCGTCTATTGGCCGCGGCTGAAGTGCTCCTATGTTTTGCCGACTCCTCACAGAGTGAGCAAAACATAGGAGCACTTTAGTTATCCACAGAGTTATCCACATCCTCAGCAAGCTAGAACCACATACCCCGTTTTTCATGGCGAACACGCGACCGCTACGCTACGGTGGCGTTATGAACAGCGGATTTCCCACCCCGCCACCCGGCGTATTCGACGATGAACCACCCGGCTGGACCAACAATGCCGCGGCACCGAGTGCTGCGTCCACGCACGCCGTCAAGCCCGAGCCATACTCACCACCGCGTATGGCAACCCCCACTGCGCCCGCTATGAGCGAAACCCTCACCCAACGTAAGCGGGAAATGCTTAAACGATGCACGGACGCCGCGCAACAGCTCGGAAAGCCGGTGCTCTTCGGCATGACCACATCGCTGATACTGCAATCCGTGCCGCTTCCCAAGGATTGCGATCTCAATGCCACCGAGCTCCATACCGTCTCCGACTCGCATCGCACCCGGATACGCGCCGTCGTTCCGCCAACAACACCGCACATCTGGAAACCGCTAAGCGCCGCGCACAATGCACGTATCAACAAGCATGTGCACGCGCTGAATCTGGTACATACTTGGGCGCAGCTCGCCGCTCACATGTCATTGGAATCATTGGTCATACTTGGCGACGCAACCCTTACGGCAATAGCGCGCAAGCCGAGCCTATCGGGCGGCCGCACCGCCGACGAAATTTATCAGGACTTTGTGCGGCAGGTCAGCGAACTTCCGAAATTCAACGCGAAAGCCACATGCATGATCGCACTTGAATTTATTGCACCGCGCGTGGATTCTCCGATGGAATCAGAGACCCGTATCACAACCACGCAATACGGGCTTCCACGAGCCGTGACAAATTACACAGTGCCCGGCGCGACGTTCAGCAATGGTGAGCCGATAACACTCGATCTCGCTTGGCCCGAATTCCGCGTCGCCATCGAATATGACGGCGATCATCATCGCACAGACAAGGCCCAGTGGCGGCGAGACAACGACAAGCGCGAACTGTTACGGCATCATCATTGGATCGTCCTCATCGCCACCGCCGCGAATATGGCTGATGAACCGTCTCAAGCCGAACTCGCCTACCGAGCCGGGCGACAGCTGGCGTTGCGAGGCGCCATATTCGATTTCACCTTGACAGCGACGCCGCTCAATGAACTTGCCCGGCGGAAACGACGGAAATCCACCGGGGCGCACTGAGCTGACATCGATACGATTGCGCGCGCTTGCTGCAACGCATATGCCATTCATCGCACCCCATTTGGTCGCGTGGCCCCGACCGCATGGCACTGTTGTGTGTCACACGCCATGTTACGTCCGGCGAATCCGCACATCATCTGCGTTGCGTACTGCCATATTATGCGGTTCGCGATATACGTCACGGTGTCCGATGTCCTGGTAACGACGTCAATCGATTTATGTGTGTACCGGGCCAGATTTCGTTGTCCCGGTTCTCCATTTCGCCTCTTTTTGAGCAACCGGGACAGAAACACCCTCGAAAAATCGCCAATTCGGCCCTACCGCACAATATCCGCCATCACACATCGGCGGAATTCCGGGCTTCTGGATTTGCATACATTGAGCGCTCACGGGATGGTCTGTCCCGGTTCCCAAAAAGAGGCCAAAATCACGAACCGGGACAACGAAATCTGGCCCGGTTCGCACGTCAATCGGTTGCCGTCACCACCGGGACACCGACTGCGCATAGATAAGATGCTTCAATGCTTAACAGGCATGCGACCATACCGCGATAGCAACGTTTCGCTGGAAGTAGAGGAATCAAGCAGCACCCCCCAAACCGGAAGCATGGAGGAATCCTGCAATGCTCCGAATCACCGCGCCCCGTGCTTGGTGTGGCGGATCACGGCTTCGAGCGGCGTGGATGTAGCTGGACAGCAGCGTAACTTGCGTTGCATGATGCGGCCCAAAACGAAGAAACCCGGCGGAGGGGGCCGCCGGGTGAGAGAGAAGAGAGAAGAAGGGTTCAGTTATGGGGTTCGGAAGAACCTCGCCACCGGTATGAACTTCATTCCGTTGACATCTTCTATATAACCGTCTCTTTCTTGGGGATTCGATGTGCTTGTCTGAGAAAAGTCTTGGCAAACTGTGACGGGTTTGTAACGCCGCCCGACAACCGGCCTCGCATTGTCGGGGCTAGGCCGCACATACGGCAACGGGCCACCCCGCAACACTTCATGTGCGAGGTGGCCCGTCAGCTACGAGCTAGCAATGCCGAATCACTCGGCGGCGAGCTTGGCCTTCTCGGCGGCCAGACGTTCGGCTTCGGCGGCACGGCGAGCAGCCAACGCTTCATCGAAGCGAGCCAGCTCCTCTTCCACGGCCTCGGTCGGAATCTTGGCGAAGATCGGTGCGGGCTTAGGCACCATGGCGCCGACCTCGATTGCCTCGCTCTTCCACGGGTGCACGTTCACACCGAGCTCGTAATCGCCGGTGATGATCGGGTACGTGAAGCCGGGCTTGTCGAGATCCTCGACTTCCTTGAGCTCAGGCAGCGGCGAGAAGGTGCCGGTGCCGCCGAGCGCCTCCCACACCTTCTGTGCGGAGTGCGGCAGGAACGGCGCGAGCAGGTGGTTCGCGTCAGACACGGCCTGAGCGGCCACGTGCAGCACGGTGCCGAGACGAGCCTGGTCGTCCTTAATCTTCCACGGTTCGGTGGCGGAAATGTACTTGTTGATGTCGCCGACCACACGCATCGCCTCGGACAGGGCGTGCTTCTGGTGGTGGGTTTCGATGGAGGAGCCGACCACGTCGAACGCGGCGGAAGCCTCTTCCAGAAGGCCACGGTCTTCGTTGGTCATCGAATCCTCGTCCAGCGGCGGAATCTCGCCGAAGTTCTTGTTGATGAGGTTGGCCACGCGGTTCACCAGGTTGCCCCACGAGGAGGCGAGCTCCTCGTTGTTGTGGCGCACGAACTCGGCCCACGTGAAGTCGGAATCCGAGGATTCGGGGCCGGCCACGGAAATGTAGTAGCGCACGGCATCCACGGGGTAGCGGGCGAGGATGTCCTTGACGTAGATCACGATGCCGCGGGAGGAGCTGAACTTCTTGCCTTCCATGGTCATGAACTCGCTGGCCACCACCTGCTCAGGCAGGTTGAGCGGACCCATCGGGCCGGTTTCGCCGCCCTTGGAGCCCTTGCCGTTGTACGCCAGCATTTCGGACGGCCAGATCTGGGAGTGGAAGGTGATGTTGTCCTTTCCCATGAAGTAGTAGGCCGGGCAGCTCGGGTCGTTCCACCATTCGCGCCACTTCTCCGGGTCGCCCTGACGGCGGGCCCATTCGATGGAAGCCGACAGGTAGCCGATCACGGCGTCGAACCACACGTACAGCTTCTTGTTCGGGTTGTCAATCCAGTCCTTCACCGGCACCGGGATACCCCAGTCGATGTCACGGGTGATGGCGCGCGGCTTAACTTCCTTGAACAGGCCGAGCGAGAAGTTGATGACGTTGGTACGCCAGCCCTTGCGGGTCTCCAGCCACGCCTTGTTGGCTTCGGCGAGCGCCGGCAGGTCGAGGAAGTAGTGCTCGGTCTGCTCGAAGCGCGGGGTTTCGCCGTTAATCTTGGAGACGGGGTTGATGAGCTCGTCCGGGTCGAGCTCGTTGCCGCAGGCGTCGCACTGGTCGCCACGCGCACCTTCGGCATGGCAAATCGGGCACTCGCCCTCGATGTAGCGGTCGGGCAGGGTACGGCCGGTGGACGGGCTAATCGCCACCTGCTGGGTGCCCTTGTAGATGTAGCCGTTCTCCAAGCACTGCTTGAACATCTCCTGCACCACGTGCTCGTGGTTACCGGTGGTGGTGCGGGTGAACAGGTCGTAGCTCAGGCCGAGGTCGCACAGATCCTTGGCGATCACGCGGTTGTAACGGTTGGCCAGTTCCTGGGCAGTGAGACCTTCCTTCTCCGCCTCGACGAGAATCGGGGTGCCGTGCTCGTCGGTGCCGGACACCATGAGCACATCATTGCCCTTCATGCGCTCGTAGCGCGCGTAGACGTCGGAGGGCACACCAAATCCCGCGACGTGGCCGATATGACGGGGGCCGTTTGCATACGGCCAAGCAACATTCACCAAAACATGACTCATAAGGCTTGATTATCCGGCGCGGCGGGGACACGCCCGGATAGCTGCCGCGCCGCCATCCTCATCCCACTCACCTATCCACCCGCAACTTCCCCACATACTTATCTGTACACCTCTTGCGCGCTTATCCACATACGCATTCGCACACGTATCCGCGCACCCATCCGTACGCACGCCCACGCACATCCGCACACACTTCCGCCTGCCAATATCCACCGAGTTATCCACATCATTTGCACACCTAGTAAAGTTATGCACTTATCCACCGTTTTCGCCTATCCGGTGGCGCGCAAGCCGCATTTCTGCATATTGTTCGGTCATGGATATCACAGCAGGTCCGATGACGGACATCACAACAGTCGCCTCGCCGGCAACCGCGCAGCCTGCGGTGCCGCCGATACTGTTTACCAAGGATCTGCCGGGACCGCTCAGCCTTAACCGTCTGGCCGCCTTCGGCACGTTACGTAAGCTCGACGATTCCGCCGGCTACTGGATCGAGCATTCGGGCACACTGTATGGTCGCGCGAAAATCGTCGCGGAGGTCGCCCCGTTTGGCACTGTGGTGTGTTCGATGACCGCCGCTTGGGTATGGCTGGGAGGCCCCGACTTTCCGAGTACCATAGACGTGATTTCCACATCGCACTTCCGCTCGGCATCCGTCAGCCGCCGTATCCGCGTATTCAAAAGATTGACGTTGCCGGAGCAAATCATCAAGCTCGGCGGGCTGCCTGTCACCACGCCAGCCCGTACGGCTTGCGACCTGGTGATGAGTCCTGAAGACATCCCCGATCCTTCCACCGTCAACGCACTGGTGTGTCAGCTGATGTCCACGTACCAGTTTCGGCCAAACGACTGTCTGCAAATCGTCAAGGAGCATCGGCATCACAAGTACGCCGGACGCGCACGCATGTTTTTTGAATCGGTGCAGCAGGAGATGGACGAACCGGCTTTGGAGCAATGCGCATGACGAGGGGGTTCATTGTCAGAGGCCATCGCAGAGGCCGCCATGCCGCTCACCGTTTACGGCATTTGCGGCAGGCGCAACGGTTGCCTCGCCACGCGGCGGCGGCACACTCATCCGAATCCGCATCGCGCGCAATCTCGGATATGACCGCGCCGCCTGAACCGCCCATCAGACTTACGCCCGCGGTGGCATGTTCGCCCGATACGGATGTTGCCGTGCTCTGGCACATCGCATATCACGTGCCCGAACTGCGTAAATGGCTGGTTGCCAATCCCAAAGCCGACGCACCTTTGCTGGAATTGGTCTCGCAGCGTGGTGGGCCCGGGGTCCGGCAGGCGTTGGAAATATTGTTCGAGTCGATGGAAACGTAACGGGGAGATAATCGCCGGCTGCTGCGCTATCCCTTGATTTTCAGCACAGCCGCATACACCTGCTTGCGATTGGCCAACGATCCGTCAGCCAGTGGATGCTCCTGCACCACTTGCGCGATGGCGTCCTTGATACGCAGGCCGTCCTCCAAAGCACGGTCGATGGAGAGCACGGCCATGTCATCCACGCTCAACGTGCTGGGCGCGGCCGCTTCGGCCTCCTCGTTGGACGCGCCGCCGATGACCAGCACCATCTCGCCACGGGGCGGATCATCAATCACACTTTGGCGAATCTCGTCAATCGGGCCGCGACGAATCTGCTCATAATCCTTGGTGAGTTCGCGGCACAGGGCCATCGGGCGATTCGGGCCGAACGCGTCCAGCAGATCGTCCATCGAATCGGCAATGCGATGAGGCGTCTCGTAGAACACGATGGTGCGGCGTTCGGGCAACAGCGTGCGCAGATACTGCACGCGCTCGGAATGCTTTCGCGGTAGGAAGCCTTCGTAGCAGAAGCGGTCGGTGGGCAGGCCGGAGAGGGCGAGCGCGTCGAGCACAGCGGAGGGGCCGGGCGCGCAGGTGACGGGCAGACCGCGTTCAATGGCACGGCGCACGATGGCCAAGCCGGGGTCGTTGATGGTGGGCATGCCGGCGTCGGATACGACGAGCACGGTGGCGCCGGTTTCGACCTGGTCGAGCAGGCCGTCGGCCTTGTCGCGCTCATTGTGGTCGTGATAGGCGATGACGCGACCGTTCACATAGACGCCGAGGCGACGGGCGAGAAGTACCGCGACATCGCCGTGGCGATGGGCGTTGCGTGTCTTCGGCGGCCACGATATCGGCCCGTTCCAAGAGGGCCACCAGACGGGCTGAAGCGTCGCCGACATTGCCGATCGGGGTGGCGGCGAGCACCACGGTGCCGGCGGGGATGGTCACGGCCGATTCGCGGGATTGGGCGACGGCGGATTCGCCGGCATGAACTTCATCATTGCGTTCAGGCACTTGCGTCACGCTACCGTCAGCGTCATACTGCTCATTCAACTCATCTGCGCTTGTCATACTCCCAGTATTGCCCATGCCACAGAGCAATCCACGACAATCCATGGCGAAATCGAGGCATTCTCCCTTTGCAGGGGCTGATTTCACATGTTCCGGAGGTCCACTTCCGTTTCAAGGGGCTCCTCATCCGGTGAAGCACCGATACAAACGGCTTTGACGCAACGCTATTCCGCCATTTTGGCGGCGTATCTACTTGACCATCAGCCCCTCGAAACGCAAGTAGACCTCCGGCAAACCCCAAATCAGCCCCTTGAAACGCGAGATGGCAGAATTTCAACGAAAACAAATGAAAAGACCCTCTGCGGTGGAATGAATGCAGAGGGTCTCGTGGAGCTGACGGTAGTCGAAACCGCGACCTCTTCGATGCGAACGAAGCGCTCTACCAACTGAGCTACAGCCCCTTGGATGTTACTTTGCTCCGCAAAGCAACTCGCAACAATATAGTACGGAGTACGGTCAAACGCAATTTGACGCCGAAGTGTCGCACGCGTGTCGACACGGTAACGTTTCGGTGTCGCAGACGGGGCAAGTCACCCACACCGCTCCGCATGGATACCGCGGCGGCACCCGGCAACGTCATCACGTCTCCAGCACGCCCAGCACCTTCTTTTCGTTGTAGAACGCGAACACGATGCCGCCCAGACCGCACAGCACGGCCGCGCACACGGCGGCGATGCGGTAGCCCGCGCCGGACGCCATGCCGATGGTGGAGACGCCGGTGAACAGCAGCATGGCCACGGACTGGCCCATCTTCATCGCAAAGGTGCGGGCCGCGTAGAACATGCCCTGACGGTCCTGGCCGGTGGTCTTGGAACTGGCGTCGGCGATATTCGCCACGATGGCCTGCGGCAGG
>ERZ779843.4273-NODE-4273-length-11052-cov-22.256434_pt1 | contig 11052 bp, 10 predicted proteins | sample MGYA00511560_ERZ779843 | MGnify/ENA primary metagenome ERZ779843 (study PRJEB29588, sample SAMEA2158062) | human gut metagenome | biome: human gut; feature: human-associated habitat; material: faeces | place: Denmark | collected 2008/2010 ... | reverse complement strand
GTGGAGCTGCGGCTGGCCGATTATGACGCCAAGCTGGCCCACATGGCCGGGCTGAAGGCCTATTGCCGGGAGAAGCTGCTGGCCATGGGCGGCGTGGTCCCCGTGGGCGAGGGTACGGCCCCCCACATTCTGGCGGTGTCGCTGGTAGGGTATCCCAGCGCCAACATCGTAACGGACCTGGGTGCGCAGGGCATCTGCATCTCCGCAGGCTCTGCCTGCCATCAGGGGAAGGCGAGCCATGTGGTCTCCGCTCTGGGGCTGGACAAAAAGACTGCCGCCGGCGTGATCCGCATCTCCTTCTCCCCCGACAATACACGGGAGGACGTGGATGTCCTGTGCCAGGCGCTGCTCGCCCACCGGGACAGCCGCTTCCCCATGCTGTGATATACGCCCGCGGCGCGGGCACAACGATATTTTGAGGTGGACTATGTTCAAAGCTCTTAAGCGCGACAGGGCCTTTTACGGGTATCTGCTCCGGTTGACCGGCCCTATCGCCCTGCAAAATCTGATCACTTTCTCCCTGGGCCTGATCGACACGCTGATGGTCAGCCAGCTGGGCAACAATGAGATGGCGGCGGTAACGGCGGCCAACGTGCCGGTGTTCCTGCTGATCTCCATCGTGTTCGGCGTCCAGTCCGGCGTAGGCATCCTGATCAGCCAGTACTGGGGCAAAAAGGACCTGCCCAGCATCAGCCGTGCCATCGGCGTGGCGGCGGGGCTGGGCGTGGCTCTGGCGCTGGTCATCGCGCTGGCGCTGTTCCTGTGGCCGGTGCAGATCATGGACCTGATGAGCAACAAGCATCATCTGTCCCTGCTGGGCGCGCCGTATCTGCGGGTCATCGGCTTCTCCTATGTGTTCAATATGCTCTCGTCTATCTACGTCAGCGCGCAGCGCAGCGTGGAGAACGCCAGCTTCGGCATGAAGCTGTTTGGTATGTCCACGGTGCTGAATACCGGCATGAACTACCTGCTGATCTTCGGCAAGTGCGGCTTTCCCATGCTGGGCGTGGAGGGCGCGGCCATCGCCACACTGCTCTCCCGCGTGGCGGAGTTCGCCGTGTGCCTGTTCTGCGCCCTGCGGAGCCGGGTCATCCCCCTGGACCTGAAGGCGCTCTTCCGTCCGGGCTGGGAGATGCTGCGCCGGTTCGTGAAATACGCCTCGCCGGTGATGGCCAACGAGCTGTTCTGGGGGCTGGGCAACAGCCTGCTCACCGTCATTCTGGGACACATGACCATCTCGGTAGAGTTTCTGGCGGCCAACGCCGTCATGGGCAACCTGAACCGCCTGTTCCTGGTGGTGTGCTTTGGTCTGGGCGCCGCTACCGCCGTGATGATCGGCAAGGCCATCGGTGAGGGACAGAGCCACGATGAGCTGATGGACCTGTCCAGGACGCTGTCCTGGGTGACGATACTGGTGGGCGCCGCACTGGCCGTTATCGCCCTGGCGCTGGTGCCGCTGCTGTTCCAGCCGGTGGTCTTCCCACTGTTCAAGCTGTACGATCTCAGCGCCCATCTGGCCACCACGCTGGCGGTGACGGGCTTCGCCTGCATCCCCTTCCACGCCTACTCCATCTCCGCCGTCACCGGTATCCTGCGGGCAGGCGGCGATGTGTTCTGGTCCACGGCGCTGGATCTGGCACCCCAGTGGCTGGTGGCGCTGCCGCTGACGGCCCTGCTGGCGCTGGTGCTGGACGCGGATCCCTGGTTCGTGTCGCTGGCCATACAGGCGGAGAGCTTTATCAAGTGTCCCATCTGCCTGTGGCGCATCCGGTCCCGTAAATGGATACACGACGTGACACTGCCGGAGGGTGAGCGATGAACAGTCTGTTCGTCTGCCCCCTGTGCGGCGGCGCGCTGACGCGGCGGGAGGGCAGCTATCTCTGCCCCGCCGGCCACTGCTTCGACATCGCCAGGGAGGGCTATACCTATCTGCTGCCGGTGAACCGGAAGCACTCCAAAACCCCCGGCGACGACAAGGCTATGGCCGCGGCGCGGCACGCCTTTCTGGAAAAGGGCTACTACGCCCCGCTATGCGAAGAATTATGTCAACTCGCTGTGGAGCTGACCGGCGATGCCCCGGCGGTGCTGGACAACGGCTGCGGCGAGGGCTACTACACCGCGGGCATCTATCGTGCCCTGTGTGAGGCCGGGAAGACGCCGGTGATGGCCGGGATCGATATCTCCAAGCCCATACTGCGTCTGGCGGCTAAGCGGGAGAAAAATGTGCAGTTCGCTGTGGCCTCCTCCTACCGCCTGCCGGCGGCAGACGGGTCCGTAGACCTGCTCATCAACTGCTTCTCACCGCTGGCCATCGAGGAATTCCGCCGCGTGCTGCGGCCCGGCGGGCACTTTATCTATGTGGTGCCCGGAGAAATGCACCTGTGGGAGATGAAGCAGGTGCTCTATGACCACCCCTATGTCAATGAGGTGAAGGAGACACCCTACGAGGGCTTCCGGTATGTGAGTATTCGGCACGTAAGGGACGTTATCCATCTGGAGGACCCGGCGGACATACAGGCGCTGTTCGGCATGACGCCCTACTGCTGGAAAACGCCGAAGGCCGGCGTTGAAAAATTATGTAAACTCACGCAGCTGGACTGCCGCATCGCCTTTGACATACACGTTTTCGAAAAGGAGAGGTAACTATGGATCGAATTTCCCCGCCCCGCCGCCGGCCGCGGCGGCGTCTGCTGCCAAGCCCATACCCCAGCCCGAAACCGAACAGCCCGCCAAAGCCCGAACCGGACCGGCGGCCAAAGGGGGGGAAAATATAGATCACCGCCACAATGACGATAAGATAGGCGATGATCGTGACCCCGGAAGAGGGCCGCGCCGCAGGGGCTTCGTGGTAACTGTCGTTGGAATAAGGGCCGGTGCTGCCGGAGACAGTGCCGGTGTTGCTGCTGAGGGTCACACCGTAGACGTCGGCGATGGTGTTCGCCACGTTCTGTGCGCAGGTGGTCACAGCGGCGTCATAATCCTGCGCCGCAAAGCTGTCCTCCATGGTCTGCGCCAAGGCGCTGGCCTGTTTTTCCAGCGTCGTGTTCCGGAAACCGGTGCCCAGCGTCACATAGTAGTCGCCGTCATCGTACTGCTGGGACTGCATGACCAGAAGGATCAGCACACCGTTGTTTTTGCTGGAACTGCCGAGGCCCCATGTGTTGAAGGCTTCGGTAGCGTAATCTTCCGTGGATAAACTTCCGGTATAATCCACCGTCAATACGCCGATTTGTGCACCATCACACTGCTCGGTGAGCTGGGTGTTCAGGTTCTGGATGGTCGTGGTGGTGCTGCTGCTCAGGATGCCCGCATCGTCCACGACGCACTGGTCGCTGGGCAGGTCGGGGAGCTGGGCTTTCGCCGCCGAAGCGGCGGGGGCCAGCGCTGCGGCACTGACGGTCAGCACCAGCAGCAGGGCGCAAAACCGGGAAGCAAATCGTTTCACTCGTTTCATGCGAAGGGTTCCACCTCCTTGACGCCGAACAGACTCTTCAGCACGCTGGCCGGGAAGCCGCCGGTGTCCTTCTGATATTCGCTGACCTGTTCGTTATAGGTCAGATTGCCGATGATGGTGGCCGCGCTGTTGAACTGGCCGTACTGGCCCTGCACCGCCCCCATCTTCATGGGGTCGGCGGCCTGTTCCTGCAATTTTGCATAGAGCTGGTCGATGGCGGCCCCCAGCGCGGCATTGTCTTCGTAAAGGGCATGGAGCCGGGTCTTCCCGGCATTGACGCCATCGAGATCGTTCTGGAACACCGTCAGCGCATCCTGCGCGGCCAGCACCTCGGCGTTGTCCGCCCCCAGCGTGTTGCTGCCGGTGGTGATGATGTTCGCCGCCGTGTTGGCGCGGGTGGTCAGCTCATCGTTCAGGCTGTAGCCGCCGTCCGCCGAGACCCCTGCAGTGTACCACTGGGCGGCTTCGCTGGCCTTGGCCTTGAGCTTTGCCCCGCCGAAGCCGAAGAATGCCGCCAGCAGGATCACCACGCAGAGCGCAATGGCCGCAGCTTGGCTTTGCAGCGCCGCCGGGAGCGCCTGTTCCAGCCCGGCCAGCTTCTGCTGGGCGGGGGTCAGGCGGGGCGAAGCGGTCTGCGCCGCCTTTGCTTCGCGGTAGCTGCCCGCGTCAAAGCCGCCGGGGGTCTGATTCGAATTCTGGGAAAAATCTGCGTTTGCCATCTTAGCTCCGGATCTCCATCATCTTTGCCTTGAGCTCGTCTTCGATGCGGGTCAGCTCCTGCTCGGCGGCGGCGCGCTTTGCGCGGCCCTCGGTCTGGATCTTGTTCAGCTCGTCGAGGGTCTCGATCAGGCTCTTATTGGTCTGCTGCAGCGTCTCGATATCCACCACGCCGCGCTGGGACTCCTTGGCCGTCTCGATGGTGCCCATCTTGAGGGCGTCGGCGTTCTTCTTGAGCAGATCGTTGGTCATATCGGTGACAGCGCGCTCCGCCTGCATCGCCTTCTGGGTGTGGGCCAGACCCAGCGCCAGCACCATCTGGTTCTTCCACAGCGGGATGGTGTTCACGATGGTGGACTGGATCTTTTCAGCCATCATGGTGTTGTTGTTCTGGAGCAGACGGATCTGGGGGCCCATCTGGAGGCTGATGTTCCGGGTCAGTTCGAGGTCGTAGAGCTTCTTTTCGAAGCGCTCGCACTGGTCGGCCAAGTCGCGGGCGGCCTGTGCGTCCTCCGGCAGACCGGAAGCCTTTGCCTTGTCCATGGCCTTCTGCAGCTCGTTGGCCCGCACCTCTGCCAGCTTCTTTTTGCCAGCGAGGATGTACATGCTCAGCTCCTTGAAATAGGCCATGTTCAGCTCGTACATCTTGTCGAGCATGGCGATATCCTTGAGCAGCTGCACCTGATGGCCCTCCAGCATGGACTGGATATTCTCCACGTTGGTCTCAGCCTTGTTGTATTTGGTCTTGAGGTTGTCGAGCTGGTCGCCCTTCTTCTTGAAGAAGCCGAGGATGCCCTTCTGCTGCTCCTCGTTGGCGTCGAAGCTCTTCAGCTCCCCGATGAGGTTGGTGATCATATCCCCCACCTCGCCGAGGTCCTTGGTGGACACCTTAGCGAGAGCAGCTTCGGAGAAATCGCCGATCTTCTTCTGGCACGCGGAGCCGTACTGCAGCACCTGCTGGCTGTTGGTGATGTCGATCTTTTCCGCAAAGGAATCCACCATCGCCTGTTCTTCCGCAGTCAACTGGATGTCCGCTGCGGGGGCGGCGGGCTCCGCCTTCTTTTCCTCCACCGGCGCAGCGGCGGGGGTGGGGTCCAGCGTCAGGGTAGGAACAGCGGGGGCGTCGAGGTCAAAGTTCAGAGTATTGTTGTCAGCCATGAGAGATTCCGTCCTTTCCAATTCCAACAGCGCCCGCCAAACGGCTTGCGCAATTTTCTGCAAACGTTATAGGCCTTGGCCCTTGAGCATATTCTGCAAAACGGTCAGGTCAGCCGAGAGGTCCATGCTCTCCGCCGCATAGAGGGCATCGAGCTGGTTTTCGAACGCCGTCGCGATGGAGGAAGCGTTGTGCTCCACCTCCGCGCGGATGGCCGCTGCGTTTTCTCCCCGGACGCCCTGCTTGGCGAGCTTCGCGTACTGCTGCAAAACGTTCACGGCGTCGGGCAGGTAGTAGTTCGCAAACCGGCGCACCTGCTTGGCCTTGGCGGGGGCGGCTTCCACCGTCTCGACGATGGAGCGGCCCGCCTTTTCCATCCGCGTCATGGCCGCCGAGAGGTTCGGCTCCGGCAGAGCCTCGTTCAGCGCGTGGAGGGTATCCAGCTGCTTCTGCATCTCGGTCAGCATCGCGTCCACATCGTCCACGCCGGTGTGGAAGGGCACTTCCGTCTCCACCACACGGGGCGGGCAGAATTTTTTCGCGGCACCAAAGGCCGCACAGGCCCCGCCCAGCGCCGCCAGCAGCGCCCAGAGCTTATAGACCGGAAGCGCCGCGCAGAGCACCGCAAACACCAGCGCCGCCGCATACCACGGCAGGACGCTGGGTTTCGAAGTGCGAATGATCTTGCTCATCTTTCGACTCCTTGTCCGGGAGGGTCACTCCCTGTATGTTCCATAATAAAGCCTTTTGGAAAAAACGCAAGGGTTTCACGAATAATTTACAGCTTCGAAATCAAGTTTTAACGGCCTTGCCCTTTTCGTCTGCGGCAAAGCGCTGGCTTCGCGGCTTTTCGGGCTGGGCCATGTTGCAGCCGGCTGCGCACATCGTAGACCGGCGCAAATCTCATTCGGACACGCCCGCCTTTTCCATCTCGCCCCACGCGGAGCCGAGGTCCCGGCCGGAGGGTTCCGCCTTGGGGCCGTCGAACCACAGCTCCTCGATGAGGGCGGCAAGGCCGTCCTCCCGCACATCTCCGATGACCCGGTCGGCTGCGGCCTTGGCGTCGGGGGTGCCGTTGGACATGCAGCAGCCGAGGCCCGCAGCCTTCAGCATCCCCACATCGTTGGCGGAGTCGCCCGCCGCCACGGCATCGGCCAGCGTCAGGCCGATCTTCTCGCACAGGTCGGCAAGGCCCACGCCCTTATCCATCCCGCCGCGCACGACGTCGTAACAGCACCAGCCGTCCTTCCCGACGCCGCCCACCTGCATGAAGTGGAGGTTCAGGTGGCCGAACTTCTCGTTGAAATGGGCCAGTTCCTGCGGCGGCATGACCACGAAGGCCGCATGGGGCATATCGATGAGGTGGCGGTCCTGATCCTCCCCGTCGAGGCAGGTCAGGCCGCTTTTCGGCATGGCATCGTAAAAACTTTTCAAGGCGTCGTACTCGCAGTAGGCGTAATAGGCGTCCCGGTAGTTGAACTGGAGCGGGTAGTTATAGTCCTCGCAGAAATCCACGAGAGCGTACATTTCCTCGTTGGTCAGCGGGTGCTCGGCCACGATGGTGCCGTTTTTGCCCACGACACAGGCCCCGTTGCAGGTGATGGCATAATCGAACCGGATGCCGCCCAGCTGCTCCTTATGGACGACGCAGTAGCCGCGCCCGGTGCTGAGCACGAATCTGCCGCCCGCCGCCTGAAGCTTTTTCACGGCCTTGACCACCGCCGGGCGGGGCTTCGGTTCCCCGAACGGCACAAGCGTATTGTCGAAATCGCTGGCCAGAAGTTGATATTGCATGGTATTCTCCCTTAAATCTCGTAATATAGTTCAGTATACCACAAAAAGCCGCCCTGAGCAATTTCAGGACGGCTGTTCGCAAACGATTTTCAGGGGTCAGCCAACCAGCGCCACAACGAGCTGGATGCCGACGCCGACGGCGGCACCGGCGGCCCATGTCAGGCCGGTGATGAAGAGGTTCTGCTTCCACGAGGGGTTGGCGCGCCACAGCACCGCCAGACCCACGCCCGCGCCGGTGCACAGGCCCGCCACAAGGCTGGAAAAGCGGAGGGCACCCTCCACGTAGAGCTGGGTCAGCAGAACGCTGGCCGCGCAGTTGGGGATGAGGCCCACCAGCGCGGAGAAGACCGGCTGGAAGAAGCCCATTTGGCCGAGGAAATCGGCGAAGACATCCTCACCCACGCCCTCAACGATGAGGCCGAAGAGGACGCTGAACAGGAAGATGAAGGCGAAGATCTCCAGCGTATGCCGCAGAGCCGCCTGCCAGATGGGGCGCTGGTGGCCCTCCTCGTCGTCGTGGGTCTCGTGGCAGTCGATCTCGTCGGCATTGCCGGTATAGCCGCCGCGCAGGGATCTTGGCAGGACGCCGCGCAGGACGAAGTCCAGCACAAGGCCCACCGCGATGGCGTAGAGGACCTTGATGACCATCAACAGCACCAGCTTATCCCAGTAGGCGGGCATCGAGACCAGCAGCGGCACGGCTTCGTCGCTGGTGGCGAGGAAGACCGCGATCAGCGTGCCCAGCGAGATGACGCGGGAGGCATAAAAGTTCGATGCAATGGCGGAAAATCCGCACTGAGGCACACATCCCAGCAGCGCCGCCGGGATGGCACCCCACCGGCCGCTGCTCTCCAGCACCGCTTCGATGCGTTCGCCGTGGCGGTGCTCCACATATTCGATGAACAGGTAAGCCAAAAACAAGAACGGGAGCATCTTGACGGTATCCACAAAGCTCTCGCTCAAAACATCCAAAAACAGTTCCATAACCGGGGTCTCCTTGCACCAGCACGGTGCTTCAGTTTTGTAAATTGCAAGTAGGTTGCGTTTTCGTGCAAAGGAGATTATACACGGTTTGGAAACAAATTGCAAGAGGAATTTGCCAAAAGATTGCAAATTTGTTTCAGTCAGCAAAAAAGTCCGCTTTCGCGGACTTTTTTGGCTGCTTAACCTTTCAGGGGCACAAATCCCACCAGATCCTTGACGACCTCGCCGCCGATGATGAGGCCGGCGACGGAGGGCACAAAGGCGTTGGAACCGGGGACCGAGCGGCGGATGGTGCACTTGCGCTGGGTGCCCGGCGGGCAGATGCAGTGATTCTTGCAGCTGATGGAATCATCCTCGATGGGGGTCATGACGGGCTCCTTGGAATAGACGACCTTCAGGTGCTTGATCTTCCGCTTGCGGCACTCGGAGCGCATGACCTTGGCCAGCGGGCAGACGGAGGTCTTGTAGATGTCCGTCACCTCAAAGCGGGTGGGGTCCATCTTGTTGCCCGCGCCCATGGCGCAGATGATGGGGGTGCCCGCCTCCTTGGCCTTGACCACAAGGGCGATCTTGCCGGTGACGGTGTCGATGGCATCCACCACATAGTCGTACTGGGTAAAATCGAACTGATCCTGCGTTTCGGGGGTGAAGAAGGTCTTGTAGGTCGTGACCTTGATGTTGGGGTCGATGTCATGGATGCGCTGTTCCGCCACATCCACCTTGTACTGGCCCACCGTCTTGCGGGTGGCCACGATCTGACGGTTCAGGTTGGTCAGACAGACCTTGTCGTCGTCGATGAGGTCCAGCGCACCCACGCCGCTGCGGGCCAGCGCCTCGACGGTATAGCCGCCCACGCCGCCGATGCCAAACACTGCCACACGGGAACCGTGCAGCTTTTCCATTGCTTCCTTCCCCAGCAGCAGCTGGGTGCGGGAATATTGATCCTGCATAAATACACTCCTTATTTTTCCACACTCTTGATCGTGCCGCCGCCAAGGACGACATCCCCCTGATACAGCACCACGGCCTGTCCCGCAGTGGGGGCGCGCTGAGGCTCATCGAATTCCAGCCGGAAGCCGTCCTCCCCCGCCGGGTAGACGGTGGCGGGCTGCTCGGTCTGGTGATACCGGGTGCGGGCCGTGACCCGCAGCGGCTCGGTCAGCGCCGGGATGGCGATCCAGTTCACCTCGTCGGCATACACGATGCGGTCGAACAGCAGCTCTTCCGGGCCGACGGTGACGGTGTTGGCCTCCATATCCTTGGCGCAGACGTAGACCGGCGCACCCATGGCAAGGCCAAGGCCCTTCCGTTGGCCGATGGTATACCGCACCGCGCCCTTGTGGGTGCCCACCTTCCGGCCCTCGGTATCGAGGAAGTCCCCGTCCGGGTAGTGCTTGCCGGTGAAATCCTCCATGAACTTCTCATAGTCGCCGTCCGGCACAAAGCAGATATCCTGACTGTCGTGCTTGCGGGCGTTGATGAAATGCTGCTGTTCGGCAATGGCGCGCACTTCGGTTTTGTGGAGTGCCCCCAGCGGCAACCGCACATGGGCCAGTTGTTCCTGTGTCAGATTATAAAGCACATAGCTCTGATCTTTTCCTTCATCAAGGCCTTTTTTCAGCAGCCAGCGGCCAGTGGCCTCGTCCTGCTCGACGCGGGCGTAGTGGCCGGTGACGACATACTCCATCCCGTGCTCCTTCGCCCAGCGGAGCAGGTGGTCGAACTTCATATACTTGTTGCAGTCGATGCAGGGGTTGGGGGTGCCGCCCGCCTCATAGACCCGGATGAATTTTTCGATGATCTTCTCCCGGAAATCAACGGTGAAATCCAGCACCTCATAGGGAATATCCATCGCATAGGCCACCTCGGCGGCGTCCTCGATATCCTTTTCCGAGCAGCAGGTGTGGAAGCCGGACTGACCCAGCGTCTCGTTCCGGGTGAGCCGCATGGTGATGCCGGTGCAGTCGTACCCCTTCTGCTGCATCAGCCACGCCGCCACCGAGCTGTCCACGCCGCCGCTCATGGCGATGAGGGCGCCGGGACGGTTTGTCTGTATTGTCTCTGTCATTTTGTTCCTCTTGCTCTAAAACATACTAAAACAGTAGTTATAATACTACCGCACGTTCTTTCTCTTGTCAAGACGCAGAAAATTGCGCCGCAGCGGCCAGCAGGGCCGCTTTCTCGTTGGGGAGGCGGCCGGTGATGACCTGCTCCAGCAGCCCTTCCAGCACCCGGCGCAGTCCCGGCCCCGGCGCGACGCCCGCCGCCATCAGGTCCCGGCCATTCACGGCCATCTGGTTCACCCGGCAGCAGACGCTTTCGGCTTCCAGTTGCCGGGCCAGCGCCGCCTGTGCGGCAAAGTCCGCCGCCTTTTCCGGGCAGATTGCCCCGCAGAGCGCATCCATTTGTTCCACGGTATGTAGGTCATACCGTCCCAAAAGGCGCTTGGTCTGAATTTGCACAGACTCTTCCACGGGGGTGTCCGAAGTTTTTCCGAAGACCGTCCGGTGGGTGGGACCCTGTTGCCGAAGGCAATAGGGCGGGCAATGGAATGGCCCGATTCGTGTCTGAAGAAGAAGCTTCGGACACTCCCGAACCAGCACTGTAACGTTTTCAGCCAGCGCATTGGAAACTTTGAGCCGCTTCAATGGGGCCCGCGCACCGGCTTCTCCCAGCGGGCAGAGAAGCGCCGCCAGCCGGACGGGAAAGTGTTCCATGCCCGGCGTCAAAGCGTCGATGATACGGCAGATCTCAGGAAGCATTTCCAGATTCAGCTCCGGGAAGAGCACCGCCAGCACCGCCGGTTCCAGATAGGTGCCGGGCTTTGGTGCCGCCAGCAGACGGCTCAGCTCCTCGGCGATCCGCTCGGCGGACACGCAGTCCAGATGGCGGCTCAGCGCCTTGGCCGCCTCCCCGGTGGCCGGGTCGAGGGCGAAGCCGAACCGCG